>Ga0181593_10005747_pt1 | contig 11205 bp, 9 predicted proteins | sample 071ome_19_FD_133756 | JGI IMG/M metagenome (GOLD analysis project Ga0181593, IMG submission 133756) | Coastal salt marsh microbial communities from the Groves Creek Marsh, Skidaway Island, Georgia - 071413AT metaG (megahit assembly) | ecosystem: Environmental > Aquatic > Marine > Intertidal zone...
TGCTAGATGTAATGATGCCCGGCATGGATGGCTTCGAAGTGTGCCAGAAGCTCGCCGAAGACGACGGCACTAAGTCCATCCCAGTCATATTCGTTACTGCTCAAAACTCTAAGGCCGGAAAGCTCGAAGGCCTGCAGGCAGGGGCAGTCGACTATATTACAAAGCCCATCGATCTTGATGAAACCGCTGCTCGCGTACGGGCCCAGTTAAACTATTTGGCTATCAACCAGGAAAACGTGGAGCTAACGAAGCGACTAGGCGAAGCCCGAAGAGCCGCCTCCATCGGAGCGCTAACTCAAGGGATCGCCCACAATTTGAACAACCTGCTTGGAGTCGTTATGGGCTACGTCGAACTGGTTAAGGCCAACCATACGGATCCGGAAAAAGTACTCCGAAATATCAATCGCGTCGAAAATGCTGGCAACCGAATCGTCAGCATTATCAAAAAGCTCAGCACGATCGCTTTCACAACGAGATTGACGCTCCACAATATGCCGATCGCCAAGCTGATCGACAACGCCGTGCAGCGAGCCCAAGAATCCTGCAAGCGGAACTTCGAGGTCACTATCGAGAACTCTCTTGATGGGCAGACCCTACGCACCAACATCGAAGCTTTCGAAGAAGCCCTCTCTAAACTGATCGCCAATGCTTGGGAGAGCTATCCTGACGATGCGAACGAGCAACCCGTAATCGTTCGGGCACTGTTGCCTGACAATGAAGATGCCGTTCAGTTCCAAATAATCGACCACGGAAATGGTATCGATCCGGAAGTTGAGGATAATATGTTCGAGCCTTTCATTAGCACAAAGCAGACCGTTGGAGTCGGTATGGGCTTGACCATAGCCCGTCACGCGATTCGCGCCCTCGGAGGCGAAATCTCCATCAAAGCGGGCGATCAAGGTGGCGTCGTAGCTTCGTTTACGCATCCTTGTAGTAACGAAAAAAAGGAGGATTCGAATTGACCCTCGGGTTCATAGGCTCTGGCAATATGGCTAGAGCGATGGTTAAAGGAGTCCTCAATCAGGGCTCATGCCGGGCTCCCGACATACGCTGCGTATCCGGAAGCGGCGCCACAGCGGAATCGTTAGCCAAGGATACGGGTATTTCTCAGTCGGGTTCCCGCCTCGAGCTCATCCAGCAATCCAGCACGGTAATCATGGCGTTCAAGCCTCAACATCTGGAAACGATTTCAGCAAGGGAGTCCGAGGCGGCCGCAGACAAGCTCGTTCTATCAGTCCTGGCAGGAAGGACGCTCGCATCACTTCGGGCTGTGTTCCCCAGAGCGAGAAATATCGCCCGCGTCATGCCAAACACGCCCGCCCAAATCGGCAAAGGTGTTAGCGCTTATTGTTGTGACCAGTCGCCATCGGACGCGGACCGACAAGAAATCGTTTCCCTCCTCTCGGCCCTGGGAAGCTCCCATGAGATCGAAGAATCGCAAATGCATATCGTGACTGCGGTTAGCGGATGCGGACCAGCTGTCTTCTTTAGGTTTATCGATCTTGTCGCCCAGGCTGCCTCCAAACAAGGCCTAGACTATTCTTTGGCCACGCAGCTAGCCATTGAGACCGGCCTTGGATCACTCGAGCTCATGCGACGAAGCGATCAAACCCCAAGCGATCTAGTGGACGAAGTCGTCTCGCCCAATGGCGTCACGCATGCCCTACTGACGAGCCTAGAAACTGATAAGTGGCCTGAGATCATCGAAAGGTCGATCCAAGCTGCTGTCGATCGCTCGGAAGAACTTTCCTGAAAGCATCTTTCATCAATAGCGCGGCACTTCACGTTGCGTCAGTATGAGCTTTCAATTCAAAACGCGGGCTACAGCGCCGCGCTACGGGACAGAAGTTCTAGCTAGTCGAGGTAGGAGGCCAATTCTTCGGCCGTCCATTGCGGGCGATCGCCGATCTCCGCCCTTACCGCCGCTACTTCATCAGCCGTCACTTCGCCTGCTTCGTTGCCCCAGGTATTCCGAATGTAGGTAACCACACCAGCAATCTCATGGTCCTTCAAACCGGGCCCATAGGCAGCCATGTTGCCGTTGTATTCATTCCCATTTACCGTGACGGGACCAATTAAACCCGAGAGCAAGATCTTGATGGGAAGCTTGGAATCTTCATGGGTAACGTAGATCGAGTCTGCCAAAGGGGGGAACTCGCCCGGCTTGCCCTGCCCATCAGGCATATGGCACCCTACACAGGCCATGCGGGTGTAGAGGTCTTCACCGATAGCATAATAGTCGTATACAATTGGCCCACGTGGGCGGTCTAACCAGGATTTGTACAGAGCTATTTCCGAACGCTCGTGGAGATAGATTTGCTCGTTGTTTTCGCCGCCCATATAGCGACGCAAATAAAACCAGCCGAAAACGAGAACGGCGATGAGAGCCATACTCGTAAAGAAAAGCACCGGGGAGGCATTGGAGGGCTCGCGCCGAATACGGGCATGAGTCTTTACGATGCTTTCATCGCTAGCCTGTCCTTCGTCTATACCCAATAGGTTTTTATTTTGAGAATCTTCGCTCATTACTCGGCATTCTCCAGTGCCACAGCCAACTCATCGGCCATCGCTTCCAGAGACTTGGGAGCCTCGTTCAAATCGTAATCGACTTTTAGGCTAAGCATGTAAGCGGCAAGCGATTCCGCTTTCCGAGTCGGAATAACTTCATAGCCTACCGGTGGAGCAAAAGCCTCGGGGAACTCCAAGGCTCGGGATGAGGCCTCGCCTACGATTTCCCGGGTATCGTATAGAAACGAATACGCGGGCATGTTGGAACCCGGAGAATTGATTTGCGGATTGAATAGATGCAGAAGATGCCAAGCCGCATCCGGACGGCGCTCGCCAACGTTAGACAAATCGGGGCCCAATCGCTTTCGCCCCAACAAGACTCGGTCTTGATCGATATAGTCTCGCGCAACGGACTGCCTGCTTCCCCATCCACGCTCGATATCCATCCCCGCCGCGATTCTAACTTGCTGCGTATGACAAGCTACGCATCCAAGCTCTTGGTACACCTCTTTTCCATGATCAGCTGCTCCTTGAATTTGTCTTGGCAACCGTCCGCCTTGATCCGGATCGAGAACGGCCACCAATTGCCCTACCTGCTGGTTGGGCTTATAAACAACCGCTACCCAGGAATATACTAGGATTATCAATACGCCTAAAAAAATGAATGGTCCGCGATTCATGGCGCCGTATACTCCAATTCCGGAGCTTCGCTTATGAGATCCGTGTTTTGCTCAGCCTCTACCCGGCTGGATAGAATGATCATGAAATAGGTAAACAGACCGCAAACTGATGACAGGAATAAGAAAAGCATTCCCAATGTCGTCAGAAAGAAGCCGCTGCTCAGAGTTTTTGTGATGGCAAGGGAATTCGCGATGCTCTCGTTAAGCAATTCGCCGTGAAGCGCTCCCCCAGATATCAATCCTATGGATACCAGTATGACTCCGATAAGCTGCATCCAAAATTGGAGATCTACAATGGTTGGTGATGGCAGCTCTTTATTGAGCAAACGGGGCAGAATAAATTGAATGGCCCCGGTGAAAACCATTCCGGCGAAGCCGAAAAGAGCTAAAAAGTCTACTCCAGAGTCGAATAAGGAGAATTGAGTGGACGCCAGCGAGCCGCGAAGGGATCCGAAGATCTTATAATACATCAGTATCAAAAACAGGATCGATCCCGCGAAAAGGAATCGGGCCGTTGCCGATGACCAAATCACGCTGAACTTGCGGAACAGGCTCGAGAGAAATTGGATGGATAGCGTGGTTGTCGGTAGTAGAAGACCAAAAGAGGCCATGATCCCCAAAGAGGGAACCCAAACCGGAATCGGTCCGAAAGCCATGTCCGATACGCCCGAAATGCTAGCGAAAAAGATCCACGACCAAAATGCATGGGCCGAATACTTGTAACCAATAACATGTGAGCCGAGCGTTTTAGGAATCAAATAGAGGAGCGTAGCGAATGCCAGAGGAGCGACAAAGAGCCCAAAAACATTTTCCGCATACCAGCTATTGATCAGCGCTTGTATAGCCCCTTGAGCGGGGAAATGAACCAGCATGACCTGTGCTGCTGAATAGATCCAGGCGAAGGAGAATAAAGCCGCCAAAATCCACCATTGGGAGGCGTAGCTCGAGCGATACACTCGAGCATGAAAGGTCAATAAGCACGATAGGCCAATCCCAACAAAGGCTATAAACAGCACGGGGCCGACGAAGGGCGGGAATTCTAGCCAAGCATATGGCAATTGCTCCCCTGCCATAATTCCGATGATCCCGAGCGTAACGCCCGTATTCCATAAAACAATGGAGATCGTCAGGAAGGTCGCTGAAAACCCCGATCGTCCTCCCAACCGAGTCAAAAGAAAAATCGCGCAAGCCAGACCGGCATTGAAAAGCCAACCATAAACCAAAGTGTTCCAAAACAGCGGTTCCACCTTGCCGTAGGTCAAAATCGGGCAGTCAGCAAAGAAACCCGGCGAATGCAGTTTGATCGATGCGATGAGGCCGAAAACCGTAGCGATGACGAGCCAAACCAAAGCGGACTTAATGAGCGTCAAGACAGGGAAGCGGATGGCTCCGTCGAGCGATCGTTCCCTTTCGCGATTCTCAGCATCGCCCGAAAGTTCAGGGCGAAGCGAAGAAAAGATATTCTTGAACAAACTCATACTAGAACTTCAACTACGATTTGCTAATAGAAAGTACGAGCAACTATTTCGCGTTTTCCGAAACGACGAGGGCTTTGGCGCGATCAATCGGCAAGCGTACTTTTCCAGAAGCGGCATCGATAACCGCATAGCCGGTCAGTTTTTCCGATTGAACCGCTTCATGCTCTACCAAAGAAGGTCGGTCGACTACCGGCGAGACTAAAGCCGCGCTCTCCGGGCTTTCGTAGGAAAGGTTAATGATGATATAGAAAATGAGAAACGCTCCCAAGATGGCGACAATCATGGGGAAGGAACTTCTCGTCGGCGTTTGCGCTGATTCTTTCATCGTGGTTCGATTAATGGTTGTGGTTTAGGCACTCCTCGATGCGCGGATCCCTGATCGGTATAATCTTGGTATTTCGATAACTGGACCAGTAAGCCCATAAGAGGATACCTCCGGCTCCTAGAACGCCACCAATGTACCAAACGATGTTCAACGGACTGGAAAACATTTGGAATGGCTCGCCATGGGAGTCCTTCAGCGATGGCAATATGTTGAAGAAGATATCGAGTAAATTCATGACCAACAGCCATACAGCCATGAAGGTCATCGATTGGTAATTCGTCTTCAGCGGAAACTGAAGCATGTACAAGAATGGGAATAAAAAGTATCCGAAAATCAATATCATGGACACCGGCCACCAGATCCCCTGCTCCCGATCATTAAACCAGAACGTTTCCTCTGGAATATTGGCATTCCAGATAAGGAAGTACTGAGAAAAAGTAATGTAAGCCCAGAATACCGTAAATGCGAATGCCAAGGTGGAGACATCGTGCAGATGCTTGGTATTGAATATCCCTTTGAGGGGTCCTTTAGCCACCAGAAAAGCGCAGGTTAGGATCATAACCGCCAGCGCTGCTCTCATCGCGCTGGCAAACATCCAAACGCCGAACATGGTGGAGAACCAGTGGTACTCCAAACTCATGATCCAATCGAAAGCGGCCGCCGTCCAAGTTAGAGCCACTAAAATGAGGCCCGCAGCAGCGTGTTTGCGACTTGAATACGTGTGATTCGGTGATCCGTCTGAATCTTGCGAGAATGAGTTTCTTCTGAACGTCCGGGCGAAATAGATCCATACGCCGAAGCAGAATACAGCGCGGAACCAGAAAAAGCCTTCCGACAGCCACCAAGTCTTCTTCTGGTAAAGAATATCCGTGCCGACCGTTCCGTGGCCATGTAAGGAAGCGCCTTGATCCATCCACAACCAAATCAAGCCTTGGTCTTTTAGATAGGTCAGCGCGAACAGCGGAATGAATAGAATGCCCAGGTAAGGAAGGGCAGAAAGATAATGTTCGGCTTGTCTCCTGACAATCACCGACCAATAGGCATCGAATATGTGATGGATCATCACCAAGAAGAGCATGCCAATCGTTATCGAAGTAACGAATATCAAGCCGATCAAGTAAGACCAGGCAGCGATTTGCGTATCGACGAAAAATCCGATGAAGGAAATCGCAAGACCAACGATTCCTACCGTCAGCCATTTTCCAGGGTTTGGCGAAAAGTCGTGGCTCATAGTCCGAGCTCCTCTCGTTTTGCAGGAGTTAAATCTTCAACACTGCCATTCGCAGCTCGCTGCAGGGCCCTGACGTAGAGCACTACATTCCAGCGATCTTCAACCGATAGGCGATCCGCATAGCCCAGCATTAGGCCCTTGCCGTTTTTAACAACATCGTAGAGCTGGCCATCGGTATAATCCACCAGCCTCTGATCATTCAGATTGGCAACCGTGAGCATGCCATACTTCTTAGTCATGCTGTCGCCATCTCCGGCAGCACCATGGCAAACAGCGCAATAGATATTGTAGCGCTCCTCTCCCCTGGCCATCGCCTCATTAGTGACGTCGATGGGAAAGCCTTCGCCAAAATTATCGCCGTTCTTACCCATCGCCAGGTATTCATTCTCGTAATACGTACCTCGAGCGATCGCTCCCTCGACCGGCATTCGATCTGTCCGGCCGTCAGCGAAAAAAGCGCTTTCCGCCTGAGGGTGGTACTTGGGCATGCGATCCATATCAGGAAAGACTTCAAGTGGCGGTCGCGTCGATTTGGCTCCGCGAGGCCCCAGGATCGCCAGAGCCCCGATGACGCCAACTATGAATATCAGATAAACGTAACGCATCGCAATTAGTCCTCCAGTTCTCCTACCTCCGTCGGGCTCAACCCATCTAGGAGGGAGCGCGTTTTTTCCTCATCGAACTGAGGATCCTCATTTTCGATATAGAGAAAAAATGAATCGTCAGTTCCTTTAGCCACGTCTTTGTACTTAAGAAACGGATGATAGTGCTGCGGCAGCCGATTCAGGATAAACATTCCTCCGATGGAGGCGAATGCCGAGAATAGAATCGTCAACTCGTAAGATACGGGAAAGGCGAATTGCGGACTAAAAAAGGGCTTACCCCCGACAATCAACTTGTATCCGTCCATAAATGGCAGGCTTAGTTCAGATCCGCCTGTGAACCAGATCATCAGCATCCCGGTGGTTATTCCAATGGAACCGCCGACGATGGTGAACCGCCCAACCAAGGAACGCTTAAGTCCCATAGCGGGATCCATTCCGTGAATGGGGAACGGCGTGATGACGTCCCAGTTTTTGTATCCCGCGTCGCGTACTTTCTCCGCCGCGCGCATGATATCGGCTGGAGTATCGAATCTAGCGATGAGTCCGTGTTGTTTAGCCATTGTCGGATATATTCGCTTTTAAAAGTTAGTGTTTGTGCGGATCCGCTTGCGGAGTGACTGCCTTGATTTCCGCCATCGCCATGAGAGGGAGGAAACGGAGGAAAAGAAGGAAGAGGACCGAAAAGACGCCGAAGGTTCCGACGTACGTGAAGATATCGATGATTGTCGGCGAGTAGTAGCCCCAGGAAGAGGGCAACCAGTCGCGGGTAAGCGTGGTCACGGCAATGACGAAACGCTCAAACCACATCCCGATATTCACGAATATGCTTATGATCCACACCCAAGCCGTATTCTCGCGTATCTTCTTAAACCAGAAAAGCTGCGGAGAAATGACGTTGCAGGAGATCATGATCCAGTAGGCCCAAGCGTAATTCCCGAAGGCCCGATTGACGAAGGCGAAGATCTCGAAGTCATTGGCCCCGTAAGCGGCGATAAAGAACTCCATGGAATAAGCATAGCCAACCATCGAACCCGTGGCCAATACGATCTTGGTCATGCAATCTATGTGGTATTGCGTAATGAGATCTTCCAAGCGATAGATCGCACGCAATGGCAGCATCAAGGTGAGCACCATCCCAAATCCGGAGAAAATAGCTCCGGCCACAAAGTATGGCGGGAAAATAGTCGTATGCCACCCAGGGAGCAAAGAAATGGCGAAGTCGAAGGATACGATCGTGTGTACCGACAGTACCAGCGGCGTGGAGAGGCCCGCTAGAATCAGATAGCACATCTCGTAATTTCGCCAGTGCCGGTTGGATCCCCTCCAGCCCATAGCGAAGAAACCGTAAAGAATTTGGCGGATCTTGTTTTTGGCCCGGTCGCGAACCGAGGCCAAATCGGGTATCAAACCAACGTACCAGAAAAGCACCGAGACCGTTCCATAAGTCGAAACCGCAAATACGTCCCATAGCAAAGCGGAGCGGAAATTGGGCCAAATAGCATTGGCATTGGGAATCGGAAACAGGAACCAGGCCATCCAAACCCGACCCACGTGGAAAACGGGGAAGATTGCAGCGCAGACCACCGCGAAGATCGTCATCGCTTCGGCTGCCCGGTTGATCGAGGTTCGCCACTTTTGCCGCAGCAAGCAGAGAATGGCGGAAATGAGCGTACCCGCGTGGCCGATACCGATCCAAAATACGAAGTTGACGATAGCCCAACCCCAGTTCGCGGGATTAGCCAACCCCCAAACACCAGTGCCGGACGCAACCAGATAAATCAGACCAAAGACCGTGAACGAAGCCGTCGCGCAAGCGATTACGAAGCACACCCACCACCAAGTCGGCGTCTTCTCCTCCACGATGCCGCAGATCTTTTCGGTTATCCAAGAAAAACTGCGATTGTTTTCGACGAGCGCGGGGCGCGGGATATCGACGGGATCTACTTCGTCGAGAATCGCTGGCTTCATTTCGCTAGTAATTGGATTCGCGCTAGCCATTAGTGCGTTCCTCCATTTTCTGAGTGAGAATCGGTGTGTGAATCATTATGACCGTGGTCATCGTGTGAGTCGTACCCTCCATAATCGCCGCTTTTCTTCGGTTTCGTCGCCTTGTACTCAACCTTAGTCAATGGCTGATCATAGTAATCCGGCATGTCGGGATTCGGGTTGCGCAGTTTGGCTAGGTAGGTTGTACGCGGGCGGGCATTGGTATAGCCAAGCAGCGCGTAGTTTCGTTCGTTGGCCTGCAATTCGGAAACCTTGCTTTCGGGATCCGTCAGATCGCCAAATTCGATTGCATCCATCGGACAAACTTGCTGGCAGGCTACCTTGATCGTTCCATCCGGAATGCGGATGTCGTTACTATCCCTGGCTTGTACTTTCTTGGCGATCTTTGCCTGCTGGATACGTTGCACGCAGTAAGTGCATTTCTCCATAACGCCGCGCATTCTAATGGATACGTCAGGATTTTGAGCCATTTGCTGCAGCTCGTTCATCCCTTTCGGAGCCATGGGACCTTCGTAGAGTCGGTCTAGCGGGCGTTGCTGATAATCAAAGAAATTGAAGCGACGCACCTTATACGGGCAATTGTTGGCGCAATAACGCGTACCAATACAACGGTTGTAAGCCATGGTATTGAGACCATCCTCGTCATGCACAGTGGCATTGACGGGGCACACCGTCTCGCAAGGAGCCGTTTCGCAATGCATGCAGCCCACGGGCTGTATGGAAACCTGAGGATCTTCGGGTATCGCCGCCATGTCCAATGAGCCATCAGCCTTGGTGACGTCCGATGAAAAATAGCGATCCAAACGAATCCAATGCATTTCTCGACCGCGCCGCACCTGATCGCGGCCGACGATCGGAATATTATTCTCGCTCTGGCAAGCAACCACGCAGGCATTACATCCTGAGCAAACGTTGAGATCGATCGCCATTCCCCACTGATGAATGCCATCGTAGTTCGGGTGCTCATAGAGGGAACCGCCTCGTGGAGTTTCCTTCGAGCGCCCCTGGACCGGCATTCCCTTGTCTTCACCCAATACCGGCGGGGAGTGGCTTTCCATCCCCATTTCCTCAACCCAATGAGGATCGGCTGCGTAGTCGTCCAAATTGGATTCTCGAATAATCGCCCGGCCCTCCATGGACCAATGCTCCTGCGTGTTGGCTAATTGGATCGATTCGCCAGTGAGTTCAAGTTTGGCCCCTGAAGCGAAGGCCACAGCGTCGGTCGATCTGACTTCGTATGCGCTGTATCCAGAATTCGTTCCGATTCGCCCGGCGCGTTTTCTTCCATAGCCTAGAGGAAGGATGACAGAGTAGTTGTCCAATCCCGGTAGGATTTGGATGCCTCCTACGATCTCGCGACCATCGAAAGTGATTTTCGCAGCAGGCGAAAAGGACCGCCCATCACGGACTTTGTTGGGATTCTTACGGGTAATTTGCAGAGCCGAATCCGGAGCGACGATATCCAATTCGTTGGCCAATCTGGGGCTGACGTAGATCGCGTTGTCCCAGGTCATTTTCGTCATGGGGTCCGGACATTCCTGGAGCCAGCCATTGTTGGCGTAACGTCCATCGTCCACACAAGGATCGACCGTGAACACGAGTTCCAAATTATCCTTGCCTGTCGGAGCGGCGGAAACGTCTGTTGATTCCAGCGATTCCGCCAAACGCAACCCGGAAATCAAGGAGCGGTTAACTTTGAATTCCGAGCCTTCCCAAAATCCGTCGTGGAGAAATTTGTCAAAGGATCGGCGTTCTTTAGAGCCCACCTTCTTAAAAGTCTCGAATACGAGACTACGGCCATCCGAATTCTCCTCGCCGGTTAGGCGGGCCAGCAATTCGATCTCCGATAGGCCATCGAATAGTGGAGCGATCATCGGCTGTTGCGAAAGCAGGTGGCCTGAATAAGCCCGGCCATCTCCCCATGATTCCAAGTAGTGGGCTTGGACAAAGTGGTAGTTGGACTTTTCCGAAGTCTCGTCCTCGTAGTAGCCCAATCGGACTACAGTTCCCACAGATTCCAGCTTGGACCCGAAGTTCAAATCGGCAGGAGCATTGTAGACTGGATTTCCACCCAAAATGATCAAGGTATCGATTGTCCCATTACCGATGGCGTCTGCCAATTCCTGGATAGAAGCGGATTCGTCTTTTTCGACCTCCACCAATTTAAGCGTCTTACCGAGGTTGCCCAGCTTTTCGTTGATCAGCAGAGCGATCCCCTGGGCTTCCTTTCCGAGTCCTGGCCCCGCGTAGACCAGACTTTGGCCTTTGTGCTGGTCTAAGTCCACCATCGATTGGCGAATCCACTCGCGGGTTTCCGCATCAAGATTATCGGCCAATCGCTCGAAAATTGGGCTTAGCGCTTCTCCTTCAA
>Ga0181593_10005750_pt1 | contig 11204 bp, 7 predicted proteins | sample 071ome_19_FD_133756 | JGI IMG/M metagenome (GOLD analysis project Ga0181593, IMG submission 133756) | Coastal salt marsh microbial communities from the Groves Creek Marsh, Skidaway Island, Georgia - 071413AT metaG (megahit assembly) | ecosystem: Environmental > Aquatic > Marine > Intertidal zone...
GAGGACGACCAAGGCCAAGCCGACGCCATCAATCGAGGCTTTCGAAGATCCTCCGGGGAAATAATGGGCTTCCTCAATTCCGATGACTTGCTGGAGAAAGGTTGCCTGAAGCGAGTGGCTTTGGAAATCAATCCGGATCGGCAGCGCTACATCGTGTTCGGCCGCAGTTGCTTTTTTGGAAGCGACGCATCGAAGCAAGGCGAAGAGCATGCCTGGGTCTACCGAAGCCATTTCGATCAGCTCGCCTTTTGGAAACGCGGATACAACCAGATTCCTCAGCCTTCCACGTTTTGGCATCGAAGCGTTTGGGAAACCTGCGGAGAATTGGATACGACAATCGAGCACGCGGTCGACTATGACCTCTTTTGCCGATTCAGTGCACGATATCGCTTTCATCCGATTCCAGAAATTTGGAGTCACTATCGACTGCACAGCGAATCCAAATCCGTAATCAAAAGCCATTCTTCTTTGATGCGGGATTGCGAAGAGATCAGCCGACGCTACTGGGGCTCCTGGGCATCTCCCCTACGCTGGCGCTGCCAGACCTCCCATTGGCTTCACCACCGCAGCAGCCGGCCTGAATCGTTGGATTCACTTCGCCGGGCCGAATCCGCATTGATGAACAGGCGCTACAGCGCGGCATGGCTGAGAGGCATCATCGCCATTTGCAAAGCGCCGACTAGGGTAGGATCGCGTTTGCTCTTTCCTCTCGCGGCAACAAGGGGATGGAAATACTTGGCCCGAAAATTCAGTATCAAAGAGGATGATCCAGAAACTCTCTGTCCAAACCGATGGATAGGCCCCTACTACGAAACGCGCCTAAATGTTTCCCCAGCTAGCAAATGGATTCGGGCGACGATCGAACTACCGGAATCGCTACATCAGCGGGGAGTCCACATCAGTCTGAGCTTCCAAGGCTCAACCTTTTCCGACTGGAGCTCCGACGGGGCAACCATGCGAATCGCAGCTCCCCTCCGATCAACCGATTCTGCAGAAATTACCGTTGTCCTCCGCTGCGATCGCTACTTCGTTCCCGCCCTAGCCGGCGAAAGCCAAGATACGCGAATCCTGTCAGCTCGGCTCCTGTCCCTCCAGGCCGCACGCTAAACTCCAGGTTTCGCCGAAAAACATCCAAGCTTGCGACTCCGGCCAGAGTATATCCAGATTGGCAGCATATGGGCGAGAAGATCCTATTGGCGATGTCAGGCGGCGTAGATAGCAGCGTGGCCGCGCTTCGCTTGCAACAGCAGGGCTACCAAATCGAGGGAGCCTACATGAAGAACTGGATCAACGAAGAGGAAATCCTCGGCGACTGCCCCTGGCAACAGGACATCGAGGACGCCAGCGCCGTCGCGGCAAAACTCGGAATCCCATTTCGCGTCGTCAACCTTATGGACGACTACCGCTCGAGGATCGTTGACTACCTCCTAGCTGGCTACCAATCTGGAATCACCCCCAACCCGGACGTTATGTGCAACCGGGAAATTAAATTTGGCGTCTTTCTCGACTATGCGATCGATCATGCCTTCGACTCGGTCGCCACCGGACACTACGCTCGCCTCGAACGTTCGTCTGGAGAGCCCGTTCTCCTCGAAGGGAAAGACAAGAACAAAGACCAAACTTATTTTCTGGCCATGATGCGCCGGGATCAGGTCCAACGAGCGCGTTTCCCCATAGGCGATCTCACCAAGCCGGAACTACGGTACCTGGCTCGTAAGGCGGAATTGCCCAACGCATCCAAAAAAGATAGCCAGGGAATTTGCTTCATCGGTAACATCAAGATGCAGGACTTCCTTCGCGAATACGTTCCCAACGACCCAGGCCCTATTCTCAAGGCCGATGACGAGACCATCCTCGGAAAGCACCAAGGGCTTCACTACTTCACTATCGGTCAACGGAAAGGGATCGGCATTCCCTCCAACCGCGATCATCAGAATTACGTTGTCGTCGGGAAAGATCCCAGCCGCAAAGCTCTCATAGTCGCTTTCGAATCCCTCAACGCCCCAGGCCTTTACGCCGCAAGTTGTCAGGTTTCCAATTTAAGTTTTATCGCGGATCCAATCAAAGAGGAGAGAACCATCGAAGTTAAAACGCGCTATCGCGATCCCAGGATACCGGCAACTTACAAGCCAATCGGTGATCAGTCTGCGGAAATTTCTTTTCGGGAACCGCAGAGAGCGCTCGCCCTGGGCCAAGTACTGGCTTTCTACGAAGGCGAACGTTTGCTCGGAGGGGGAATCTACTCCCGTGTCGACTCGAAAGTCGCCATCGAATCGCGATGAAACAGGAACGCGAGAGTAACGGCTTCGAAGATCCCGCTCTTCTTCTCAGCCTCTATCGAATCAGCCAGGCAGGCAGCACTGCCTTCAATGTCCGCGAAGCCTATAAGGCGGTCATGGAAGCCATTCAGCGCCTGTTTCAGCCGTCTTCAGCTTCCATTGCTTTGATCAGCCCGGACACGGGTCTCTTGGAAGTCGAGTACGCTCTTGGGTATCCATCGAACTTGGACGATTACGCGCTACATCTGGGTAAGGGCATATCGGGACGGGTAGCCTTCAGAGGCAAACCCATGCTCGTAAAGGACGTCAAGACGAGTCCCTACTATGTTAAGCTACTAGATGAGGTGCGCTGCAAAATGGCCGTGCCTCTTTTTTCTGAAGGGCAAATAATTGGGGTAATCAGTGTCGAATCCAAGGAGGTTGGCCAATACGAGAAGAGGGATATGGAACGACTGCGAACCATAGCGGATGAAGCGGTTCGCTCGCTCCAATGCGTATGGCGCCAAAGGGGGCTTGAAAATCAATCTGAACAACTCAACGCCTTAATCGAGGTGGGGCAAAAAGTAGTATCTAATTTAGAATTACAGAGCCTTTGGGATAGCATAACGGAGGCGGCCCTCGACTTGACGGGGGCTCGGATGACCACCCTTCAGCTTTACGACCCAAAACAGGGCCTCGTTACTATGGAGGCAGCGAGGCCCCCATTCCAGGAGTTTCAGTCGCGCGTAGAAACTTTGCGAATCGAGGAAAGCATGAGCGCCTCCGCCATTCAGACGCGCAAGCAAATCGAATTCCCCAATATCACTACGCCCGAATATCTGGACCTTCTGGATACGCCCCAGCATGAGGATGTCGTCTCTTGCCTTTCGACCCCCATGATTTACGAAGGAGACGTCATCGGCGTGATCAATATTTTCACCCACGTTAGCCACCGTTTTCCCAACGATGAAAAGCGGCTATTGCAAGCCTTTGCGTCTCTTTCAGCAGCAGCCGCTCAAAATGCCAACCTCTACGCTCGGGTTTTCAATAGCGAAGATCTGCTGCGGAAGAGCGAACGGTTAACGACTCTCGGGCTCCTCTCTGCAGAGATCGCCCACGAAATTCGCAACCCGCTCACCGTAATCAAGCTGCTCTTCGGCTCCCTTGGCTTGCAGTACGACAGCAAGGATCCGCGCCACAAGGACACGCAAATCATTGGAGAGAAAATAAATCAACTAGAGGAAATCGTTTCTCGCGTCCTCACTTTCGGCAAGAACCGGGAAGACTTGTACGCCAACTGCTCCATCGACGACTTGATTGGCGATACTTTGCTTCTGGTTCGGCTGAAGATGAGCCAGCAGCGAATCGAACTGCGCCACCAAAAATTGGAGCAACCCTTGGAGATCTACGGCAATAAAGGCCAACTTCAACAGGTTTTTCTCAACCTCATTCTGAACGCCTCAGAAGCAATGCCAAACGGCGGCTCCTTGACAATTTCAACAAAAATTGAAGGCGTATCCGAAAATCAGCGACTGGCTATCTACTTCAAAGACACCGGTTCCGGCATACCGGAATCAATCCAAGACCGCATTTTCGACTCCTTCCTTACCGACAAGCCAGAGGGCACCGGCCTCGGACTGTCCATCGTCAAAAGAATCCTGCGCTCCCACCGAGGCGATATATCCGTCGCAGAATCGAGCGAACAGGGGACTACCCTCCGAATCGAACTGCCAATCGAGACCGACGAAATCTAGGGATACCGACTGCCAAAGGCATAGCCGAACCCAGTTCAGCTCCCCGTGAAACATAAGGTAGAGCCCATAAGTAATGACCCCCGGGTCAAGCTCCGAGGCATTCTAAGAGGCAGGCAGGATCGGCTCGATCCTCCGATTTCCGCAGATGGAAGACCTAGGTAGTCCTCCCTAAACTAAGAGTCCAGCCCGACTTAGCTTTCGAGTTCGACGTTCCAGTAGGCCACATCGATAAAATGCCGCCACTCTTTGTGCTTTTTCCCCCGGGCAGCGATGCTGATAACCGGTCGCCACTGCGGCTTCGACGGCTTGCGGGCCAATCGCATGCCAGCCTCATGGGGCAACCGGTTTGCCTTCCGGGAATTGCACTTGATGCACGAGCAAACTATATTTTCCCAGGTCGTCTTTCCCCCATAGTGCCGGGGAATCACGTGATCTAAATTCAAGTCTTCCGACGACATCTTCTTGTCGCAATACTGGCAACGATACTTGTCCCGATCGAAGACGTTCTTCCGGGTCAGCTTGAGCTCTTTCTTCGGCATCTTGTCGAATATGGATAGAAGGATGATCTTCGGCACGCGAATCGGATGCCGGACCGTGCGCACCAATTCCATTTCGGCGACTGGCGGATTGTAGCGGGAAAAGTCTACCCAATCCATCATATCGAAAATCCGGAAATCCTCTTCCTCGGCGTAAACCACGCTCGCATGCCCCGTCGCCAAAAGCGAGAAAGCCCGCTTGGCCGATATGACATTCACGGCCTGCCAGAGCCGATTCAGAACGAGTACAGGTTCTGTAAGGGCAGCCTCCATGATTCCATCGTTCTATGGTCCCGCTCGCCCCTGTCAAGCGGGACCGCTATCAATCCCCTGTAAATCCGGAGTTTCCCTGCAACGAAATTGTAACAACGGAACAGATACAGTCTCAAAGATCAGCAGTCCTCTCCGCGAACGGCCTGTTGGCGTCGGCTCGACGATACGAACCAGGGATGAGCAGCTCGTCGTAGCCTGTAGGAGCGGTTTCATCCCGCTATTTCGATGCGGGCCGGTCTACAACTATCGCGGAGCAAACTCGCTCCCACGCACAAAATCGAAATCCGATATCATCTGTTCATCAGAGACTCTCTAGGCAACCTCGTTGGGCTGGTCCGAGGGTAGACAGACAGCCGCAGCTGCTCGGGACCCTTTTAATCCGCATCGTAAACCTGGACCTTCGCCCAATTCTCCTTGTTGTTGGCGATAAAATCGTCGTGCAAGGGATGGGTCTGGTAAACATCGTGATCCGCAATTGAGTCAAAGACGACCGTCAAGCAGAGATCGAAATCACGGACGCTTACCGGGCGAACCTCCGTATCCGCAGGGCTCCCTACATAGAGAGCCTTAACCGTTTCGATCTTGCCCAGCAAGTTGCGAGCGTCATCCGCGCAAGATTGGATGTCCGCCTCTGAAGACGCTTCCGTGAAGTTGAAAAATACTGTGTGTACTAGCATGGAAATAGGATTTACTTTGATTGGTTAGGACATCTATCTACCTACCGATTTGCTCGAACCGATCGAGGACAGGATCAATACGCTCGCGGCTAGCCTTGTAAAGCTTTTGGTTTTGTGGAGCCACGCCACGCAGAAATTGAAGCGTTTCCCGCTTTTCAGCGATCTCGGTTCGAGCCATCTCCAATACGTATCCCGATAATTTGCCGGACTTCACGATTCGCTCCATCTCGGCAATCTCTTTTTCCAGACTGGCAGCGCTCACCTCCTCATTGGAAAAATCTCTGGCGAGCATGAGCTTGACCAAAGTCGCCACAAAGGCCGCTGCCGGAGAGTCGATACGGCTCCAAACCTCAAAGGCCCGAATTGCCGGCAGAGGGCTATCGCTTTCATCAGCCGCTACCCATTGATCCACGTTGGATAGCGTCCATTCCAGGACCACTTCAGCTTCGGAAACAAACCGATAGACCTCTGATCGACTGACTGGCTGCTGCATCAAAGCCTCGATGACTTCCTCGACGGCTCCAGCCTGCTCTATCAAGGACTCGCCGGCAATCGATTCCGCGCTGGCGCTCGCGCCAAACAAAACCGTAGACACTGCCCATCCGACCGCCAGCCAAAACGTCCAAAACCGGCGCCGGACGCTCATCGCAGCAGATGAACCTTGCCGCTCCCCTTGACAACGCTTCCTATCCTCATCGCCCGGCAGCCATGGGAACGGCTCTCTTCAAGAATGGCCTCAGCCTTTTCCGCATCGACGCAAAGCGTCATCCCAATTCCCATATTGAACACTTCGTACATTTCTTCGAAATCGATCCTGCCAGCTTCCTCTATCAATTTGAATATGGGAAGCGGGGTCCAAGCGCCCGTATTAATTTCGACATCCACGGAATCGGGAAGGATACGCGGGATATTGCCGCAAAAACCCCCACCGGTGATATGGGCTATGCCGAACAAAGCATTGCCTTTGCGGAATTTCGATGATCGGCCCGTATTGAATTTATTGATAAGAGCCTGAATCAACGGCGCGTAGTTCGTATGCGGGGCCTGCAAGGCTTTGAAAACGCTTTGCCGCGATCCGGGAACCTTATCTAAACCTTTCAGCTTGGCTTTATCGAAGACCACTTTCCGGGCTAGCGTGTAGCCATTGGTATGCAAGCCATTGGAGGGCAAGCCGATCACCACATCGCCCGCGCGAATGGTAGAGCCCGAGAGCATTCGCTTCTTTTCCACGATGCCGACAATCACCCCCGCAATATCGTATTCGCCCGGCTGATAAAATCCTGGCAGCTGGGCGGTCTCCCCACCGATCAACGCGCAGTTAGCCGCCGCGCAGGCGTCCTTCATTCCGGAGAGCAATTGCTTGAAGACCTTGGGTTCCAGCTTGTCCATTCCCAGGTAGTCGAGGAAGAAGAGCGGCTCTGCCCCTATCACCGAAATATCGTCAATGCAGTGATTAACAATATCCATGCCCACGCTCTTGTGCTGCCCCGAATCGAAAGCTAACTTGAGCTTTGTCCCCACTCCGTCAATACTGCTCACCAGCACGGGTTCCTTGTACTTCGACTTGGACAGGTCGAACAGGCCTCCGAAACCGCCGACGGCTCCGAGTACTTCAGGCCGAGAGGCCCCTCGCAACGATTTTTTCAAATCGCCTTTAACGCGATCGCCTAAATCGATATCCACGCCCGCTTGGGCATAGGCTTTGGTCTTCTTTTTAGCTGGCATTGATTTTCGGTAGAATAGTCTGAAGGTGGATATTCGCTATAGTGTTGCGAATGTTCGAGCTAGCGGCTCTTTCGTATTTGCGAACCGGCCTCACTAGTAGCTGCGTCCATCCGAGTTCTGGTAGTAGTTGACGAACGCTTGATTGACCACGCGATAGCCTCCAGGGGTGGGAAAGTCTCCAGTGAAATACCAATCGCCTTGATGGTCCGGCAGAGCTTTACGCAACCCTTCTACTGTTTGATAGATAACGGAAACCTCGCCTTCCCATCCCTGATCGTGGGGATAGACGATTTCGGATATCTTTCGCGATATCTGCTCGTCGGTAAATGGGGCATAGATCTCTTTCACATAGTTGATCTTTCCGACGCTTCCCGACCTTAGGCTGTCCACGCACTTTCGATACACTTCTCGTAGCGTGTCGCTTTTGCCCACTTCCTTTAGCAAGGCGACCGCCGCCTCGAAGGCGATAAATTTCCCCAATTGCGACATGTCGATGCCATAGCAATCCGGATACCTGATCTGAGGCGCGGTGGATGCGATGACGATTTTCTTCGGATTGAGGCTGGCGAGAATTTTGAGAATCGATTTTCTCAACGTCGTCCCGCGAACAATAGAATCGTCAATACAAACCAGATTGTCGTCGCTTCGGACTAGCCCATAAGTAACGTCGTAAACGTGCGTCGCCATTTCATTACGCGAATCTTCCGTGGAAATGAAGGTGCGCAGCTTTTGGTCCTTGTGGGCGATCTTTTCGCCTCGCGGCCAATTGCTCATTATCAGGTCGTCCAGCAATTCCTCGCCAAGCTCCCCATTCTCCTGAGCCTCAAAGATCGTTCGCTTCACGCGTTCACGGCGTTCCAGGCGCAACTGCTCCAAAAGTCCGAAATAGCCCACTTCCGCAGTGTTGGGAATGAAGCTGATTACCGTCCTTTCCAGATCGTCATCGATTTCCTTCATTACCTGTTTGGTTAACTGGGCTCCTAAAGCTTTCCGTTCCCTGTAGATATCCGCGTCGTTCCCTCGAGAAAAGTATATCCGCTCGAATGAACACTGAGCCCGTTTCTTGGCAGGTTCGACAAACTGTTCGCGAATGACCTCCCCACTCTTTTTCACCACCACGATGTGGCCAGGCAGCACCTCTTCGATATCCTCGATCTTCTTATTGAAAATCGTCATAAGCGGAGCCCTTTCTGACGCCGCCGCGAAGACCTCGTCGTCCTCGAAATAGAAAAGCGGGCGAATCCCTGACGGATCCCTCAGGGCGAAATTGTCTCCATTCCCGATAGCACCGATCAGAGCATAGCCGCCATCCCAGTTTTCCGCAGCCCGGCGGAACACTTTCACCAGATCGATATCCTTGAGAATCCGTTCGGAGATATCCGCTGTATCGTAGCTCTCATCCCGAAGGTAGCGATACAAGTTATCATGAGCCTCGTCCAAATGAAAGCCGACTTTCTCCAAAAGCGCCTGCGTATCGGTAGCGAATATCGGATGCTGCCCCATGGAAATCAGGCTCTCATTCAACTCCTGGGTGTTGGTCATGTTAAAGTTGCCCGCCAACATCAGGTTTTTCGTAGGCCAGCTGCTACGACGGAAAAACGGGTGGCAAACGCTTAAGGAATAGCCTCCCGAGGTGCCATAGCGCAAATGCCCCATGTAATACTCGGCGCAAAAATCGAATTTGGACTTAATCGAGGGCACATAGTCTGGCAGGATGTCTCCGTTACGCTGCAGTTTCTTGTACTGCTTGAGCGTGTTCTTGAAAATCCGATCCAAGGCATTGCTTTTGACGCTCCGTTCGCGGAACATGTAGGGCTCGCCCGGCGGCATGTCGAACTTGATGGATGCCACCCCAGCCCCATCCTGGCCGCGGTTCCGCTGTTTTTCCATCAGGAGGAACAGCTTATAGAAGCCATATAACGCCGTTCCGTACTTCTCGGAAAAGTACTCCAAAGGCTTTTTCAGCCGGACTTGGGCGACGCCGCATTCGTGTTTAATCAGCTCACTCATCTGCTCTACCTCAACCGATGGTTCTGATCCGCTGTAAGTCTTGCCCGATCCCCACTATAATCAAACCGTTATCCATTGCTCGCTAGAAATAGATAAACCGCCACAACTAGCTGGCGGTTTTCGTCGCGATTCGAGAGCTTTCTCCCCCCACTTTTAGCGGCTGGCCCTGCGTCAGGCCCGGTGCCAATGAATATTGATGGGTGATTGATTCGAGTGAGAAGATGTTCACGTAGACGCCTCAGATCGATGTGTTATACCAAATGCAAAAAGGTTTGATAAGATGGCGGGAATCGAGAGGGGTCTGAGCCAGGCGGCTTGTTCCCAAGCGTGCTTGTAGCACGGTGGGAACAAATAACGCAGCCCAAGCCCCTACCGAACCCGTCCAAGGATGCGGCTCTGGCGGGAGTTCACGGCGTTGGCGATTCGCATAGGACACCTGTGTCGCAAGCGACACGCCGCCTAGTGCTGCTCCCGCTAATGCCTGCACCATTTTAATCAAACCTTTGTGCATGTGATGTTTGTTTAGCACAACATCCCTACGGGAATTTCTGAGCCTCTGGCAACAAATCATTGCCCTTTTTTCAATTGAATTCGCCAAACAACCTTCTTGGCCCTGCAAAGACGCGAAATCGAGCTCGCTCCTATTAAAAATGCTTCCCCAATCCGACTACTGGCCCATCGTGGAATCGTGGACTCACCCATTGCCATCGACGACATCCCGCAACTTCCTTCACCAGAAAGGCCAATGGATTGGCGTGATCTTAATCGCTTTAAGGCCGATAACCGCAGTTCAGATTTTTACGCTACCTGCCTCGAGTACGCTCAATGCCTTTGGCGACAACGCTTGCCCGCTCGAGCTATCCTATGCCTCGACCGGGCTTGGGGGGCTGACCTCCAAGGCTCCGAACCCATTTTAAAAACCTGGCCCCTTCCCTACCAAGCCCTCGTCGACATTCTCAGAAAGGCTCCCGAGGAATGCTTCCTGGGCAACCCGCGTGTCCACTTCCAACACTATGCCGATCGACTGGGCCCGCCACGCGAACCGCAGCGCAGGTGGCGCTCCTGGGCCTGCTGGGCCCTTTCCTGTCTAGCCCTTCCCGACTTTCCGGGAGACCCCAAACACCAAGTCGAGTTGCCCTCCCTGGAAACAATCGAAAGACAACTCGAAAACCATGGCCACCCCGGCGAAGCCGCTTTGTGGCAAACCGTCCTCAGGCAAATCCAACCCCGCCGCAACAACCTCCCGCAATACTAGCGCTCTGCTCAACAATTATCGCCCAGATTTCCCAACCAGGATCGCGGGCGGCCCGCCCGCATATTCGCCATTCACTACTCGCGAATCGCTATTCTCTAAAACTCCCTCAGCGTTCCGCCAAATCTTCGGGTCAGCCGCTCTAAACCGCGACGATCCTTATCCCTGAGCTCAAAGCCAATGACATGAATGCGAGTTCTCGCCCCTAACCGCCGCAGATTTCGATCAATTGAGCCAATTAGAACTTCGTAGGGAATTTCCGGATATTTGTAGGAGCCATCCACTTTCACCCGCTTGTTGAGCACCCCATCCGTCACCAAGAAAATTAGATCCGGCTCCATGTCTACGGATAGCTGTAAACCGCCTTCATGACCGAGTTGCGATTCGTCCGTGACTTCGGGATTGCCACGCATCTCCTTGCGCGTCCAATCAGTAGCCGCTTCCTTGTTTGGCTTGATAGCTGGAGCCAGGTAGGGAGCGAAGCGACGGGCTCCTTGGCTGAACTGGACGATTCCGAATAGCGTGCCCCCATCCAGGCCTTCAATCAGAGAAACTACCTCTTCGTGTATCTTTTCAATCGATACACCTTGATTTCTCGCTTTTCGGACCACTGACGCGGATGTATTGACCACAATAACGATCCGTCGACCGGTATCCTGCACGCCGAAAAAGGCGGCCGCGGAGGAAGCGCCCTTCCCCTGCAGGCTTCCGCCCAGTAA
>Ga0181593_10005754_pt1 | contig 11201 bp, 10 predicted proteins | sample 071ome_19_FD_133756 | JGI IMG/M metagenome (GOLD analysis project Ga0181593, IMG submission 133756) | Coastal salt marsh microbial communities from the Groves Creek Marsh, Skidaway Island, Georgia - 071413AT metaG (megahit assembly) | ecosystem: Environmental > Aquatic > Marine > Intertidal...
GTGATATTGTTGTCTTCATCAACACCCTGGAAGCCAGCCACGATACAGATACCGCCGTTATCCAGCACTTCACGCATTTTACTGGTTTCAATATCTTCGATACGGGCTTTCATGTAGGCATTGTTGGTCTTGATACCTACCTGCCAGCCTGTAAACGACCGCGCGTGAATGCCTCGCTTCTCCAGGGCCATGGCCAGCAAAGCAATCGTCACCTGCTCACCCGTCGAAACCAGCACGTCCATCTCCCTCGGGGATGGATTTTCAGTGATTGATCCCGCCAGCCCGATCAGGCGGTTGGTCTCACCGCTCATTGCTGACACGGCCACGACCAGCTGATGCCCTTCATCGTGGAAAGCTTTCAGCTTGTCAGCAACGGCTTCGATACGCTCCGTCGTGCCAACGGAAGTACCGCCGTATTTCTGTACGTACAACGCCATATATGGAATCTGCGCAAATGTTCAAAAGGGTCGCAATTAAACAATAAATGGGGAGATGAGAAAAGCAATCTGTTGCTACTGGATGAGACTGTTCTGTCACACGCACAACAATTCGGGCCACAGACAGAACAATTTACTCTGATAAATAAAAAAACCCGCCAGAAGGCGGGCTTTTCATCGTCTGATGACAGACTGTGTGTCATGCGTCAGAGTTGCGACTCAGCCCAACGCTCAAAAGCCTGAAGCGCATCGGCAATTCCTTCCGGCTTCTGACCACCGGCCTGAGCCATTTCAGGCTTACCACCGCCGCGACCATCAACGTATCCGGCGCATTCTTTCACCGCATCTCCGGCTTTGGCTTTGCCCGTCAGGTCTTTCGTCACACCCGCAAGTAGCGTCACCTTGCCTTCATTCGCGGACGCCAGCATGATCAGCGCCGAACCGAGTTTGTTTTTCAGCTGATCCATGGTGTTCCGCAATGCTGGCACGTCTGCGCCTTCCAACTCTGCTGCCAGAACCTTCACACCCTTGATGTCTTTTGCCTGACCCGCAAGATCAGAACCCGCACTGGACGCTAGTCTGGACTTCAGAGCTTCCAGTTCCTTCTCCAGCTGACGACTCCGTGCCACCAGCTGATCAACTTTATCACTGACATTATCAGTCGAGCCTTTCAGGGTCTTAGCGATACCATTCAGTGTTGCCTCTTCCTGAGCGATAAAATCGAGAGCGGCCTGACCGACGACCGCCTCAATACGACGTATGCCAGCAGCGATCCCCCCTTCAGAGCTGATTTTCAGCAAACCGATATCACCGGTCCTGGTGGCGTGAGTACCACCGCAGAGTTCAATAGAAAAGTCGTCGACCCCCATTGAAAGAACCCGGACTTCATCGTCGTATTTTTCACCGAAGAGCGCCATCGCGCCTGCTGCCTTGGCATCATCGATGTTCATCAGACGAGTGGTGACCGGTGTGTTCGCACGGATCTGTGCGTTCACCATATTTTCAATGTCTTTAAGTTCCGACGGTGTCACTGCCTCGAGGTTCGAGAAATCGAAACGCAGTTTGTCATAGGTCACTAACGAGCCCTTCTGGGCGACATGGTCACCCAGCACATTGCGCAACGCGGCGTGCAGCAGGTGGGTGGCTGAGTGATGGATGGCGGTCGACGCGCGCTTCTCTGCGTCAACGGTCGCGGTCAGGGAGTCTCCGACCTTCACACTGCCCTCAACCAGCACGCCACGGTGCAGGTGGTTCTTGCCTTCTTTGGTCGTATCTTTTACCTGAAAGACCACGCCATCAGCCTTCAGGAAGCCGGTGTCACCGGCCTGACCACCACTCTCTGCATAAAAAGCGGTTTCGTCGAGCACAAGAACGGCTTCATCACCGGCCTTGAGGGACTCGACGGCTTCACCGTTCATGAACAATGCCCGCACACTGCCAGTATTTTCCAGGCTGTCATAACCACGGAACGCTGTCTCACCACCGATATTCAGGCCTTTACCATAATCTGCAGCGAAGTTACCGGCGGCTCGCGCCGTCTCCCGCTGCTTTTCCATCGCGGTATTGAAGCCGTCTTCGTCGACCTTCAGGTCGCGCTCACGGGCAACGTCTGCGGTCAGATCCAGAGGAAAACCATACGTATCATACAGTTTGAATGCTGTATCGCCGGGGATGGTGTCCCCCTCCATACCGGCAATCGCATCATTCAGTATGGCCATGCCTTTATCCAGCGTTTTAGCGAACTGCTCTTCTTCGATACGCAATACTTTCTGAACATGCTCAGACAAATTCACCAGTTCTGGATAAGCATCTCCCATCTGCTCACAGAGCGCAGGTACGAGCTTGTGGAAGAAACCAGCTCCGGCACCCAGCATATGACCATGACGTACGGCACGGCGGATAATACGGCGCAGGACGTAACCACGACCTTCATTAGACGGCAGTACACCATCAACAATCAGGAAGCTGGTTGAACGGATATGGTCCGCAATAACACGCAGGGATTTGTTCTCGGTATCGTCGCAGCCGGTCAGCTTCCCAGCCGCTTTCAGCAACGCCTGGAAGATATCAATTTCATAGTTGCTGTGAACGCCCTGCATAATTGCAGAAATACGCTCCAGCCCCATTCCTGTATCCACAGATGGTTTCGGCAGCGGCAGCATCTCTCCGTCTGCTTTGCGCTCGTACTGCATGAAAACGTTGTTCCAGATTTCGATGAAGCGATCACCGTCCTCTTCCGGCGTTCCCGGAGGACCACCCCAGATATGTTCACCGTGGTCATAAAAGATTTCGGTACAGGGGCCGCACGGGCCGGTATCACCCATCTGCCAGAAATTGTCAGACGCAAAGCGCGCACCTTTGTTATCACCGATACGCACGATCTTGTCTTCCGGAATACCCATTTTCTTATTCCAGATGTCGAAGGCCTCATCATCTTCGGCGTATACGGTCACCATCAGTTTTTCAACTGGCAGGTTGAGCCATTTATCCGAGGTCAGAAACTCCCACGCATAGCTGATCGCATCTTCTTTGAAATAATCGCCGAAGCTGAAGTTACCCAGCATCTCGAAAAAAGTGTGATGACGAGCGGTGTACCCAACGTTTTCCAGGTCATTGTGCTTCCCTCCGGCGCGCACACAGCGCTGTGATGACGCCGCACGGGTATAACTGCGCACGTCGTTTCCAAGGAAGCAGTCCTTAAACTGCACCATACCGGCGTTGGTGAAGAGCAGGGTCGGGTCGTTACCCGGCACCAGAGGGCTGGAAGCCACGACTTCATGGCCTTTAGAGGCGAAAAAATCGAGGAACGCCTGACGGATTTCTGAGCTTTTCATACGGCTGCGTAATTCCAAACTGGGTCAGAGACAAATAAGCCCCGCAGTATAGCGGTTTGTCGACCTAAGTCCCACAGTAGCGACGACTTGACGTGGACGGCATACGCTCATAATATAACCGCATGATTATATTTGGATTTAATGAGGTTCCACTATGAACATCGATCGTCTCGTCTTTGCCATCGCCGGGGTCTTTATACTTCTGAGCCTGACGCTGTCACAACTGCATTCAGAGTACTGGCTGTGGTTTACCGCTTTCGTCGGTATCAACATGTTTCAGGCCGCCTTCACCGGTTTCTGCCCACTGGCAAAAATCCTGAAAGCTCTTGGTATTAATCCGGGCAACGCTTTTTCATAAGTTTGTTTCTGATCACCGGCGCATGCCGTCTGCACCGGACGCGCCGATGATCAATATTTTCTGTGTTTGGCCGAAAACCACAGGCTAAGCAATAGCAGCGTATGTATACTTGCCTTTTCTGGGGGTCATATGCTTCGCTATTCGATTATTTTTCTATCTTTTTTCTTCAGTTTCTCCGCGCTCGCTACCGATTGGGAAGAGTACCCGGAAGATCTGCCTGTTTATTCTTTTCCCGGTGAACAGCTGTATCAGAACTGGGACTCCCTGACGCGCTTAACTCAGGTGTCGTACCCGGATGAAGCCTGGATAAAATCCATGCTGGAGCGTTATCCTCGAATTGCTCATCAGATGATGGTGATCGGCTCTGACCCAGAGGCACATCCCGCCGTATTTTCTGCCGTACAGAATGGCGATTATCAGACGCTTGCAGAAACAGTACAGGAAGTTTGGCGACTGCATTTTTCCGGGCAGTTCGAACAGGCTTATGAGCTGGGCATGCAACTTGGTCCCGTAGGTGAGATTCCTGCCATTTATTCCCGTCTCGTGCACGCCACCCTGCTGGTTGATGACGAAGACGATAAAATGGAAGAATTTGATGCGGCAGCCGGTCTGTCTAATGAAGGACTCGCCCTGGCCCCAGAGTATGATTTTGCAGTCTTTGGACTGGTGTACGCCAAAGTGCGCATGCTTGAACTCATGAGCACCGGCGAAGCGCGCAGCTCGGGCTACATTCAGATTGCCCAGGAAAAACTCGACGAGCTGCAAGAGCACTCTCCGGACAATGGCGCTTACCCACTGACAAGAGCTGGGCTTGAAGCTGGTATCGTCGAACGCGTAGGTTCTTTTCTGGGAAGTATCAGCTACGGTGCCACAGAAAGCAGCGCGCTCAAAAACTTTGAGCACGCCAAAAAATTGCTGCCCGACATGGCCATTGTTTATAACGAATACTCTGTCGGGCTTAAGCGGCTCGACGATAACGACTTCGATAAAGAGATCCGCAAACTTCTTACTACATGCAGCCAGCTGACGCCGGTCAATGCCGAAGACGCTCTCAATCAGATGCATTGCAACCTGCAGCTGGAAAAGATCAGAGAGGACTGAAGTCATGGAAAACAGCGGAATCATATATCTGTTGATGCTCCCGGCAATGGCCATCACGATGCTGCATCTTGGCATCGGGCCATTCGGTCATCCGAGTATGATTCGCCACCATATGGCCTTCAAAAGAATCTCCAGCCCTATCCGAACAATAATTCAGCTCGTCTGTGCTCTGGTTTTACTGGCAGGTACAGGACAGATGCTGGGCATCATCGATCTCACCACCTCTGCTGACACCCACGTTCACTGAGAGGATTTATGAACATTACCCAGATCTACAACGGCCCGATCGGCCTTGAAACCCGCCATGCGGGGCCCAGCGACGGTGAAGTCGTTGTACTCCTTCACGGCTTCCCTGAATGCTGGAATACCTGGAAACACCAGATTCCGGCACTGGCCGACGCAGGCTACCGCGTATTCGCGCCGAACATGCGTGGTTATGGGCAGTCGTCTAAGCCAGCTGATATCAGCGACTATCACGTCGACGAGCTTATTCGCGATGTTGATGCCATACGGCGTTACGCTGATGTAGAAAAAATCCATCTGGTTGGCCACGACTGGGGGGCGATGGTTGCCTGGTGGTATGCGCTGAATAAATCTGAGCATCTGGCCAGCCTTACTATTCTGAATGTACCTCACCCCAAGGTATTTTTGTCGACGCTGCGTAAAAGCCCCATGCAGATGCTGAAAAGCTGGTATGTATTCTACTTCCAGATCCCGAAACTGCCTGAGCTGACGCTACCGGTTAATAATTATTTCTTCTTCCGTGACATTCTGAAACGCACATCCAACCGTGGCAGCTATCAGGACGAAGACATCAAGGAGCTGGTAGACCACTGGAAGATTCCCGGCGCGATGCGAGGCATGGTGAACTATTACCGCTCGGCAATGCGCAGTCAGCCGAAGGCACGTCATGGCAACAAAGTGTCGACACCAACTCAGATACTCTGGGGCGAAAGGGACCTCGCGTTGACTCTGGACATGGCCCGGGGGAGTGAGAAATTTCTCGAAAACGGATCATTGACGACGTATCCGGATGCCACCCACTGGCTGGCTCATGACAAACCAGAAGAAGTTACCACGCGGCTGAAAGAGCACTTCCTTGCTCACCCCGCAAAAGCCTGATCACGCCATTGTCACAAGTCGGGGGTGAGTAATCGCCACGAAAACCCGACTTTTGGTGACATTGTCCGTATAATGCCGCCAATTTTTCAACTCAGGGGGTACCCCATGCAACGAATCGTCATTATCGGCGGCGGCGCAGGTGGTCTGGAACTGGCGACACAACTAGGGCGCAAGTTAGGCCGCAAGAAAAAAGCCGAGGTGGTGTTAATTGACGCCAACCCAACACATCTCTGGAAGCCACTTCTGCACGAAGTTGCCACCGGCGCTCTGGACTCAGGCATTGATGAACTCAACTACCGGGCTCACGGAAAGAAACATGGATTTCATTTTCAGATAGGCCGGATGAGTGGTCTTGATCGTGAGCGTAAACTGATTCAGCTGGAAGCGATGTTTGATGACGACGGCAACGTCGTTCTGCCGCAGCGCACCGAGCCATACGACACACTGGTGCTCGCCATCGGCAGTGTCACCAACGATTTTGGTACCGAAGGTGCTGCAGAGAACTGCATCTTTCTGGACAGCCGCGACCAGGCAGAGCGTTTTCATAAATTACTGCTGAACGAATTTCTGCGCTGCAGTAACCGTGAAGAGCCTGCGCCGCTTGAAGTCGCAATTGTTGGCGCTGGTGCAACCGGCGTCGAACTTTCCGCAGAACTCTACAACACCGCCGAAGTCATGGCCTCGTATGGTTTGCGTAACGTCTCTCCCGAGCAACTTAAAGTCCGCCTGATCGAAGCTGGTGAACGCATCCTGCCGGCTCTGCCTCCCCGACTCTCTGCTGCCGCCACGAAAGAACTGGAAGCGTTGGGCGTCGAGGTACTTACGTCGACCATGATCACCGAGGTAACGGACAAAGGTTTTGTTACCAAATCGGGGGAAACCATCTCAGCAACCATACGCGTCTGGGCAGCTGGCGTGAAAGCGCCGGAATTCATGACAACACTGGGGCTGGAAACGAACCGTGCCAATCAATTAATCGTTAACAACAGCCTGCAGACCGAAGACGATAGTATCTTTGCTCTGGGAGACTGCTGCAGCGTTACTGACGCCGCAACTGGAAAACCGGTCCCGCCCAGAGCGCAGGCCGCACACCAGCAATCCTCTCACCTGGTGAAAGCGCTGGCGGCGCGCCATAAAGGCAAACCGATGCCTGAGTTCGTTTACAAAGATAAAGGATCACTCGTGTCACTGAGCCGCTACAGCACAGTAGGAAGCCTGATGGGCAATCTTACCCGCGGGTCGATGATGATTGAGGGACGACTGGCAAGACTCGTTTACGTCTCCCTGTACCGCCTGCATCAGGTTGCCCTGCACGGTTACTGGCACACCCTGTTGTTGAGCCTCGTTGGGCACATCAATAAGGTTATTCGTCCTCGACTGAAATTGCATTAAGCGTCGACAGATACGCCTGGCGATAATCGCCGGGCGTTGATCCTGTCCAGCGGCGAAATGCTTTGTAGAACGCGCTCGGCTCTGTGTACCCTACTTTGTAGGCCACTTCATAAAGAGGCAGATCGCCTTCGCAGATGAGCTTCATCGACAGACCCTGTCTCACTTCGTCTAACAAATTCTGGTAAGTCGTGCCCAGAGCACGTAGACGACGCTGCAGGTTGCGAACGCTGATTCCCAACTGATCAGCGACACCTTCCTGAGAAACATTGCGCCTGATCAGGCACATCTCAAGAATGTCTTTTAACTCGGCATAGAGTTCGAGGTGTTCGCGGAAACGCTGATCCTGACGAACCAGTTCACGCTGCACACTCTTGAACAGCACTGGCTGAGGATCGGGGCCCGGACGATTCCAGGCATCCCGACTGATCTCCAGCATGAAAAAGCCATCGGTCTTTTTTACACGGATTCCAGTCAGAGCGACTGCCTCCTGCTCACTGGGTACCTGTTGCTCCGGAAGGTACATGCAGAGATCATCAGCAGTGAAACTGTCTGCCAGAGCATCGCGACAGACGCCGGCCATAATAACAACCGCAGCGGCAAGCTGTAATGGTGACACGTGGCGTTCAGGATGGCGTTCAACGGTGATCGCGACGACATCAGGCTGGGCACTGTCGATATGATAACGAAGACTACCCGTGTTCAGGTAAACGTAGGGAATCAGAGCCTCAATGCCCTTTCTCAAAGACGCAGCACACCGCAGCAGACGCTGCAGGGGCATGTCTCTCCTGGCCATGTATATGCCAAGATCAAATGCCAGCAACGGATCATTGAGATCGCGCGCGACATAGTCGTACGCATCCGCGACCCGATCCGTGTCGACCCATCGAGGTAACGGCATATCGGGATCAACCCCCAGGACTGGCCAGAGTTGCTCCATTTCTACGCCCCGGCCGTTCCAGTAATTCAGCAGGTGCTGTACCAGTACGATATCGACCTGAGCCGTCGGCGCCATATCCTTCCCCAACATTCAATTCCCATGAACAATCAGACAGTTAACATTTGTTCTTTTTCCACTAAGGACGAATGTTCCGTAGCAGCGGGGTTCTAGTCAATAGACTGAGGCGACACTGCCTTGTTAGGCATGAAATAAGGTGGATTCTGTCGTCTATAAATCATCTTCTGTCATCAGAGTATGCACGGCATGACTGATCTGATCGCCATCAAAACCCCGATAAGACAAAAAACGCCAAAGCTTTGCTTTCAGATCAGGATGATCATAACCGACAGACCGGGCTTTTTTGCGTGCAACTTCTAAGGCTTTTTCATTCCAGTCATGTTCAACCGTCTCCAGCGCGGAATCTGATGTTCCTGAGTCCACTCCTTTATCCCGCAACTCCTGCTGCAAACGCCGGGGACCTACGCCACGGGAGGTTCGGGTACGCACAAACATGCTGGCGAAACGCTCATCAGACTGCCAGTTGCGACTGGCAAGATCATCAAGAACAGATTCAAGTTCTTCGGCAGAGGCTGCCTTGGGAGAGAGCTTCCGCCACAGTTCGTGGCGGGAGTAATCACGGCGGGAGAGCAGGTCTACCGCCGCAGTCATCAGGGATGACCGATCCAGCGGATCAGGCTTCGGCTTCTGCATCCTCAGACTCTGGCTGTTCCGATGGTACAGTCAATAACTGTGCGCGGATCTGCCCTTCGATATCCGCCGCCATCTCAGGGTGATCTTCCAGGTACTGGGATGCATTTGCCTTACCCTGACCAATTTTATCACCCTGATAGCTGTACCAGGCACCCGATTTTTCGACAATGCCACACTTCACACCAAGGTCGATGACCTCACCCATGTGGTAGATACCTTTGCCGTACATAATCTGGAATTCAGCCTGTTTGAACGGCGGTGCCACCTTGTTCTTCACCACTTTGACTCGGGTTTCGTTACCGACAATTTCATCGCCCTGCTTCACCGACCCCGTACGACGGATGTCCAGACGAACAGACGAGTAAAATTTCAGTGCATTACCGCCCGTCGTGGTTTCGGGGCTGCCAAACATTACACCGATTTTCATACGGATCTGGTTAATGAAAATCACCAGGCAATTTGCATTCTTTACGTTACCGGTAATTTTACGCAGCGCCTGTGACATAAGACGGGCCTGCAAACCCACGTGGCTGTCACCCATCTCGCCTTCAATCTCTGCTTTCGGTGTCAAAGCGGCCACAGAGTCGACAACGATTACATCAACAGCACCCGAGCGGACAAGGCTGTCACAGATCTCCAGAGCCTGTTCACCCGTGTCAGGCTGTGACACCAACAGATTATCCAGATCAATACCCAGCTTTTCGGCGTACAGAGGATCTAACGCATGTTCGGCATCGATAATTGCCACCGTCTTTCCGGCCTTCTGTGCCTGTGCCATTGCTGACAGACACATGGTCGTCTTACCTGAGCTTTCAGGGCCATAAATTTCTACAATCCGGCCCATAGGCAAGCCACCAATGCCTAAAGCGATATCAAGACTCAGAGAACCCGTAGATACAGCTGGAATGGCTTCGCGAGGCTGTTCGCCCATTTTCATGATGGCGCCCTTGCCGAACTGGCGTTCGATCTGGCCCAGTGCGGCATCCAGAGCTTTCTGTTTGTTCTGATCCATGATGGGTTCCTTGGTCTTCTTAATTCAGATTGTCTTAATCCAGACCCATCAGGTTATGGCTCTGGCTTTTATTTCATTCAGTGATACTTGTTATCACTGTGGATTTAAACAGTATTTAATCACAGCAAAACACGATGTCAATAAAATACTGGTTATTTATCCAGATAATCATTCAGTAGTGTCAGAGCTGCGCGCATCGTCTGCTCACGCACCGCTGCGCGGTCACCATCGAAGAGGTATTGCTGTGTACGCTGAATCTCACTATCTCCCCAGGCAATCCATACCGTGCCTACCGGCTTACCAGCCACCGCACCCCCCGGACCAGCAATACCGCTGACCGCCACTGCGATGTCACCATAACGGGCGGCTCCCTGTACCATGGCCTTCACCGTCGCTTCGCTCACGGCACCGTGCTCCTCCAGAGTCCTCTCAGGCACGTTGAGATCACGCATTTTGGCGGTATTGGAGTACGTCACAAAGCCACACTCAAACCAAGCGCTGCTGCCAGCCAGATCTGTGCAGGCAGCCGATATCATTCCTCCGGTGCAGGACTCTGCAGTCACAAGCCGCCTGCCGGTATTTAACAGCCGCTCAGCCAATGTTCTCAAAAGGGATTCGGTGGATTGCATCACTGTCTACATGTTTGTGGTCAGATAATGATGCAGAGAATATCAGAGTGGTAAATATGGCGACCAGTATTGAAGTGGCTAACGACCAGAAAGAGATAAACAGAGATGAGTCAAACCGCGCCGCCAGACCAGGCGACGCGGATGACCGTCAATCGATAATGCGTATTTCTACCCGTCGGTTCTGTGCCCGCCCCTGTGGCGTGTCGTTCGATGCGATCGGATCATTCTCTCCGTAGCCTCGCGCTTCAAGGCGAGCCGGATTGATCCCCATGTCGATCAGGTATTGCATTACTGCGGTGGCGCGCCGCTCCGACAGTCTCAGGTTGTTTGCTGCCGCTCCCATAGAGTCGGTATATGCACCGATTTCAACACGGGTCCGAGGGTGCTCAAGCAGGGTATCTGTCAGTTGATTGAGTATCTGTTCAGATCCACGAGTCAGTTCAGCAGAACCACTGGCAAAGTAGACCCCCTCCAGTCGGGCATCGAGCACAGAGCAACCCCGGTGGTTAACCGACATTCCTTGCGGCGTCCCGGGACAGTCGTCAATGTCATCAACAATGCCATCATCATCGCTGTCCGCCATAATGATGACTGGCTCAACGACTGGTTCAGGTTCAGGAACTGGCTCAGGTTTCACGACAGGACGTTTTACCGGCACGGGTTTGGCA
>Ga0181593_10005755_pt1 | contig 11200 bp, 8 predicted proteins | sample 071ome_19_FD_133756 | JGI IMG/M metagenome (GOLD analysis project Ga0181593, IMG submission 133756) | Coastal salt marsh microbial communities from the Groves Creek Marsh, Skidaway Island, Georgia - 071413AT metaG (megahit assembly) | ecosystem: Environmental > Aquatic > Marine > Intertidal zone...
CGTCAAAGTCGACCGCCCCGTTGCCCTGCATCGCCCGCTGGTACCGCTGATAGCCTGCGGCTGCCAGATCCCACGAGTCGTCGGCGTCGGTTGAAAGCGTGTCAAACACCACCTCGGCTCGCACCCCACGGCTCTTCCAGCGGCTGATCCGATCGAGCAGGTCGGCGGGTCGGAGTGTTGCCTCAGCGACCCGCAGTTCTTTGAGCACCTTGCGGGCGGTCGTCTCCTGCTCGCCCCGATCGACAATCACGAATCGGTCTGGATAGCCAGCTAGCCGGGCATGCCGCCGGAGGATGCGGACGCAGAGCGAGTGGATCGTCGACACCTCGGGCTTCGGTGGCGCAGGCTGCTGTTCGCCACCGGCTGGCGTGCGAGGGCGTTTCCCGAACCGGTTGCCGATGCGGGCCACCATCTCTCGGGCCGCCTTGTTGGTGAAGGTGACGGCCAGAATGCGGTCTGGCGGTGTGCCCCGTTTGACGAGGTTCACGATTCGGGCGATCACCACGCGGGTCTTGCCGGTGCCGGCTCCGGCGAGCACCAGCAGGGGGGCTGCCGGGGCATTGACGGCCTCGGCCTGAGCAGGATTGAGGCCTGATGCTGGGGCAGCACGAGGCCGGGACGGTGGTCGGGGGGGCGGAGAGATTGTCATGCTTCTGCGACTCTACCACACCGCCAGTGTCACCTTGACGCTTGGGCCTCAGAAGCGTCTATTTGGCCCGTAGGCCGGCCAGCGGCCGCTGCGGGCAGAGCCCGTGGATTCACCTGGAAAGGATTCCCCCCTGGGACGGAGTAAGCCATGAAGTCGGAGCAGCGACACGAACTTGCGGAAAATGATCTGGCCGAAAGCGTGGAGCATCTGGCGGAACGCATGCGTCCCTACCTGCCGACCATTCTCATCGCTGCCATTGGCAGCCTGCTGGCGGTTTTTCTCAGTCTCTTCATTTCAGCGGGCTGGGAAGCCAGCCGGGCAGAAAGCTGGGATGCCTGCTTAGGGGCGCTTGCCAGTGGAGATGAAAACGCCTTTCGGGAGGTGATTCTTCGCTATCCCGATAGCCCCGCCGCCCAGTGGGCCGAACTGGTGCTGGCCGATCGCAACCTCTCTGAGGCAACCGATCTGCTGTTTGCGCCGCTTGACCCCGCCAATGATGTTGCCCGCCAACGACTGGAAGATGCTGCCGCCAGTTACGCCGGCATCCTCGCCCAGCGACCAACCGGCATGGTCGCCGAGCGGGCGACACTCGGCCTGGCCAAGGCACGGGAAAGCCTGGGTGAACTCGATGAGGCTCGTCGTGGCTACGAGGCCCTTGCTCAGGAGTATGGCGAGAGCCCCATGGCCAAACTGGCGGTCGCTCATGCTGCTGATCTAGCTCGCGGCGATACCAAAGCGTTTTACAACTGGTTTGCCGAGGCCCGTGCTGCGGCGGCCCAAGCGGCTGCTGAGGAAACGCCTGAGGAAAATGCAGGAGACGGCCCGGCGGCAACCGAGCCTGCCGACACAGCGCCCGCAGCGGACACGCCAGCCCCGGTTGAAGAAAAGCCTGCGGCTGCCGACGGAGAGGCTGGTGCGGACACTGCGGCAGTTGCGAAGCCAACGACAGAGGAAGCCGCGAAGGAAGCCACAGAGGAGTGACCCCTGGACACTGCACCGACTGATCCACCGCCGGAACCGGGTGCTGAGGTTGTCTTCGCTGTGGATGAAGCGATGGCCGGGAGGCGGCTCGATCAGGTTCTCAGCCAGCAATTCAGTCAGTTCAGCCGGTCATACCTCGCCCGGGCGATTGAAAAAGGGGCTGTCCGGGTCGATGGCGTGAATGCCCGCGGCTCACTCAAGCTCAAACCAGGGTCGACGGTCTGCTTTACCGTGCCTCAGCCGCCCCAGCGGGGGCCGGTGGCGGAAGAGATCCCGCTTGAGTTTCTCTACGTCGATGAGGTCATGGCCGTTGTCGACAAGCCCCCGGGTATGGTGGTCCACCCGGCCAAGGGCAACTGGAAGGGGACTCTTGCCGGTGGGCTCAAGTGGCACCTCGAGCGTCGCCATGACGTTGCGGCAGATGGTGAAGGCCTCTCGCAGGCAGGGGGACCAACCCGGCCGGGCATCGTGCACCGGCTTGATCGTGATACCAGTGGCGTAATCGTGGTGGCCCGTAGCGATGCGGCCCACCAGGTTCTTGCCAAGCAGTTTGAACAACGCACGGTCGAAAAGACCTACCTGGCAATCACCCAGGGGCAGCCTGAGTTCGATCAGGATGAGATTGATCTGCCCATCGGCATCCATCCCTACCAGCGGGAAAAAATGGCGATTCGGAGCGGACATTCAACCAGCCGGAATGCCGTGACCAGGTTCAAAGTGCTTGAGCGGTTCCGTGGGGCGGCTCTTGTGCAGGTGAAACCGCAGACAGGACGAACCCATCAGATTCGCGTCCACCTGGCGGCAATCGGTGCGCCCGTTCTGGGGGATGCACTTTACAGCGGCCGTTCAGTGATTGAGCCCAAACTCTTTGGCGGCCCGCGTGATGCCGGGCCAGTCCTCACCCGTCAGGCACTCCATGCGGCATCACTGTCGATTGATCATCCCGAGAGTGGCGAGCGGCTTACCTTCGCGGCCCCGCTTCCCGCTGACATGGAGGCAGTGCTGGCCGTCCTGCGGGGCCTGGCCGTCACGGGCTGACGAACTCGTGCAGGCCAGGCAGGCCGAACTGTAAGCGGCTCACGGGGGCGGCAAGGATCTAGGCTACGGCGTAAGCCAGGCTACGGCGTAATCGGGGCTACGGCGTAATCGGGGCTACGGCGTAATCGGGGCTACGGCGTAATGGAGGCGTCGAAGTCCGCCGGAAGTTTGGCATCGGTTGCGGTGCCACTGCTTTCGGCATTTGCCCGGCCGCCGAGATCAAGCGGAAACATCAGCGTAAACGTGCTGCCTGTCGCGGGGTCACTGACGACCGAAATGTCCCCTCCGTGCTCGCGAAGAATCTTGCGGCTGACCGTCAGGCCAAGCCCCGTGCCCCGTGCCCCCTTGGTGGAGACAAACAGGTTGAAAATATCTGGCAGTGTCTCTGCCGGAATGCCCGGCCCATTGTCGGCAACTGTGACCTGGATGGTTTCGCTGATCTCGTCGAGTTCGGCGGTGATCTCCACCCGACCGTCATCCTGGGCTTCAACCGCATCGACCGCGTTGGTGAGAACGTTCAAGACCGCCCGGGAAATTCCCTCTGGATCAAACAGCACCCGAGGAAAATCCTCCACGGGCTCCCAGTGAATGGTGGCCCCTGCATCCTCGGCACGCTGGGCCACCGTCTCGACAATCTCGCTGAGAATTGCCATCAGGTCAGAGGGCACCGGATCAGGTTCCCGCTCTTTGCTGAAGGAGAGCATGTCCATCACCAACGAAGAGATCTTGTTCTGATTGCGGCGAACGATTCCCCAGCCCTTGTCAGTGACCGAAAGATCGTCGCTGTCCAGGCCCATCTCCACCAGATAACTGCCCCCCCGGATGCCCTGCAGAATGTTCTTGATGTGGTGGGACAGCGTGGCGATGGTCTGCCCGACTGCTGCCAGTCGTTCAGCCTGCACCATTGCTGAGTAGTAGGTGGTGTCTTCTACGGCCAGGGCGGCCTGATGCCCGATGGCCACCATCAGTTTCAGGTGCTCATCGGTGAAACGGTGCCCCCCGTCGGTCATCGCCTCACCAAGCGGGGTGAGGGTGTCGACATAGAGAACACCGATCTGCCCATAGCGTCCCTGCAGCGGCACGCAGATCGCCTCACGGACACCGGTCCGCATGACGCTCTGGCCCGAGCGAAAGCGGTCGTCCCCCTGAGCGTTGCTGGTGAGAACGCCCTCGCGCTTTTCCAGGACATAGTCAAGGATGGTGCGACTGATCGTCATCGATGAGTCACTGCCTGCTTCGCGGTCACGCCGGGCCTTGGTCTGGAGATGGCCGGTTTCCTGATCAAACAGCATGACGCAGCCACGGTCAGCCTCGACCCACTCAAAGACCAGTTGCAAGATGCGGTTGAGCAGTTCATCAATGTCGAGCGTGTGGCTCACGGCCAGCGCCGTTCGGTACATCACCTGCAAATTGCTGCGGGCACGGGCCAGCCAGTGGTGCTGCGTGTCATTCAGCGACAGACCGCTATCGCCCGGCACAGGAAGCTCGTCAGGAATTGCCGAGATGATCCGAGATCCATCATCGGCTCCCGCCGCAGTCACAATCTGAACGCCTTCGATGCGGTGTTCTGAACCATCGCCACGAGAAAAGACCAGGAGCGTGCGGCCAATCTTGATGCGGTCACCCGGCATCAGTTCGGCATCGTCCACCTTTTGATTGTTGATGAACGTGCCGTTTGAGCTGTTGAGATCAACAAGGCAATAGCCAGCATCGCTACGCCTCAGTTCGGCATGCCGCCGTGACACCTCATGGTCTTCAATCTGGATCAGGTTGCCGCGTTCTCGTCCAACCGACACAACCTCATCTCCAGCCTGGTCGACGAGTGCGTCGAGGTCGTAATGGCTGCCGCGATGATGGCCGTGGATGACGTAAAGCGAAGGCACCGAGGGGCTCCTCCAGGTGGACTGCCCGGGTCGATTGTCCGGGCGGATTGCGTTCAACTTCCCCAACTATCCTTCCATAATACCCGATCGACAAATCAGTCCGAGGATTTTGTCACCCCAGCGGCGACCAGTTATGCGGCCGCTTCAGGCTGCGCCTGCTACGATAAATTTGGTGAGCCGCTCCCTGGCTGTTCAACAACCGCCAGAAAGGTCACTCGAGATGCGGATACGGCGGCAAGATTTCAGACGGAGCCAAGGAAATGTTTGGATTGAGTGAGCCCGTTTGGCCCAGGCTACTGGGCCTCCTCCTCGGAATAGCGGCCGCCTCCGGAACGGCTGCTGAGCCTGAGCGAGCAGTGGAAGATACGGCTGTCGAGGCCCGTCTACGCGAAGATGTGCACTGGCTAGCGTCCCCCGAACGAGAGGGGCGTGGTCCGGGGACTGCTGGTATTAGCGTTGCCGCAGAGTGGATTGCCCAGCAGTTCGAGCGGTCTGGCTTAGCCCTGGTTGGAACGGTGCGGCGGCAGCCGTTCGTCATGACTCTCGACGCCACGCTGCCCACAGACAAGCCGAACCGGGCCGAACTGGTTGGGCCGGCAGGTCCAGCCGGCACGCCGGTGGTGATTCCCCTCGAACTTGGCAAAACCTTTACGCCACTGGCGGCTGGCGGCTCGGGGGCCTTTGATCTGCCACTGGTATTTGCTGGCTATGGCATCACCGCTCCGGCCGAAGAGTATGACGACTATGCCGCTCTTGGGCCTGCCGCGAAAGCCGCCGCCGCAGTGGTCTTGCGGCAGGAACCCCAGAAGGAAAATCCCCACAGCGTCTTCAATGGCAATCAGGCCACGCAGCATGCCGCACTCACCCGAAAAATTGCCAATGCATCAGAGCATGAGGTGGGAGGTGTGATCTTTTGTAATGATGCCTCGGCGACCGAGCCCGATAAGCTGATGGACTTTCGCCGGGCCGGTGGTGGCGAAAACGGCCGCATGATCCCGGTGCTGCAGATCAGTCGCAGCATCATTACCGACCTCATCAGCCGGGCGACGGGAACGCCACTGCCGCAGCGAGAGGCAGAAATCGACAAGACGCTCACGCCGCAGAGTTGTCTGCTTGAGGGCTGGCGAATTCGGGGTGAGGTGACGATCCAGCGGCAGCAGGCAGAGGCTGACAATATCGTGGGCGTGCTGCCAGGAACCGGGCAGCACCCTGCCGGCGAGCTACTGGGGCGAGATGTTGTCATTCTTGGTGCCCACTACGATCATCTCGGCTACGGTGACAGTAACTCGCTCGCCCCGGGGACACACGCAATTCATCACGGGGCAGACGACAATGCCAGCGGCACGGCCATGCTGCTGGAGGTGGCCCGGCAGTTGAGGGCAGAGGGGCCGCTGCCGCGGACGGTGCTCTTTGTAGCCTTTGCCGGGGAAGAGCGTGGCCTTCTGGGAAGTGGTCACTACACCGCCAATCCGTTGCTTCCGCTGGACCGTACGGCTGCGATGGTCAATCTCGACATGGTGGGCCGGCTGGTTGATGACAAGCTGATCATCCATGGGACCGGCACCGGTACCGGTATCGACTCGCTGGTCGATCGGCTTACTGCCGCCGCCGGGTTTATGGTGACGAAAGAGCCGGGCGGGTTTGGGCCGAGTGATCATGCCAGTTTCTATGCCCATAAAATCCCAGTGCTGCACGTCTTTACCGGCTCGCACACCGACTATCACCGGCCAACTGACACCGCCGACAAAATCAACTACGCAGGCATGGCCCGCATCAGCCGGCTGATTGCAGCGGTTGTCAGAGAACTGGCCACGACGCCAACGCCGCCGGACTACGTTGAGGTGGCGAGCAAGCCGTTCATGGGGGGAGGAGGTGACCGCCCTTATTTCGGCAGCATTCCCGACTTTGCTAAACCGGGTGGCGGCTATGCCATCACTGGAGTCTCAAAAGATTCGCCGGCTGCCGCCGGTGGGCTGAAGGGAGGGGATGTCATCATCCGGCTCGGTGACAGTGCGATCACCGGGCTGGAGGACTTTGACAGTGCCCTTCGGAAGCACAAGGCTGGCGCGGTCGTGCCGGTGGTCGTTCGGCGGGATGGCGGGGAGCGGACACTTTCGGTGACGCTCGGCGACCCGCGTTAAAAAGCACTGTTTTTTGTGTGCAGGATTGCCCTTGAGCAGATTCCAGCCGCCTGCCACAATTTCCACTCGTTCGCCAACTGTCGTTGCGTGAACGTGCCGGAAAGGCGTCCGGCTCAGCGGTTCCCCGTGACAACAATGCAAGGAGTGCATCCCGTGAAGCGACATCTGGCCACCAGTGGAAGTCTGATCTGCCTGTTCATTGGCATGACGGTCAGTCTTCCTGCCACCCCCGCCCAGGCGCAGGCCACGGCTCGTCCGCCGGCCACCCATCAGGCGGTCATCGATATTGGCTACATCTTCAAGAACCACGCTCAATTCAAGTCCCAGATGGACAAGATGCGAGATGAGGTCATGGCGGCCGAGAACGGCCTGAAGGCCGAGCGAGATCGCATCAACGGCCTTGTTGAACAGTTGAAGGGATTCAATCCTGGCACACCGGAATTCAAGAAGCTTGAGGCAGAAGTCGCCAAGGCTCAGGGTGAATTCAACGTTGAAGCACAACTGCAGAAGAAAGACTTCATGGATCGTGAAGCAGCGATCTATCACGAAGTCTTTGGTCAGATCGAGCAGGTTGTAGCCCGGTTTGCCCAGGAGCACGGCATTGCCGTGGTGCACCGATTTGATGGCGATCCGGTCGATTCCGGTGATCGCAATCAGGTCCTTCGTGGTATCACGAAGCCGCTGGTCTACTACGATCGATCAATCGATATCACCCCCGACGTGTTGCGATTGCTCAACGCGGGGGCAGTGGCGAGCGCCCCTGGCCAGGCTGTGAGTCGCTGAGAAACGTCGTCTACGCTTCCGGATGGGCCCGGCGACCTCACCCAGGTAGGGGTGGTCGCCGGGCCTGCTCCACAGCCGGGCATTCTTCTGTTTGAGAAGTGACGGCTGAATGTTGGTCGAGTCTACGCGTGGCTGCCTCTCAGGTTGATGCCGCTGGGCATTGCTGGTGCGGTGGCTGTTCTCTTCAATCCCTGCGGGTGACTGTCTTGAGTGGAGCGATGGGTGCCGCCGCTGCGGCCACGGCAAGTGACGTTGCTGGCAAGGGCGCTCGCCCGCAGCAGACGCTTGGCCGTTCCGTCGTTGTGACAGGGGCTGGCTACTGGAGTGGCCTGGAAAACCGGGTCGAACTGCGGCCTGCACCTGCTGGGAGTGGCGTTGTCTTTGTCCGCGAAGACCTTGGGGGGCTGCGTGTGCCGGTCTCGCTCGATCATCGGGTTGAGGCCACAAGCCGCACGAATTTGCAGGCCGGTTCGGCCGTGGTCGAAATGGTTGAGCATTTGCTCAGCGCCCTGGCCGCGTTGCAGGTTGACTGCTGTGAGGTTGGGCTGACGGCAGCGGAACTGCCTGGGCTTGATGGTTCCGCGCAGGCCTACGTTGAGGCCATCGACGTAGCCGGGATTGTCCAGCATGAGGCGACCGTTAGTCCGCTTTGTGTGGCTGAGCCCATCGTCCTTGAGGCGGCTGATATCGGGGCCCGGATCGAAGCCCGTCCGCCAACGACGGCAGGGCTTTCTGTCCGGTACGAGCTCGACTATCCAGGCAAGCCGATCCCTCCACAGCACTACGGTGCGGCAGTGACACCGCAGCACTACCGCAAGGAAATTGCTGCCGCTCGGACGTTTCTTCCTGAGGAAGATGCCCGCCGGCTCCAAGAGCAAGGCCTCGGGTTGGCGGTGACGACAGCGGATTTACTTGTCTTTGGGCCAGCAGGGCCGATTGATAACACGCTTCACTGGCCTGATGAATGTGCTCGCCACAAGGTGCTTGATGTGGTTGGTGATCTTTCGTTGGCGGGACGGCCTGTCCATGCCGATATCGTTGCGCAGCGGAGTGGGCATCGTCTTAATGCAGCATTGTTAGCCGCCCTGCTCACGGCAGAACGTCAGCAGCAGGAGCGGGCCGGTTTGGTGGTTCGTGAGGTGTAACCATTTTGGGTTCAAACAGGTTGGATGTTCCGTCATTCCAGCCCAAGTGAAAAGGAGGCGGCCGTGAGTGAGTTGCGTGTTGGGGTGATTGGCTGTGGCCACCTGGGAAAGATTCATGCTCGCCTGCTCGCTGGCCGCGACGATTGCCAGCTTGTCGGTGTGGTTGATCCAGTTGCTGGGGCTGCCAGGAGTGTCGCCGAGAGCCATGGTTGCGAGGCATTTACCAGTCCTGCAGACCTGATTGGTCGCGTTGACGCCGCCGTGGTGGCAGCCCCCACAGGCCTGCACGCTGAGGTGGCCATTCCGTTACTGAAGGAAGGCATTGATCTTCTGGTTGAAAAACCACTGGCTGCCAGTGTCGAAGATGCCCGCGCCATCGTCGTGACGGCCCGCCGATTTGGGCGGACAGTGGCGGTGGGCCATGTTGAGCGTTTCAATCCAGCCTGGGAACTGGCCTGTCAGCAGGCCGGGCGGCCGCTGTTTGTTGAATCAGCACGTCTTGCGCCCTTCACCTACCGGTCGCTTGATGTCGGCGTGGTGCTCGACCTGATGATTCATGACATCGATCTGGTTCTTTCGCTCCAGCCTGGGCGGCTTGAAAAAATCGAAGCCGATGGGCTTGTGGCGACAGGCGGTCACGAAGATGCAGTCAAGGCCCGACTGACCTTTGGGAGCGGCCTCGTGGCTGATTTGTCGGCATCACGGATTCACCCAACGCTTTCTCGTCGGCTTTCGATGTGGACGAGTGAAAGTCTGGTGTCGGTCGACTTCAATGCGAAGACAGTTGAGGTCGTTGCTGCATCTGAGTCGGTGGCGGCTGGACGGTTTGTTGCTGACGCGGTTCCGGTGGCCGAGCGGGCTGCGGCAAAGGAAGCCTTTTTCAGTGAGGTGCTTCCTCACCGCACGCTTCCAGTGCCCGATTCCAACGCCATTGCCTGTGAGCACGATGATTTTCTCACTGCCATCCGGACGGCCGCTGAGCCTCGTGTCTCGGCGGCAGCCGGGGCGGCAGCTCTCGAGATTGCCACGCGGGTGCTTGACGTCATGCAGTGCACCAAACTGGGGGCTCCACCGCCAATTGTCGAGTTGCGGAAGAGTGCCTGAGACGGTCAGGCGGTCTGTTCTGAAAACAGCCCGCGTGTGAGCCAGCCGGGAGACATGAGTTTCCTTGATCGCCTGATTGATACAGCTTGACCAGGCTGCAAGCCGGCCGGACGAATTTGCCGAAGTCGATGAGGTTGTGGAAGAACTCGTCGTGAAGCTGGCGGAGTCGGTGATGGTGATCATGGTGAGCCTCCTGTTTGGCGTGATCGTGTCAACCGTTGCGGTTGCCAATGACGCAGTGCAGCCTTCGCTGAGTGAATCGGCTGTGCCGCGAGAAACAGGTCTGCAGGGGGAATCAGGTCTGCAGCTTCCGAAGGAAATCGAGTTTGACGGTTTTGGGCTTGATCAACGGATTGGCCGCACGGGTATTGCTCAGGCATTAAGGGGCCTGCCCGCCACTGAGGTATCTGCCGCAGATGAGTTGCCCGTTGACCTGTTGGTGACGGGGCCATCCAGCAGTCGGGCCGGGAGCGGTGCAATGACAGCCGAAGTTGGTCAGCAGTTTTCGTTTCTCAGCGTCTCAGCAGGCATGCTTGCTGATCGGGATTCAATCTTTACGGGCCCAGCTGGCTGGACAAGTAGGGTATCGATGGAGTTTGAAGGTGAGACGGCCAGCGGCGGGCTGGAGTTGCGGACTCAATTGCGGCAAAGCAGCGAACGCCAGACAGTCGGCATTGAGCTTGGCCCGCGGCTGGAACAACAGCTCCCGCGTGGCATCCGGCTTTTTTTCGAGGGCTCGGCTGAGGCGCGGGCTGAATACGATCGTACTGGTGAACTCACGCCGACGGGCGGACCCTTGCAGCGGCCTGAGGTAATTGGGCTCAGCGGCACGGTCGGTATTGCCCGGTAAGGAGCCGTCCGGCCCATGAGCCACATGCCTGGCGAGCCCGCGGCGGCAGTTGGGAGATCTTTCGGTGTTCTGTTCGTGCTGTTGGTGTCGCGCATCGCTCGGGTATCGGTGAAAGTCTCGTCGCCGTGAAATCGGCCGCATCCCGGAGTTGGCTCCGCAGTGTCACCAGGGGTGGCCGATTTCAAAAGGCTCCTCGAGCGTTCACCGATTCCCTCACTTAATCGCCTGGGAAGCCCCCGGTGGCAACCGGGGGATCGCGCGACGACGTACGATCCTCAAGCCTTAGGCGAGGTCGCGATCTTGGAAGAGCACCAGCGCGATCAGGACCGCAATGGCAGAGTAGAGCGCGGCATAGAGTGCTGCCCAGCCGAGATAACTCCACGGGATCGGCACCCCACCAACCACAGCTGCCTCAATCGTGAAGTGCTCAAGCACCGGTAAGAGCGTCGCGAACAGGCGTCCAACAAATCGCACGATTGCCAGTTTGCCAACACTCGACTGCACGATGAGTGGAACGAGGTGCCCCAGCACATAGATCGTGAAGCAGATGATCAGGTTGGGAATCATGCCAAGGCGAGTCGACACGGCCAAACTCACTGCACCCAGCAGGATGGTCTCCAGCAACG
>Ga0181593_10005758_pt1 | contig 11197 bp, 7 predicted proteins | sample 071ome_19_FD_133756 | JGI IMG/M metagenome (GOLD analysis project Ga0181593, IMG submission 133756) | Coastal salt marsh microbial communities from the Groves Creek Marsh, Skidaway Island, Georgia - 071413AT metaG (megahit assembly) | ecosystem: Environmental > Aquatic > Marine > Intertidal zone...
GAGCGCGTCCTCGGGATGGTAGACTCAGTGCTCCTGCTCGTAGACTCCTCCGAAGGCCCTATGCCTCAGACCCGCTTTGTCCTCGGTAAGGCGCTCAGCCACGGGATGAAGCCGATCGTCGTGATCAACAAGGTAGACCGCCCTGACTCGCGCTGTGATGAGGTCCTCAATGAGGTCTTCGATCTCTTTGTCTCACTCGACGCGACCGATGAGCAGCTCGACTTCCCCGTCCTCTACGCCTCAGGGCGCAGCGGATGGGCGACCCGTGAGCTGAGTGATGAGCGGGTTGACCTCATCCCGCTCCTCGACGCGATCGTTGAGCTTGTCCCCTCCCCTGAGGTCGACGAAGATGGGCCCTTCCAGATGCAGGTCGCGACCATCAACTATGATGACTTCATCGGTCGTATCGCGATCGGTCGTATCCTGAGAGGGAAGGTCGCCAAAGGCAACTCGCTTGTCTGCTTAGGGCTTGAGGAGGGGATGCGACGTAGCCGAGCCACTCGCCTCTCAGGCTTCATTGGGCTCAATCAGGTCCCTGTTGAGGAGGGGGTCGCGGGCGACATTGTCGCGATCGCCGGCTTCGCAGATGTCCTACCTGGTGAGACCCTGTGTGACAGCGCTCACCCTGACGCGCTCCCTCCGATCGCGGTCGATGAGCCTACCATCAGCATGGACTTCATCGCGAACAGTGGCCCCTTCGCTGGGCTCGAAGGTACACACGTCACGAGCAGGAAGCTCCGTGACCGTCTCTACCGAGAGCTCCAGTCAAACGTCGCGCTCCGCGTCGAGGACACAGACTCCCCCGAGATCTTCAAGGTCTCTGGTCGCGGTGAGCTTCACCTCGGGATCTTAATCGAGACGATGCGCCGTGAGGGCTATGAGCTCCTCGTGTCTATGCCTCAGGTGATCATCCGTGAGACCGACACGGGTAAAGAGGAGCCCTATGAGGAGGTCTCTATCACCTGTAATGATGACTTCAGTGGCCCCGTAATCCAAGACCTGAACCTGCGTGGCGGTGAGCTACAGGACCTCCGCCAAGACGCCGATGGCCTCACGCGAATCGCGTACCATGTCCCAAGCCGTGGGCTCATTGGGTATCGTAGCCGCTTCCTCACTCAGACCCGCGGGACCGGGACGATCTACAGGACCTTCCACAGCTATGGCCCCTATAAAGGCCCCTTTCAGCGTCGCCCAAGCGGGGTGATGATCGCCCTCGAGACAGGGACCGTGACCTCTTACGCGATCGAGAGCTTGCAGGAGCGTGGGCAGCTCTTCTGTGAGCCAGGCGAGAAGGTCTACGCGGGGCAGGTCTGTGGCGAGTCCGCGCGTAACCAAGACCTCGTCGTCAACCCATGCAAGGCCAAGAAACTCGACAACATCCGTAGCGCGACTAAGGACATCGACACGAAGCTGAACGCCTTCCGTAAGATGACCCTCGAGGAGGCGCTCGAGTTTATCAACGGCGATGAGCTCGTGGAGATCACCCCTGAGGCGGTCCGTGTCCGGAAGCGAATCCTCGACCACAGCGACCGTAAGCGCGTTGAGAAGCGTGAGGCGAGCGCGAACTAAGCCACGCGCGCCTCGATGCTCTGCCCAGTGTCTCCTGGCGCTCTGCTCAGTATCTCCTAAAGAACAGGAGATAACCAACGAGCGCCCCACCAAAGATGCTCAGCAAGAGGATGAGCCCCAGCCCAGAGCCCTCCTCTTCGCCAATCTCTCGCAGGTACTCCTCAGAGTAGGCGTCATAGGGCGCGATGTCATCCGGGAGATAGTCAGGGTCTCGGGTGATGTTCTCCCCCTCCATCACGCTGATGCGTGACTCGAGTCGGGCGAGCTCAGCGTCTTGTAACACCCTGTCTTGATACAGCGCCCTCTGCAGGGCTGGCTCATGCCAGTGGTGATACCAAAACAGGTCTGTCGCGTGTGACAAGAAGTAGAGGTCCCAGACCCCAACGCTGTAGTAAGGGCGACTGTAGAAGCGGTCCCTAAAGCGCCACCTGTAGCTCGAGTTGCTCCTCCAGCGAGACTTCCAGCTCGAGGAGCGACCCCACCATGAGTCTCCATACCGACTCCGGTACCTTGAGCGTCGCTGACGGTAACGTGATGAGCCACCACGGTAGGCTGAGCGTGTGCTCCGTCGAGCGCGACTGGCGCTACGTGAAGAGCGAGCGCTCGACGAGCGTCGAGCGCTGGGGCGAGCGCTCCGCTTCTTCCCAAGTGAAGATGAGGAGCGATAGCCACCGCTAAATGAGCCTCCCTTACTTCGGTAGCTCGATCGGCTACTTCCCCAGCTCGATCGTCTAGAGCTCCTAGAGCTCCTCGAGCTCCTCGAGCTCCTCGACCGAGATGAGCTCGAGCGTGAGAACCCACTCCGCCTCGCTTCGCTTTCCTCAGGGAGCATTAAACAGAGCAATGAGAAGCTCATCAGACAGAGCCACAGAGCGCGCCGAGCGCTCAGTAACCATCTGTACACACTGGGTTGATCTAGGCGCACACCGCCTCCTTCCATGGATAGAGTCATGGCTGAGCGTCTCAGCGCTCGCGACCTTAGACTAACACAGCGCGGTGGTGAGGCCAGCTCTAATTTCAGCCTCAAAGCTCCAAGGGCTCAGCGCCAATGTAAGCTCCGTTTGCGTCCCACTTTAAGATAAAAGGCGCCTGCCCTTTCGCTTGCTTAGCGCTCAAGAGCCCCTTGTCTACGAGGCGTTTAAACACCTCAACGCTTCTCGCTCTCCACCACGTGAAGGTCGGTGAAGAGCCACGGCGCCTCCATCGAGCTCCACGCGCAGGAGACACCTTAAGCATCGCCAAAAACACCGCCTGCTGAGGGCTGAGCGCTCGCGCGTCCTTCTGAAAGTAATAGCGCGCCGCTGACTGAATCCCAAACACCCCTGGCCCAAACTCAATGCAGTTTAGGTACAGCTCTAGGATGCGCTCTTTACCAACCGCGTCAATCACCCTCGCCCCGATGAGGGCCTCTTGTAGCTTACGCGTGAGGAGCTTGTCTCTTGAGAGGAACAGGTTCTTCACAAGCTGCTGGGTGATCGTTGACCCGCCATAGACAAAGCGACCCTTGCTCAGGTTGGTGTTGATCGCGTTCTTAATCAAGCTTGGGCTGATCGCGCCACCCGTCCAAAAGCCCATCTCCTCCGTGAGGTACATCGCGCCCGCCACGTATGAGGGGAGCTCCGATAGGCGGACAAAAGAGGCCGTCCCTGGTCCCACCTGCACCTTCGCTCCTCCTGTGAGCGCAGGGTCTACCTCAAAGATGAAGGGCTCTTGAAGCCACAGGACGTCGTGGCCCGAGGCCCTGCGTCCCCTGATCCGCACGCGCCCCTCTTGTGAAGCTCGCTGATGAAAGCGAAGCTCATGGAATGTACAGCTCCTGAGTAGTCGCTTAAGCTTAAAGTCTACCCGCCCCTGATGATAGCTCAAGGTCAGCTCTGGTCGAAGGACCCCTGTCGCGCTGAGCTGCTCTATCGACCCGAGCGCGCCTCTTGGGATCAACGCTAACGCGCGCTGACAAGGGAGTGGGCTCAAGCGCATCTGCACGTTTAATGACGGGAGCTCTGGGCTCAGAGCGTCGAGCCCCCCTGCGCGTATAGAGCCCTTGAGCTCGGCTCGATCCTCACCTGAGTCACCCACAAAGAGGGTAAATGGTAGCTCATCGGACGAGGGTCGACGAGGGATGACGACCTGAAGCTCAGGGAGCTGAAGGGGGGGCTCCTGTTCTGATAAGCTCAGCGCTCCTCTCGTCAGGGACACCGAGAGCTCCTCAAGGCGCTCAAGGTTAAGGTCCAATGCGCGCCCACTCAGCTGTAGGCTGAGTAGCCCATCCACGCGGTCACTCAGCGCCCTTAGACGCCTCGATAACGTCCCCTCCTGCCCGTGGACCTCTTGTATGCGACGCGCGACCCCATCCACTGAGAGGTTGTGGAGCTCCACGCGCCATAAGGCGCTTGAGAGGGGGTTCAGGCAGCCCTCACCTAGGCACGCCCTCGCCGAAGTCTTGGGCTGATCCCCCTGAGCAGGTTGAGTCATCGCCAACCGAGCGCCCTCAGCGCTCACCATCAGGTCCTCTAGGGTGAGCGGGGCTTGACCTGTTGACAGGCTGAGCCCCTCTACCTCGAGCTCACTCGCTAAAACACGCCAGCGCCCTAGGGCAGGTAAGCGCCCAACCTGCTGAGGGGCTCTCTGAGGGAGAGAGGTCGTGCCCGACGCTAGCGCCGTTAGGCCCAAGGCGCTCCCATAACCCTCTAGGCGCTCTCTGATGACGTTGAGCTCACGCTTGAGCGCTCGAGTAGCTGAGGGGTCCTCGACCGTGATCCTACCTGGCCCTAGCTGAGCGACGCCTTGCGCTGGGTTGATTGACGCCTCGAGCTCCGCGACCCCAAGCCCATCTATGCGAAGCCCGAGCTTATGTAGCCTCAGCGAGCGGTCCATGAGCCCGACCGAGAGCCCATTGAGCTGGAGCTGATGACGCCCAACTGGGAGCCTCCATGAGGAGCGTGGCGCTGAGAGGCGTACAGCGTGTCGATCTAAGGTCCCTCGGAGGTCAAAGGGGAGCTCTATCCCTCTCAGCCGGGCTTGGCCGGTGAGCTGAGCTAGGGGAGATGAGGGGTCACTGAGCGGGCGCCAGTTAAGCTGGAGCGCGAAGCTCGCCACGCTCTCTCCCCTCTGCGTGAGCCACAGCGATCCTCCTATGACGTCTAGGTCTATAGGGAGCGCCCCCGTTAAGCGCGTAAGCAGGTCGCGATCGCTCACCTCTGGCCTCCTAGGTCGCGCTCCGCTCGCCCTTAGGTCTTCACGCTGACCCTCGCTTGACGCCAAGAGCCACGATAGCGGAGCCACTACCTTTGGGTGACGCACGCTCACGTGCTCAGGTCGAACCGGAGGCCAAGCCCAACGCCAGCGTGCGCTGACACAGAGCGACTGAGCACTCCCGTGTACGTCTACTCGAGCATGACGCCACCTGACGTTGTCTAAGCACGCCTCACCTAAGCCCCACCTCGTCTTACTCCAGCTGACCTTCAGCGCTACCGCCCCCGCCTTGGCCTCGATTTTTTTCTTCAAGTACAGCTCTGAGCTATATCCAAAGAACAGCAGACCCCCTACGACGCCCGCGACAGTGACCCCCACCCACTTCGCGACGCGTGACCCCCGCTGAGGAGCGCTTGGAGCTCTATTGGTCACTCCCGCCTCCCGACGGGTTCAGCTCATGTCCCTTACCCGCAGCCCACGCTCGTGAGAGCGTGGCGAGCTGCTCAAGGGTGAAGCGCTCCCCACGCGTCGTAGGGTCTAGCGCACAGGCCTGTAACAGGGCCTCAGGGTCTGGGCAGAGCGGTTTGAGAGAGCGACGAGCCATCTTTCTCCGCTGGGCGAAGAGCGCTCGGACGAGCGCGCGGAAGCGCTTCGGGTCGCCGACATCAAACGCGGGTCGCGCCCTACGCTCTAAGACGATCACCGCGGACTCGACCTTGGGGGCGGGCGTAAAGGCCTCCGCAGGGACCTGAAACAGGACGGTTGGATAGGTGAGGAGGTGCGTAAGCGCCGAGATGGAGCCCGCTCTCCTTGAGCCGGGTGGAGCGCAGATCCGTTGAGCGAACTCAAGCTGGACAAGAAAGCACGCCCGTGTCCATTGTAGCTCTCCTTCGAGGAGCGCGAGCAGGATCTCACTGCTCAGATAATACGGGAGGTTACCGTAGACGGTCAGCGGCTCACCGAGCTCCTCTGTCAGCGCGCCCCAATCTAGCGCTCGGACGTCCCCATGCCTGAGCCGTACATGTGGAGCATAGCTGAGCTCAGACGCTAAAATCGAGATGAGGTCATCATCATATTCAAGCGCGAGGACCTGCCCGGCGCGCGCCGCGAGCGCGTGCGTGAGCGTCCCACAGCCCGCGCCGATCTCGAACACGACGCTGTCTGAGCTGAGCCCCCCCGACTCAGCGATCCGCTCTACGACGCTCATGTCGGTTAAGAAGTTTTGCCCAAGAGCTTTCTTCGCCTTAAGCCCATGGGCTCTTAAGACATGATATGGGTTTGGGATCTGTCTCACGAGGCCTCCTCAGCTAGGCGTCAAGGCGTTCAGCTCATCACAGGCCAAGCGCTTCGTGCGTTCAGCTCAAGGTCTTCAAAGGACGCGCCACGCTCAAGGTAGCGTGGCGCGAGGTGCGTCGCCGCCGCCCCAATCATCGCCGCGTTGTCTGTGCACCAGCGCTTAGGTGGCACGAAGCAACGCCCTCCCCTGCTGGTGAGCACCTCACTCAGCCTCACGCGCAGGAGCTGGTTACAGGCCACCCCCCCTGCGACGGTGAGCTCGCTGAGCCCTTCACGGTCGAGGGCAGCGCAGCAGCGATCAACGAGCTGATGGACCGCGGCCCGCTGGAAGCTCGCGACGAGGTCTGCCATCGCCTGCCCCTCAGGTAGAGCGCCATGCGCCTTGATCGCTGTCAAGACCGCTGTCTTGAGGCCACTAAAGCTGAAGTCTAATGGTCGCCCCTTAAGCCTTGGCAAGGTGAAGCGATGCGCGCGGTCATCTCCCTTATGAGCGAGCGCCTCAACCTTCGGTCCCCCCGGGTAGCCGAGCCCGAGCATCCGCGCGACCTTATCAAAGGCCTCGCCAGCGGCGTCATCGCTCGTGTTTGAGATCAAAGAGACCTCAACAGGGCTGTTGACTTTATAAATAGCCGTGTGCCCTCCGCTCACCACAAGGGCGAGGTGTGGGTAAGATGGGAGCTCTGGTTGAGGCTCCTCGGGGCCATGTAGACCTACCGCGCTGAGGTGACCTAAGAGGTGGTTGACGGGGATTAAAGGGAGCTGATGCGCGTAGGCGATGGACTTAGCGACCTGTAGCCCGACAAGTAGCGCCCCCACAAGCCCTGGGCCCTGTGTGACGGCGACGGCGTCAAGGTCCCCCCAAGACAGCCCTGCCCCCTCGAGCGCAGACGAGATCACAGGGAGCACGTCCACCACATGATTACGGCTCGCGATCTCGGGTACGACGCCACCCCACTTCGCGTGCAGTGAGACCTGAGAGCGGACCACATCAGAGTGGACCGTCACCCCTCCCCCTAGATCAGGCGACACGACAGCGGCCGCGGTCTCGTCGCAGCTGCTCTCGATCGCTAAAATATAGCTCATCAGCGGAGATTTCCGATCAGGTTTCTCACGTCACGAGCCTGGTTCCCCTCGGGGTACACACGCAAGTACTGCTCATATAACTCAAGCGCGCGTTGCTTCTTTTTAATCCCCTGATAGGCGCTCCCGAGCAACACATACAGGGCCCCCTCCTCATAGCGCGAGCTGATCTTTGTGTCGCTGTACTTTGCGTTGATCTTAAGGAGCTGCTCTAGGCGTGCGATCGCGGTCTTATTCGCTCCTGTCTCAATGTGCAGGGTGCCGCTCAGCATGAGCACGTGTGGGCTACCTGGGTTAAGGTCAAGCGCCTTATCTGCGAGGATCGCGGCTCGCTTGAAGTTCTCTTCTCCACCCTCTTTATAGAGCTCAAGGGCCTCCTTAGCGAACTTTTGAAAGTCACGCTTCTCGTTGCCCTTCATCTTGCGCTCCTTAAGTGGCTCGCCACCCTTCACGAGCTCTTGACCCTCCGGAGCAACTGGGATCGCGCGGTTAATCTCCCAGCTGTCTGTTAAGTCGGGGACAAAGGGGGTCGAGCGGTTCGCGAGCCGGTCTGTATACCAAACAGACACATCTGATGTTTTTTTGGAGAGCTTAATCTCTGTTGCCTTGTCACGCATGAGGAAGGCGACCATCAATGAAGCCGCGACGCCAAGTAAGATCAAGGTGAAGGTCTTGTTCTTCGTCCTCTCCTCTTGGTCTAGAGGCGCGACCTCAGGCTCACCCTCGTTGAGAGACGCAAAAAAGTCATCCTCTCCCTCATCGAACTCATATGCGTCCTCTCCAAACACGTTGAGCGTGCTGTAGTCTGAGCTGCTTGGCATCTCAACCGACTCTGGAGGAGGTGGTGGTGGAGGCTCTTGAGGGACTGGGCCAGCGATCGAGGCGTAGAGGTCCTGCAAGAGCTCTTGTCCATCGTCGTCTCCAAAGTCGACGTTCGTGGGAGGAGGAGGCATGTCCACCGCGGGGGGCTCGTCGAGGTCAACCGGTGGTGGGGGTGGAGGTGGCTCATCGATCGGTGGAGGTAGAGGCTCTGAGCTCGTCTGAATCCGCGCGACCGACTCAGCGCCAGGGCTCGGGGTCTGGCTCGCCTCAATAAAGCCCTCATCTTCACGAGGGGTGACGCGCTCACGCACCTCATTCACGAGGCCCTCAAAGTACAGGAGGGTCATCGCGTTTAGTGTTGTGAGGTCAGGGAGGCTCGCCTGATCGATCACCTCTTGCATCGTACGGCGACCATCAAAGAGGTTCAGCAAGACGCTCATCTCCGTGGAGAGCGCCTCACCTCGGCTCGAGATCGCGCTCCGATCCACGCGGAGCACCGTGTCGAGAGATGGGAGCTGACCACACATCTGATTCCACTCATCTAGACGCCTCAGGCCCTCCTCTTTGACCTGCCCAATCGAGAGCTCAATCCGCCTTGGCTTGGGTGACGCGTTGAAGTCAAACTCATACTGTCCGAACTCCCAGGTGAGGAGTCTGTAGATCGCCTCAGGGCCCGTGAGGTGCCCCATCTGCGCGTCTAGGAGCTGGCCGTCTTGGAAGGACAGGCTCCCACGTTGCCCACGATGCTCAATCTGTAGCTCACCGCTCCTACGGCTCACGTCGATCACTTGTAAGAGGTCTAAGAGGCCCATCTCCTCAAGGCGACCAAAGAACCGGTCACCTGACGCGTGCTCAAGAGAGACCCGCTGACGACGCTTCAGCGCGGCCTCGATGACCGTCTTGAGCTCACCCATATACACCGGCTTAAGCAGGAAGGTCTCTGCGCCTGCGTTGAGGCAGAGGACGCGAGCCTCCTCTTGGTCGCTCACAAAGATCACTGGGGTCTCGGCGAAGGTCGGGTCCTCTTTAAGCGCCTTACACAGCGCGATGCCCTCTTGATCTTGCGAGCCTCTACCCTCCAGCGCCACCTCGGTCACGATGAGGTCGGGCGGAGAGAGCTTCATGTAAGACTCTGCTTGTGGTCGGCCCATCGCGCACTGGACCTCATAGCCAAATTTACGAAGTGATGGCTCCATCACGCTCAAGCTGCGTTGATGTGGGTCGATGAGAAGTATGCTCTGCTTAGCCACGGCGGTCTCCCATGCTCTTAGCGATGTCAGAGGTGGTCACGACCTAATCAAGGTCGCTTTGTACTGCGCTGTTTTAACCCGATCCCTGTGCTCAGTCAATCACCCTGCGGAGCGCGATTGAGCGCGCGACCTTGTGATCAGCTGGTAGAGGGCTTGGTGGTCTCGGTCCTGCTTACCGCGAGGCCCCCCTCTCTGCGTCGCCCGCCCGCGCTCATCCACCTGCGCGTTTCGGCTCATCATCAAGAGCGCCGAGAGGCTCCGGGTGAGGTGGTGGAGCTGTTTAATCGAGAGGCGGACGCGAGTCGCGAACGGCGCGAGCAAGCGGAGGGCGATCCACTTCGCGACCTTTGGGCTCGGCTGTCGACCCTTAACGAGCTCAGAGTATAATGGCCACCAGAGACACACGAGGTAGGTAGCCTCCTCTTCAAAGCTCCCCTCATACTCGTCTAATGTAGCTAAAAGCTCGAGCGTCTCCGATCTCAAGTTGGGGGTCTGGGCCCACCCCGCGCTCATCTCTGGTAAGATCAGGTCGAGGTATTGAAGAGACTCAAGAAGCTCATACGAGGCGCGGGCCGCTCCCCCTTGTAGCATGCGTAACAGCTCCTGTGAGAAACGAGGTCGAGCTGCCTTTAACAGCTCTAGACGCTCACTTTTAAGCGCTCGCTCTAAGCTTGGCTCAAAAGACAGCTTAAGCCGACTCGCGAATTTAATCGCCCTAAGCATACGGATCGGGTCCTCCCGAAACCTCACCACGGGGTCTCCAATGCTCCTAAGGACCCTGCGGTAGACGTCCTCCATACCACCACAATAATCAATAATCTCATGACGCACAGGGTCATAAAACAGCGCGTTAATCGTAAAGTCTCGACGAAACGCGTCGCTGTGAGGTGAGCCAAACTCGTTGTCGTGCACGATCAGCTCTCCCTCTTGGTCCTCCTCGCTCGGCGCCTGGCGAAAGGTCGCGACCTCGATGATGTTGTTGCCTGCAAAGAACACATGCGCGAGGGTGAAGCGCTTACCAATCAGCCGACAGTTCCTGAAGACTTTCTTGACGTCCCGAGGGCGCGCTGAGGTCGCGACATCAAAGTCCTTAGGGATCACACCTAAGAGGCTGTCCCTTACACACCCTCCCACGAAATAAGCGAGATAATCGCTCTTATCAAGTCTGCGCACCACCGAGAGCGCGTCGAGGTCGACGGTCTCCCTTGGCATGTCATAGTCGTAGATGATAGGGGAAGAGGGGCTTGATGTGAGGTCAGACACTTTTTAAAACAAGTTTCTCGGCTTTGTGTGTTGAATATCTATGAGCACATCGTCAGGCTGTCCCGCGTTATGCTCGCCATCGCTAGGCATGGTAAAAACCAAGGCGATCGCCAGAGTACATAGGTACTCAAAAGTGATCGAGTTGTCACACAAAACCTGAGCTCGCTCACAGAGACGTGAGCGGATCCAACACCAGAGATCGCTGAATTTACAGAGGAGTCAGACAGATGAACCGCGTTATTCTCATCGGCAACCTAGGGGCAGACCCTGAGATGAAAGAGACCGCAAACGGTGGCTTCGTTAAGCTCCGTGTCGCGACCACTGATTACTGGAGAGACCGTAACAGTGGTGAGCGTCGCTCCGCGACTGAGTGGCACAGCATCACAGTCAACCAGCCTCAAGCTGAGCACTGCATGAAGTACCTCAGCAAGGGGAGCAAGGTCGCGATCGAAGGGAGCTTGAAGTCTCGTAAGGTCCCCTCTCAAGATGGAGGACCAGAGCGAACCTTCTGGGAGGTGAGGGCGCAGAGCGTCCAGTTCCTTGATCGTAAGGAGGACCGTGGAGGGGGCGGGAGCTTTGGTGGGAACAGCGGTGGCGGTGGCGGTGGGGGCTGGAGCCAAGGTGGCGGGAACAGTGGCGGGAACAGTGGCGGGAACAGTCGCGGGAACAGCTGGGGTGGCTCAGGTGGTGGGAATGGTGGTGGGAACAGCTGGAGCGGTGGGAAC
>Ga0181593_10005761_pt1 | contig 11194 bp, 10 predicted proteins | sample 071ome_19_FD_133756 | JGI IMG/M metagenome (GOLD analysis project Ga0181593, IMG submission 133756) | Coastal salt marsh microbial communities from the Groves Creek Marsh, Skidaway Island, Georgia - 071413AT metaG (megahit assembly) | ecosystem: Environmental > Aquatic > Marine > Intertidal...
GAATCCATGGCCCGTTCATCCAGAGCCTGATTTTCGCGAAAGGAACCGGATTGCCTGAGCAATTGGTCCACAAGGGTGGTCTTGCCATGATCAACGTGTGCGATGATTGCCAAGTTACGAATGCGGTCTGGTGTAAGAGAATTCATGAAATCGAAGCCCGCGAAACTATCGACCCTTTGCCCTTCTTACAAGACTAGCTTTTGTAATTAAGCTACGAAATAAGATAGAAAAGTGAGCACAAGCAAAATAAAGCAAAATAGTGCATACCTGTAGGCATGGCTTACTTTGCGATATTTGTCTGATAAAACCATACCGCCCTCATAAATATCTTTTGCTAAAAAACGCTTTGCCGAGTCATTGCAGGTAATATTTTTTTCTACATAGTCCAAGTATTTATCTTCTTCGAACTCGGCAAATGCACCAAAGAAAAGTGGATTACTAATGCCGTCAATGCTTTGATCTATCTTTTGGGATTTGGGTAATTTCGGCATGACAACCAAAATTCCCAGTGAAATGGCAATTACTTCTGAAACAAAAAAAAGAGAAAGAAAAACCACTGTTACAGAATTTAGGGATTCAAGAAATCCATCTGTATTCATGTAAATCAAACGGGTTCCCAATAATGTTAAGACAACAAGAACTAATCCGGAAAGGATTTGGGCTTTTTGGTCGGCAAGTAAAATGAGTTGTGCTTGTTTTTGATGTGCACAACGTAATGTGTAAATAACATCCTTGTCGGGTTTCTTATTTGAAACTTCCATAAATTAATTAATCATTTTGGATCATAATTTTAGCAATGAGAGTTCAATAATTATGTAAAGATTCAGGATAGTTATTTTCTTATCATTAAAAAAAGAATCCTAATTAATATCAATAATTTCACGACTAAGACTATTGCATGGATATCCAATCAATTAATTTAGACAAAGCCTTTGCCCGATGACTCATTTTAGCTTTTTCATCCAGCGAAATTTCCGCAAATGTGGATTCACTTTTCTCTGGAAGAAAGAAAGGGTCATAGCCAAATCCGCCTTTTCCCTTTGGTTCAAATAAAAATTTTCCTTCACAGACTCCGGCAAAAGTCTTCTCCAAATCAACACCAACCAAGGCGAGCACGCAACGAAAGCGGCAAGTCCGATCTGGCTCTGGTATATTTTTCATCTCCGCTACGACCTTTTGATTATTTGCCTCATCATCGCAATCTAGTCCTGCATAGCGTGCGGAAATGACACCAGGGCGACCATTGAGGGCATCAATTTCGATTCCGCTATCATCAGCCAGAAACCATCCATCGATTGGACCAACATCTTTTAATCCATTCGCTTTGAGCAAAGCATTACTTTCAAAAGTAGAACCAGTCTCTTCTACTTCAGGCATTCCTCCGATCGCCTCTGGTCCTGATACCTTGATAGGTAAAGCCGCCTGATTAAGCGCTGACTGTAATTCATGTAGTTTATGGGTATTGCCGGAGGCTAAGTAGATTGTTTTCATAAAAATCCGTGAATAATGCGGTCTTCCCCCAATTGTGCTTTAATAGGTTCCCTCAAAGGAAAAGAATCTAAATCAGGACCGGGTAAGGCATTGGGTCCCGAAAAGATTTTGGGAGATTGGTAACGAAATAAATAATCAACTAAACCTTCCTTGAGAAGAGAATTCGCTACCCTTGATCCGCCCTCAAAATAAAGAGCGTTAAGATTAAGTTTTTTTAAAAAATCAGGTATTTCGTTCAATTGAATCTGACCATTTTCCTGCTGCCCCAATTCAATCAAATTGATACCGGACTCATGAGCTTTTTTAACCGCTTTTAAGTTATTCATTCCTGAGGCGGTAGTTAAGATTATGGTTTTAGAAGTAAATGCATCCCGGTAAAGGTTGCGCGGTGAAACTGTTTCATGAAGTGTACGAAGAGAAGAATCCAGCACTAAACGAACAGGGCAAAAAGTTCCTTTTGTTTGTCGTGATGTTAGACTAGGATTATCTGCCAAGACAGTCCCCGAACCAACACAAATAGCAGGAAACAACCGTCGCCAATGCATTACATCTAGACGAGCATCTTCCTCCGTCACACGACTTTTTTCTCCTGCAACTTCAGAAAGCTTACCATTAGATGACTCAGCGAGTTTTAAGGCAAGCAATGGTCTTTTTTTTGTTATATTAAGATTGAAAATAAAATTTAATCGTGAGGCTTGCTTTCCAAATTCATCGCTTGCCATCTCGACTGTAACCCCCGCCTTCCGTAAAATTTCCAAACCCCTTCCGGCATGAGCGGGATTAGGATCCAAAGTACCCACATAAACTATTTTAATTCCTGACTCGATAATAGCGTCCACGCAGGGAGGTGTACGGCCAGTTGTTGAGCATGGCTCCAGCGAAATAAAAATCGACGCACCTGGTGCTGGCTTGCGACCCAGATTTTTAAATGCTTCGACCTCCGCGTGCGGACCTCCAGTTTTACGGTGATATCCTTCTGCAACCGACTTTTCCTCTTCAACAATGATTGCCCCGACCATAGGATTGGGATGCGTGTCGCCCCAACCTTTCCTGGCGAGCCCAAGCGTTTTTTCAAAAAAAAATTCCTTCGAAGAATCCTGCACTTTTATTTTAAAGCGATGATTACCCTAAAGACAGAGAAAGTCCAACGGGACAATGGTCTGAACCTTCAACCTGTGAATGAATCGTTGCTTCACGAACGGATGTGGCAAGATCATCGGAAGCAATAAAATAATCTATTCTCCATCCCACATTTCTTTTTCGTGCTCCGGCTCGATAGGACCACCATGAATACGCTCCTGTTTTTTCTGGATACAAGTGCCTGAAGGTATCAAGAAATCCTTCTGCTAAAAGATTGGATAAACCCTCCCTTTCCTGATCCGTAAAACCAGCGCTCCTTCGATTGGTCTTCGGATTGGCTAAATCAATTTCTCGATGAGCCACATTTAAATCTCCGCAAAGTAAAACAGGTTTTTTTTCACGAAGAGAGATGATGTAGTCTTTAAGATCAGGATCCCATGAATCATATCGATAACTTAATCGGGATAGATCATTTTTGGAATTAGGCACATAAACATTTACCAAGTAGAATCCGTCATATTCACATGTTATCATTCTTCCTTCTCCAGCATGATCACCATTTGGAAAACCCTCGGCTATTCGCAAGGGTTCTTCCTTGGAAAATATCGCCGTACCTGAATACCCTTTTTTATCAGCTAAGTGATAGTGCTTAAAGGCATAACCAAAATCATCTTTCGGAATTACCTCCTGATTCAGTTTCACTTCTTGAAGACACAAAAAATCAGGAAAATTTTCACCGACAAATGTATCAAAGGTTTTTTTCCTGCAGGCACGGAGGCCGTTCACATTCCATGATACAAATTCCAAGGTCGACTTTTGAGATGTCATAAGTAATTAGTATTCCCATTCATTTAATTGCCTAAAAGCAAAATTTACTTTGTCCAAATCCTTTTAATCCACAAGAAAAAGTAATCAACATGGCTTCACCTACAGATATTCGTAAGGGACGTGTTATCGTCTATCAAGGCTCACCCCATCTCGTTTTGGAAATGTTACACCGAACACAAGGCCGACAAGCTGGGTTCGTTCAAACAACCCTTCGAAACTTACAAAGCGGATCCACGACGACAACCAAATTTCGGTCGACTGACAATGTCGATTTTATGCACACAACCACGCAAAAACTAGAGTACAGTTATAAAGATAATGATGGATTTCACTTTATGGATGTGGAGACTTTTGAAGATACGATTCTCACCGAAGAGATGATTGGAGATGATGAAATTTTCCTCGTCGAAGGAAATGGCTATGATATTCTCTTGGTCGACGGAGAAGCGGTGAGACTGGAACTACCAGCTTCAGTAGAAGCAACGGTAGTTGAAGCTCCCGATGCCATTCGTGGAGATACCGCAGGAAATGTACTAAAGCCCGTCACCATTTCATCGGGAATTACTGTTCAGGTTCCTTTATTTATTAAAAAGGACGAAATCATAAGAATCAGCACTTCAGACAGGTCTTACCTCGGAAGAGCGGATAAAAAATAATTAATCTGAAACAATTCCTACTTTAAGGTCGAACAGACCTGTCCTGGAATTTGCAAAGAAAAATATAAATTAAGCAACTCTTTCGACAACGAGAGGAACTGGGTTAGGCCTTTTAGGTGCCAAACGATAAGCAGCTTTGAAATAATCCATTGCAACTTTCAAACGCTTCTCATCGTTATAATGTATAACCATGAGTGGTTCTCCCTGTTTCATTTGAGTTCCAACTTTGCATAATTCCGCAACTCCACAAGCTGGATCAAACTTTTTCTTATCCTCACCGTGAACAAGAATTTGCACTCCCCTAGCGAGTTGGCCGGCATCTATGGTGTGGACATAACCTCGTTTGGGTGCAGTAAGCTTTTTGGTGTGCTTTGCCGTTGGTAATTTTTCTGGGTTATCCAAAAGCTTTGGGTCTCCTCCTTGATATTCAACAATATCTTTAAGCTTCTGTAGTGCGGTGCCCTCATCTATTGCCTTACGAACAGTTTGCTTTGCTGAAAGTGTGGAACCAGCAACTCCAGCCAACCGAACAATTTCCATACCTAACTTAAGAACTAAATCCTGAAGATCTTCTGGGCCTTCCCCTTTGAGAAGATCTAATGCTTCCTTCAATTCAAGGGATGGTCCCACACAGGAACCCAGAGGTTGATTGTTATCTGTAACTAAAGCAACACATCTGCGTTTTAAAGCTCTTCCGACACGAGTTAGCGAACGGGCCAGTTGTTTTGCATCTTCGGCATTTGTAATGAAAGAGCCTTTCCCCCATTTAATGTCTACCACAACGCCTTCTGCACCAGCAGCCAACTTACGACTTAGTGTTCCTGCAGTTATGAAAGGAATGGATGGAATCGCACCAATTTTTTGGCGAAGATCGTACAAGATAGATTCAACTGGAGAAATTTCTGCATGACGCTCGGCGAATGCACATCCGAGCTTGCGTACTTGATCGGTAAAATCATCTAGGTCAATGTCTGTATTAACTTTTGGGATAGCCTTAAGTTTTTCAGTTGTAGAAGTAAGATGTTCTTCATCGTCGCCGTTCATCATAGGCATAGCTACCCCTGAAGCGGCCGCCAGTGGACCTAATACTAAAGTTGTCTTATCACCAACACCACCAGTTGAATACTTTTCAATTTTAGGGCGGGAAACGTCCATCATTTCGATGACCTCACCTGATAGCATCATTTCTTCGGTAAAATTAGCGATTTCTTGAGCTGACATTCCTTGGAAAAAAGTCGTCATAACCCATGCAGCTTGTTGATACTCTGGCATTTCTTCGTCTAAAATGGCGTCAACTATTGAACGAATTTCCTCGTCTGTGTATTCGTTTCCTTCCCTCTTCTTCTCAATTAATCGGGTAAAAGAAGCGATTGTTGGTTTTTCAGTTTTGGCCTTGGGCATAATGTAGACTCCTTGTCTTGGGGGTGAGGGTAAGATCAATGCAAACTATTTTACCTATATTATTCAATAATGTAAGTCGAGCCTTTTATTTACGCTCATTCTTGACGAAGTCATGGGTTAAGGATGTTTTGGGGTAAATGGAATTCTCCTTCAATCTTTTACAATATTTCGAAAAAGTAGTCAGCCATGCAGCTGAAAAGCTCGATTCGGTCGACGATTCGTTTGAGCCTCAAATGAGAATGGCGGACGAACGGTTTGGGGACTTCCAGGCAAATGGTGCGTTGCCTTTCGCAAAGCGAAATGGACTTAATCCGCGGGAGCTCGCCCAATCCCTCGTTGAAAAAATTAAACCAAGCGATTCGTGGGAAACAAGTATCGCCGGGCCGGGCTTTATTAATTTCAAACTAAAACCTGAATTTTTTCTTTCATGGCTAAAAGAGTTGGGTAACTTGGATAAAACCAAAAAACATCTTTTATCTGAATCACCCCGGCAGATCGTTCTTGATTTTTCCGGACCTAATACGGCCAAACAAATGCATGTGGGCCATATCCGCTCGACCATCATTGGTGAGTCCCTTGCCCGGTTGCTGTCCCTCCAAGGGCATACCGTTGTCAGGGACAATCATCTTGGAGACTGGGGAACACAATTTGGTATTCTACTTTATGCCATTAAGCGGGCGGAGGTTTCACTGGATAAATTAGGTGAAGAGCCAGTTGCAATTCTTGAAGATCTTTACCGACAGGGAAACAGTTGGGTAAAAGAGTCTCCCCAATCGTTGGAAGAAGCAAGGCAGGAACTGGTAAAATTGCAGAGTGGAGACGAGCAGAATTTTTCCCTTTGGCAGAAAATTCGGGATCTTAGTCTCGGATCTTTTGAACAGGTCTACAAACTACTTGGCGTACGCTTTGATTATGCCCATGGAGAAAGCTTTTATCGTGATCAAGTCGAACAGGTTTACTCTGTTTTACAAAAACACGGAATTTGCACCGAGGATCAGGGGGCACTCGTCGTATTTCATCCGGAACATAAACGTTTTGCCAAACAACCTTTTATTATTCGTAAATCCGATGGAGCCAGCAACTACGCGACCACGGATTTGGCTACCATAGCTTATCGAAAGAAAGAATGGAATGCGGAGCATATCATCTATGTGACAGATGGTCGGCAACGGGATCATTTCGATCAACTTTTTATGACCGTCAAAAAGTGGTTTGCTCAAGAAAACATTGATTGCCCCACCCTCTCACATGTTTGGTTCGGTACGATTTTAGGAGAGGATAATAAAGCCATCAAAACACGGGATGGACAGCCCGTGAAATTGATGGATTTGCTGCAGGAATCTATCGACCGTGCAAAGAAAATGGTAGAAGAAAAGAATCCCGAACTAGGAGAGGAGGAGATTGAAAGAAGGGCCAAAATTATTGGGTTGGGTGCCGTGCGCTATGCGGACCTCTCACAAGACAGGACTCTTGATTATGTTTTTTCATGGGACAAAATGCTCGCCCTTCAAGGCAACACCGCACCTTACCTACAGTACGCAGTTGCCCGAATCCATAGCATTTTTCGCAAAGTTGGAAAAACCCGTTCGGAGCTTCCTGAAGTCATGATCAGTCCAAAATCGGATACTGAAAAGAAACTTGCCCGTAAAATCTCTTTTTTTCCCTTAGCTATTGAACAAACAACCAAAGAGTTAAAGCCGCATACCCTTTGTGTTTACCTTTATGAATTGGCCACGGAATTTAGCTCCTTTTACAATCAGGAAAAAGTAATGGTCGATGATCAGAATGTTCAAAACCTTCGTTTATTCCTTTGTGCCAAAACACAAATTGTACTTGAGCTTGGACTGAGTGTCTTAGGGATCGATACTTTGGAAGAGATGTAGGGATGACGATTTATAATTTTCTATTGGAGAGGTACAGTGACTTTATAGAATCTAGTCCCTGCAGATGGCCAACCATCCGCCCGGTAAAGTAACCCTTTCAATTCCTTTTGGTCAGGGTCCCGCCAGTAGGATAATTCCATTGAAACTTCAACCATCTGCTTGCCGTTTTGCTTAAAAATTTTCTTGGGAATTTGAAAGATGTTTGAGCGGATAAAACGCCCGTCTCCAAAAAAGCGAAAGAGTGGAAGAGGACCATTTTCATCCCACGGAAAACGAAAAATTACGAATTCCTTTTCTCCCTTTTTCTCTTTGAGTATCTCCGCATTGCACCGAGATAACCAACCAGACGGAGGACTAACGGGTTGCTTCTCACGGAAATCCCGAAAATAAGGGTGCCAGCGATTGTCAATCTCAGCGTCTTTCTGAACCGGAATTGTTATTTCAAGGTTATCATATGAAGGAAGGCAGGTCGTGAAACAGGCTAGCCAAGAGGCTTTTGCACCGAAGGAAAGCTCATCCCCATGCTGCAATTTTCTTTTGACATCAAAACGAAAGATAAAAAGGGATTCATCTTTATGCCCATGAGCAAAAACCTTAAACATCTTCACGAGTTGAGGTGGAGCGTAGTGCATTTCACGCAGAATAATACCTTTTGGCAGATTCCATTTGAGAGTAGGTGGCACACCGACATCACCAGGAGATTCCCAATATGTATGCCAACCTTTTTCCCTCTTAATCCACCAGCCGATTTCAAAGGAACTACTTTCAGGTTTAACATTAGATTCAGTCACTAGACGAGTAGTGACAGGTCCGTTTTTTACCTCAGGACCCTGCCCCGAATGAAGAAAACAAGGAAGCAATCCAAATATTGCTAGACTTTTTGCTAAAAGTTTTCTCAACGAAAAGATTTACCACATCCGCATGTGGATTCAGCATTTGGATTTCTAATTTCAAATCCCTTACCAGACAGTCCGTCATCAAAATGAATCTCAGACCCTTTGAGGTAATCATAACTGTCGGGGCATACTGCGATGGGAAGACCGGAAGAATTATCAAAATGATCTTCAGTTTTTGGTGTATCAATAGACATTCCATATTCGAACCCTGAACATCCACCTGGTTCGATAAAAATCCGCAAAGCTTTTTTATCATCGGCACCTGCTAACATCGAAGATACTTTATTTTGTGCTTCTTGTGTTAATGTAATCATACATAGAGTATTTACAGAATTATAAAGAAGTCAATTTCGCCAAATGTAAGCTAAATTTATGCCAAACAGCTAAAATATCGCAATTTAATAAAAGATTTTCTTGCTGATTCGTGATTTGTTATCATCATACGAAGGACTGAATGAAACATATTTTCAACGAAGTTCATTATGAGTTAACACGAAAGATCGCAGAGGGTGGAATGGGGATGGTTTATGAAGCTGTTCAGCGAGGGATCGGGGGATTCAGAAAAAAAGTCGCGATTAAACTTATTCGAGAAGAATATTCTGCAATAGATGAATTTCGGAACAATTTCATCGGGGAAGCAAAACTCGTCGCTGACCTTATTCACACGAACATTGTCCAAACATACCACTTAGGCAAAACGGGTGAACAGTATTTTATGACTATGGAATATGTTTCTGGTTGTAATCTAGAGGAATTCCTCGAAAGGCATGTTGAAACCGATCAATATATTCCCGCTGACCTCGCAGTATTTATTGCTTCTAGAATTTGTCGTGGATTAGCTTATGCTCATCGTAAAAAAGACGCCCAGGATCGTCTTTTGGGTATCGTTCACCGCGATGTGAATCCAAAGAATATCATGATTGCAATGGAAGGTGATGTAAAACTCACAGACTTCGGCATAGCAAAAGCTCTTGATCTTATGTATAATCAAGAAGGTGAAGTAATTGCAGGCAAAGATGAATATCTATCTCCAGAACAAGCCCGCTGTGAAGTAACAGACCACCGGGCGGACTTGTTTTGCTGTGGCATTGTCATGTCTGAGTTAATGCTCGGTTACAATATATTTGAAACTCCACAACCGGAAAAAACTATTGAAAATATTCTCGAAATGCCCCTTCCAAACTTTTCGGATATTAGACCAGATATTGATGATAGATTAAACCTTATCATGCATACCGCACTTCGCAGACCTCGTGACGAACGCTACCAATCGGCTGAGGAGATGTTGACTGAATTGGAAAGCTTCATATACGGCGAGGGTTATGGTCCGACCAATGAAAAACTTGCTGCATATATTTACGATGTTTTTAGCCAGGATGGAGAAAATGCCGCACTTCGCTGGCATAGGGGAGAAACTCAGTTTGCACCTCAATAAATTATAAAATAAATGGCTGTTCAATCTCAAGGACTCCGTCAAGTACAGAAGCAGACTCAAAATCTAGTACTTGCACCTCAATTAAGGCAGTCCCTCAAAATACTACAAGTACCTACTCTTGAATTGCGGAGTGCAATTTTGGAAGAGCTACAAACTAACCCATTACTTGAAGAAATAGGGTCCAATGATGAAAGCTTGGACTCAAATGAAGTCGAACCCTCTCCTGATGAACTTCAGGAGCAAGATGGAGAAGAGTTCCCTGACGACATTGAAAGCTCCAAGGAATCTGAAAATTCTGAAGAAAGTGACTTTGATCTCGAATCAAATGAAGCTGAAGATATCGGAGACATGGATTTCTCCGATGAATTTGCCATTTTGAAAGAAATGCAGGAGGACCTTAAGGAACATTTTGAAAGAGAATATGAAGGAGAGGCACAACTCGGGAACTCAGAGGCTGAAGAGAAAAGAAAGTTCTTTTTTGATTCTCTTGTATCGGAAACCTCTCTTCAGGAACATTTGCTTGATCAATTAAAATTGGTTGATTGTGAAGATGGCATTAGGCAAGCATCCGAATACATCATCGGCAGTCTTAATGAGAGTGGATTTCTATCGGGAAATCTTTCAGACATGGCCTTAGTTTCTGGTTTACCCCTTCTTGACTTACAAGATGCACTTTCCCTTTTACAATCCTTTGATCCTGTAGGCATCGCTGCACTTGATTTACAGGATAGCCTACTTAAGCAAATGCAATCAAGAGGTTGGGAGGATTCCGTTCATTATCAAATTGTGAGAGATCACTTCCAACTGCTCGTTAGAAGAAGAGTACCAGAACTTGCTCGTAAACTCTCCCAACCAACTGATGTAATCCACAAGTGCCTTCAAAAAATAGCTGAATTAGACCCGGCACCAGGCAGAAAATTCTCAGAAGATCATAATCAATCGATTGCCCCAGATGCGATTGTGGAAAAAGTTTCGGAAGATTGGGTCATACACCTTAACAACGACTACATACCGAGACTCAAAATTAACAAAACTTACAAAGAATTGATCAGTAAGGGAACCCTTAGCTCTAAAGAGAAAGAATATGTACGCAACCAAATGCGGGCGGGAAAATTCTTAATTAACTCGATTGACCAAAGACAGAATACAATTGAAAGAATAACCCGGAAATTGCTCAACAGACAAAGCGAATTTTTCGAGCATGGATCTTCCAAATTACGACCACTCACCATGGCGGAAGTGGCTGATTCCATCGATGTTCATGAAACGACTGTATCAAGAGCAATCGCAAACAAATACCTACAAACCCCTCACGGAACTTTTCCTTTCAAATATTTTTTTACTCCTGGTTATTCCGGAAAAGATGGCGATACCGTTTCGAATACCAGTGTGAAAGAAATTATTGGTTCAATTATTGAAAAAGAGGATTCATCCAAGCCTCTTAGTGACCGAAAGATAGTCGACTTACTTGCGGAAAAAGACATCAAATTGGCCAGGCGCACAGTTGCCAAATATCGCGAAGAA
>Ga0181593_10005768_pt1 | contig 11185 bp, 15 predicted proteins | sample 071ome_19_FD_133756 | JGI IMG/M metagenome (GOLD analysis project Ga0181593, IMG submission 133756) | Coastal salt marsh microbial communities from the Groves Creek Marsh, Skidaway Island, Georgia - 071413AT metaG (megahit assembly) | ecosystem: Environmental > Aquatic > Marine > Intertidal...
CACCGTTGAAGGTTTCGCAGGAGATAGCCGCGAGCTGCGTTTGCAAGAACGATTGGGCATTGGCTATATTGGTTATGACGGCGCTGGTACGATTGATCGTAGCCGATAGTTTTATGGAGACAGCCAATCCGCCAGCCTCATCGGACGGTTAGACTACCTTTATATCGCTTAAGAGTCTATTGAGACTCTTTTGGAGCATTTGATTGCTCTTGGCGAGGTTGTTTGACGCAACTGTAGCTGGGCTATTAGTATTGATCACTACAGACATTTTTAACTTCCTTGTTTTTTTGGTTGCGGTGACCGTGTTTCGACGGGTTTTTTGATTTCGTATTAGCCGCACGTATAACTCAATGAGCTACGCCCTCTAGTATCTGTTGCTCGGGAAGAACTTTAGAGGAAATCTACGGGATTCGAGCGGAATTTGTCTAGGGACCAGGTGAATACCCTATCCGGGCGCTGAGTTGCGGACTTCAAACGGTCCACGCGGCGAGATCGCTTCATCGAATATCGTTATGAAGCTTGCGTCTTGTTCCGAGCCTGTAGGATGTGCTTTAGTGAAGCGAAAGATTCTAGGTCTCGTGCTCGCGGGTGGGAAAAGCAAACGCTTTGGCCAGGACAAGGCGTCTTACGCGTTCCATGACGGCGTTTGCCAATTGGATTACGCTACGCGCTTGTTGGACGCGCTCTGTTCAAAGGTGGCTGTTTCCGTTAGCGGTGGCCAGCCGAGCACTTTTGCGGAAGAGGGTGGCGTTTACGACCTGATAAAAGACCGAGCGGGAGTTGAGGGGCCGATAGGCGGCGTTCTATCCGGCTTGGCGGAGGCTCGTGGAATGGGCCTATTCGTGATCGCTTGCGATATGCCTCTTCTCGATGCGAGTCTCGTTTTGCGATTGCTGACCCAGCGGGACGAAAGTCGACTAGCGACTTGCTATTTAGCATCCGATCGGAAGCCTGAGCCCTTGTGCGCTATTTATGAGCCCCATTGCCTTACCGCCCTTGAAAGGCATGTCGAGTCCGGGTATTCGAGTTTGCGACGATTTTTGATGGATGAGAATGTATTAATGGTTCCTTGCCGGTCGCCTGAATTGCTTACCAGCCTGAATACTCGGGAAGACGTGGAGCGCTTGCAGTCGATGGTTTCTAAGTAAAAAGTCTGGGATTCAAGATGCAGAGCGACAGTCCTAAAATTCTCGAGATTTGCGTATCGCCGGGCCACGATTTCAAGGGCCGGCATGGCAAGAGTAGGCTGAGAAACGAATCGATCAGCTTGGATGCCGTCGAATGCGTAGCGGGCAAAGGTTTGCGGGGGGATCGGTTTTTCGACTACAAATCCGATTTCAAGGGGCAAATCACCTTTTTCGATAAGGCAGTTGCCGATGATTTGCGAGAACGCCTGGGATTGGATTCGCTCGATCTCTCTCAAACTCGCCGAAACGTTCTAATCGCTGGGGTCGAGCTAGACCGATTGATTGGCAAACAGTTTTCCTTAGGCGACGTTGTATTCGCTGGAGCGGAGGAATGCGCTCCCTGCTATTGGATGAACGAAGCATTGGGCCAGGGCGCGGAAGAGATGCTGAAAGGACGAGGTGGCCTCAGGTGCCGGATTCTCTCTACTGGCGTCCTGAAAGTGGGCAAGATCGATATCCGCGAGATCGAATAAGGGATGGCTATTGGTACGGTAATTCTAGATACGGAAAAAGTCGATTTCGAAGGCGAAACGCCAAGTTCCGTTTCAGACCTATGGGCTTTAATCGAGAGCTTTCTTGGTCAATCGAATCGAGTGATCGACGCGTTTATCTTTGATGGCGAGGCTTGGAGTACGGAACTAGGAGAGCCACTCGAATCCTGTCGAGAGGTCAGGATCGCCTCCGTTCCTGAAGTCGAAAAGCTGTCTCAGTTGGTGGATCAGTTGTTTGCCGAGGAAGACAAACTGATCGAGCTATGGCGAAAGGGGGCATCGGAAGCCCTGCCCCTACCTTGGTGGGACTTTCAGCAGCGGGCTTAGGAAATCTTGAATGAGCCCCAGCCATTTATTCGGTGTATCCAAGAGTTGAGCTTGTTTGGACGGGAGAAGCAAGCGGGTTGGGAAGGCCAGTTGAGCCAGGCTGAAGGGAAGCTATGCGAATGCCTGAACTCGGTAATCGACCATTTTGAGAGTGGAGATTGCGTCGGTTACTCGGATGCCTCAGCGAGATTGGCGTCTACAGCGCTGCAGCGCGTATTCGAAACGTTGTTGCGGGATACGAAGCCGGTGTTGCAAGCGGGAATGTAGAATTAGCGAGGAGCAAAAGGCGACAAGCGCCTTTAATGAGCGATTTCCAGCTTTAGCTGTTTGCCTGAATCAAGTCTCTCTTCGAGGACCTGGGGTTGCGGATTATGCTGCTGTCATTAGCAGATCGACCGATTGGGATGCTTTGGTCTCTCGTTGGCTGGAAGGTATCGATTTGGAAGCTAACACGGTTTACGCGGTGGCGGGATTCGGAAATGGATTCCATATTGCAGCCCCTCTGGATCGGTTGCCTGACAGCTCGTTCATATTTTGCGCCGAACCGCAAGCGGAAGCGATTTGCAAGATGGTTGATAGCGAGAGAGCGGAATCCCTTTTTAGCGATCCGCGATTCTACCCCGGGGTCGGGGATCTGGATGCGGATTTTTTCGAGTCCTTGTCGAAATTCCCCTCCTTGGAGATCACGAATGCCAGGCCTTTGGTATTTGCCCCGCTTTACAATCTGTATCCAGAATTTTATAATCGATTCCTTTCAGAATTCCCCAAATCTTTGGAATACGGGAGGAAACTGGTTGGCACAAGTGTAATTGGGTCTGGCCTTTGGCAGGCGAACACTTTAGCGAACGCCCAGACACTTATTAATGCTCTGGAACTAAAGGCCGCTGCCGGCAATTTCCAGGGGTGCGTCGCTATTCTCGTCGCCGCCGGTCCATCCGTGGATGGAGCCATTGATTTTATTCGGGCTCGAGCGGACGACTGTTTGATTATAGCGGTTAATTCCTCCTATCGAGCTTTGCGTAATGCGGGGATCGTTCCCCATTTCGTGATTGCCGCCGACCCGTATGAATTTACCGGCAAATGGTTTGAAGGAGTACCTTGCGACGATTCGATTCTCATCGCCCCTTTCATGGTATACCCGCCTGTTGTTAAAAGATTCTGCGGGCGTATACTTACTTGGTCGTTGAACAATCTCTTGGCGTCCTATCTCCGTTTAACGAGTGGGCTGGATCTGGGTTCGGAGGTTACTGAGTTGGGGACGGTTTTGGCATGCGTGTTCGACATTGCCAAACTCTTTGGGCCCCGGGCGATCGTATTCGCGGGTCAAGATTTAGCTGCGTGACCGGACGACCGGATGCACGCGAGCGATTCCTTCTATTCGGATATGGGCGGAGACCAGTTCAAGTCGCAAGCGTATCGGGTGCTTCCTAGCAACGAAGGAAGAGAACTTAAGGTCGAGAGCAAATTGTTTGTGTACCTGAAACGCTTGGAGTCCCTTGCCAAAATCCACGGCAGCGAAATCGATCTATACAATTTGTCCAACTCAGCGGCCAAAATCGAAGGGATTCCATATGTCGACTCTCAAAAGATGGCAAATCGGTTTAGCGGAGAATCTCGAGAACGGATTTCCCAGGGAATCGAGAAAGCCAAAGCGGCGATCCGCGACGCGAGCGATGTTAGGGGAAAGCTGGCCGAGTCGCTGAACCGATTGGCACCCTTTGCGAAATCGGTGTGTTCCCTTGCCCTGCAAAGCGCCGTGGAGTTGAAGGCGGCCCTAGAATCGGGGAGCAACGAGTTGGAAAAGAGGGGGTCAATCTGCCTCAAAAACGCATCAAGAGCTAGAAAGGCTCTTCGAGAAGAATCCTGATCCGAAAAAACTGCTGGAGGATGGGGCTCTCAAATACGAGCTGGCATTGTCCCGGTAGGCGATCGGCTGGATGGAGAAAGGCGTTGATGATCAATTGCGGAGCGCAAAAGAGCTTCATGAGCGGCTTTGGGCTTTGCCAGAGGGGTGGTTTTCCTTTCTCAAGGCGGTTTAAGCGTCGCGGAAGCAGCTTGGATAGAGGAAAGAGCCTATTCCTTTTAGGGTGAATCTGATGAAAAGCCGGTTTTTGGCTAAAGTTACTCATATCGCTGTCGAAGCCAATATTGCCGAGGCGGTAGTATATGCAGTTTCAACTAGCAGGGTTAGCGAGTGGATTTGATTGGAGGGTGATGATCGACCAGTTGATGGAGATCGAACGCATCCCCCAAGCGCGCCTGCGTGAAGACCAGTCTGAGAATACCGACAAGAAAGATTCCTTGCAGAGGGTCGACACAAAGCTCCAAGCCCTTAAGACTTCAGTTTCCGGTTTCAACGACGGTGTGCTCTACAATTCCAAGGCTGTAACGCTTTCTGACGAAACCTTGGGTATAATCGCTTCGGCTGGCACTTCCGCCCAGGAAGGCTCGTATAATATAGACGTCACTCAGCTAGCGACCTCCTCCAAACGGAACGGGAACACGGATGTTGGCGGCACGATCGGGTCGGCTGATACGCTCATCTCTAGTTTGAATCTGTCTACGGAAATCACCGAAGGCACGTTCTTCATAAATGGGCAGGAAATCACCATCCAGGAGACCGATACCCTGCAAGACGTCTTTGACGGAATCTCCATAGCCACGAGTGGAGTCGTTTCAGCCTCTTACGACGAGAATGCGGATAAAGTGATGCTAACAAGCTCGTCAGGGGAATTGGAGCTCGGCGGATCGAGCGATTCCAGCAACTTTCTCGCGGCTCTTAAATTAGAGCAAATCGAGATGGTCAGCTCGGGCGGAGGATCCACTTCAGTAAGCAGTTCCGGCACGTTAGGCGTGGTCGATCTCAATAGTTCGATTGCTTCCAGTGGAATCGGGGGAGGAAGCCCTATTTCCGGTTCCGGAACGATCACCATTAACGGGGTGGCAATCTCCTTTGATGCGGATTCGGAAAGTATGAATGCCCTGATGACCCGAGTAAACGAGTCGGCTGCCAACGTTACCATGACTTACGATTCTTCCGCCGATCAGTTTAGAATCGTCAACAATTCGACGGGAGCCTTGGAAATGCCGGTCATCGACAGCGATAACGGGCTTATGGCAAAACTGGGTCTCGATGGTTACGCCACCGTAGGGCAGGACTTGCGGTTTTTGATCGATGGCGGGGCTACTTTGTCCAGCCGATCCAATGTGATATCTGAAAGTGACCATGGTATCCAGGGTCTAGATATAACGATTTCTGAGATTGGCTCCCAAACCATTGGGATCAGCCGGGATTCCGAAGCGCTTAGCGAGCAGATCAATAGCTTCATAGCGACTTTTAACGATATCCAGGACTACATTCTGGAAGAGACTAAAGTTACCGTTGAAGAAACGGAAGTCACGCGGGGCAACTTGGCGGGCAACCGGGAGATCTCCCAATTGGACTCCCAATTGAGATCCTTGGCCTTTAGGCAAATTGAGGGCTTGGGGGGAGACATATTCCGCTTGGAGCACATCGGTATCGACTTTATAAGCGGAACCTCAAAGCTGGAGATCAAGGACGCGTCCAAGCTGGAATCAGCCTTGGCGGCCAATCTAGATAAGCTGGAGGATCTATTTACCGGGGATATTGACGGCGACGGCGATACTAGCGAGTCATTCACTGCCCGGATGGATGAATTTATCGAGAACTTCACCGCGGATGGTGGAATTCTGGATACGCAAATCAATACGCTGACGGAACAAAACAGCGACATTGACTCGCAAATCGAAGAGATGGAGCGACGTCTCGAGTTCACACGACAGGCATTGGAGGCCAGTTTTATTGCCATGGAAGAGGCGCAATCTAATATACAGCAGCAAGCCAACGCGCTAGCGGGCTTATCGCTGCCACAGCCGCAGTAATTTTGTATCTCTCCCACAGGCATGAATCTCCATTTTAGTCCCACTCGCGGGCTGCCTCTAACGGCAGCCGTCTTATCTCTCGCATTCATCACTGGGTGCGCCTCCGTTCACCGGGTCAATTCCGAGTACGATATGACCTTCGGCAAGAAGCGGGTGACCACCAACGTTTACCAAACGGGCTCGCTCCCAGGCGATCTAAGCCGCGTAGCTTTGCTGCCCTTCTACAAGGGAAACTATGAACATCTGAGTTTCGATGAGCTAGAAGAGAACTTCCGCCTCGAGCTTATCGACAAGCGGCTTTTCGAGGTTGTTGCTATATCGCCGGAAACGATGAAGGAAATGTTTCCAGAAGCGCGCTACTCCTCGGTAGAATATCTCCCCACCGATCTGCTCACCAAATTGAACGCCCGTTACGACATCGATGGATTGATGCTTGTCGACGTAAGCTATTTCAATGCTTACCAGCCCGTTGGATTGGGCATCAGGGCGAAATTGCTAAACGGTAATACCGGGGAACTTATCTGGGCCGTAGACGAGGTATTTGACGCATCCGATCCAAGGGTCTCGAATTCCGCTAGAAAATTTTACAAAACCGAATCGATCATCCAGTATCCCTTGCATAATACGCAAACGACCCTGCACAGCCCCAATCGATTCTCGAAATATGTCGCCCACTCGCTTTTTAGCGCAATTAATTTACAAAAAGATTAAAGTTCCTAAGGAAAGAGCCGTTTTTAAAATATACTAACAAAAACTGCCTAAAAAACTTTAATCGCATTTCTGTAATGAACATCAATAACCACCCACAAGCAAACGACGTTTACGCCGGCAACCTGGCTAATCAGCCCAATAAAAAAGCTGCTCGGTCGCCAATCGAACCGAAGACGCAGGATCTGAAAGGAACTGTAGAGGACAAGATCGACTTGGGCAAACTGGACGCTCTGCGGGAGCAACCTGAGATTCGCCCGGAAGTAGTGGCCAAGGGAAAAGAGCTTCTCAACGATCCTAATTATCCGTCGCAGGAAATCGTCGAATCAATTGCTAAGCTGATTGTGCCTTTTGACGATGAGGAATAGATAATAACCCTTATTTTTACAGCAAAGGGTATTAGTAGAAGCATTAGCCTCTGATAATGAATCAAAACGCCGCTTCCTATAAGAAAGCCGCCATACTGTCCGCCAGCCCTGAGCGACTAATCCTGATGCTTTATGATGGAGCGCTCGATGCGATGCGGGAAGCGAAGAGGGGTTTTGAGATCGAAGATCTGAAGCTGCGAAACGAAACGATTAGCAATAATCTAATCAAAGCTCAAAACATATTTGGCGAGCTTCAACGATCGCTGCGATTGGACTTGGGGGGTGGGTTTGCGGATCGGATGTTTGGTCTCTACGGTTTCTATTCGATGAAGCTTAATGAAGCTAACTTCAAGAAATTCGAGGAGCCCATTGATACGGTGATCAGGCTTTTTACGGAGATCCGGGATGCCTGGGAGGAAATGCTTTCCAAACAGAAGGTAAAAGCGGAGCCCGCTCCGGCCTTTACTGGAATGGGTGTGGGCGAGGGACTCTCGCTTAGAGCTTGAGCTTTGATTTCAATAGCGCGTCGCTGCGGAATCCAGCTTTTTGCCCAGAAGCTTCGGTAAAGTCGGAGTTGGCCGCGACTACGATGGTCGAAGTTTCGTTTAGTGAACCGTGGGCTTTCAGATTTTGGTAGCGGGCGATCGATATCACCAAAAGGAGCGAGACTAGAACGAAGTCCTTGAACCTGAGAGCATTCCTTCGCTTGCAAATAGCGGGCAGTGTTTCATCTTCGCATGAAGATCCAGCTGGCAAGACAGTGGGTTCCCAAAATGAAACGGCGATTTATTCTCCTAGACGCTTACGAACGGTTCACCGAAAAGGAAACCCTTTGCCTGAAGGAATCCAATTTCGATGAGGCGCTGCGCCTTCAAGGGAAGAAATCGAAGATTATTCGCGAGTTAGCGGATCTCGATGATGCGGAACGCTTGAGCGAGGAGAAAAGGCAGGAGTTTAATCGGCGTCTTGCGGATCTTGAGCGGATCGAATCGGAGAACGGCCAGCTCTTAGAGCGAATGCAGTCAGAGAATCGTTCTCAAGTTCGATCTTTGTCGAAGCGAGTGTTGGCAGTCTCCAGTATTCAAAAGGCGTACGGTAGCTCTGGTGGCAAGGCCACGACCGAAAGAGGTCTCGAAGGCAAAGCATAGCCGACCCGCCCATCAAAGCCGCTTGGCCATGCAACCCAAATCCTAAAAGATATGAATTCCCTACGCGAAGCAATGTATCGATGATTCGGATATAGAGGCAGTCATCGAGTCGCTAAAATCGGATTACATCACGCAAGGCCAGAGGATTGAGCATTTTGAAAAGGCTCTAGCAGAAAAAACGGGGGCCCGCTTCGCCATTGCGGTCTTGAGTGGCACGGCGGCTTTGTATCTGGCTTTCGCTGCTCTGGGACTCAAGCAGGGCGATGTTGGACTCGTCCCCTCCGTAACGTTTGCAGCCACTGCTAACGCCCTCGTCTATTGCGGGGCTGAGGCTTATTTTTGCGACACGCATCCGTGCACGGTGATGTCCGGGGCCATCCATTTTGAAAATGCGGTTGAGGAATTGAGCGAAAGCGGAAGAGCGGCGAAAGTGTACGTTACCGTTTCTTTTTCAGGAAGGGTGGCGGAAATGGGAGCGATCCAATCACTGGCTTCGAAGACGGGCGCCTACGTTGTTGAGGATGCCGCTCATAGTTTGGGAGCCGTTGAAAAGGGGATTCGAAGCGGTTCTTGCTCTCACTCGGATGCGGCGATTCTCAGTTTCCATCCCGTTAAGCTGGTTACGAAGGCGAGGGAGGGAGCCGAGGCGTTCTACTCTGGATACCTCAGTTTACCTCTGTATCCAAACCTGTCGGCAGACGAGCAATCGTATGTGATCGACGCTTTGGGGCAGTTTTGCCAAAAACTCGGTCAGCCATGGGAGCTCGTCGGTCCATGGTAATGATGCGCCGATTCGGTGGAGAGTATGGTTGGGGCCATTTGACCCGCTGCTTCGTTTTGAATGCGGAAGCGAAAGAACTTGGTTAGACTACAAAATTGGTAACGTCTAGCGGCTTATCCAAGATTCCCTCGGGAGCCACAGCAATCATTTGTCTGTATTCAAAAGTGAATGAAATTAGCTGTATCGATTCGTACGCCAAGCAGCTGATCTTGGATTCGGTTTTGGTCGACGACATGTATTTGCCCCATGCCTACTTCGAATCTTTGTGACGCAAATTGGACGAGCATGGAGAGTCTGTATTGGTCGCGATAGACGATTTGAGAGAAAGATCGCTGAGATAGGCGGACATAGTGATTAATTCGGAGCTGGGTTTGCGCCGCGGTAACTATGAGGCTAGAAAAAGCCTTTTGGGTGAAGCGTACGCGCCGATTGGAAAGAGCTTTGTCGAGGCAAAGCCGTATTCATTTCCCCAATCCCCCAACCGGCAGCCGGTCTTTGTTATGATGGGAGCCACAGACCCGAGAGGCGCGACTTTTGATGCTCTGGAAGCCCTTCGAGAGATAAGGCAATGCGAATTTGCTCTGATCGTGTTTCCAGGGGACGGCTCTCGCAAAGAAGAGATCCTAAGCTATTAGGAGTCGGCATTTAGCGAATACAAATGTCTGCAAGGATTGGATGGGCAGGCTTCAGCAGGCTGGATGGCTAACTCTAGGTTTGCGATCATTGCATACGGCTCTTCCGGGTACGAATTGGCGGCCATTTCCGACTGCTTGAGTTCGTCTCGAGAAAAGATAATGACCTCCTCCGGATCGAAACGCTGCGGGATCTCTCGGCAGCACTGCTTTCCAAACGAACCGGTTCCACCTCTAATCAAGATGGTTTTGCCCCATAGCATAGGGATGGGAAGAGTTAAATGTTTGGAATATGAAGGTTTTGTAAATAAGGTTCAATCCGTGCGTTAAGAGAATGTCAAAACAAGTGTGGACCGGTCTGAGACAATGGTTTCGACTGCTTCCCGGCGGCTCTCGAAACCCGCTGAAAGGGTCTCGAGTGGCGAGATTGAGCCGAATTTTACAAAAACCTGTTTCCGAGGGGTTTCATTATTCCGCGTTTCAACTAGGGTATTGAAAAGTGCCTCCTCCAACGACGGGGCCGTTTTTTTCGATCAGAACCAGAAATCGCAACCCAAGTAACGTTAGAGCGACTCGTTTATGACAGTGGAACGCATTCTCATCCTCGATGATGAGCTAATAATCCGAAAAGCCCTCGAGGAGCAATTGCGCCGCAAGCGACTGTCAGTCTGTAGCGTGTCGACGCTCAAAGAGGCTCAAGACCACTTGGCCAAGGACGAATTCGATTTGCTATTCGTCGATGTCCATTTGCCCGATGGAGAAGGAACCGAACTCTTGGATCGAATAGCCGAGATGCCGGATCCGCCGCTGGTAGTGATAATAACCGGGAATGGGACGGTAGAGTCAGCGGTAGAGTGCATGCGCTCGGGTGCTTTCGACTACATTATCAAGCCATTTTCCTCCTCGCAAATCGATGTCCTGATGAAGAAGGCGAAGGACTATCGTCAATTGGTGAAGGTAAATCAGTTCTTTACCCAGGAGAGTGCGGTGGGAGCGGAACTGATCGGAAAGAGCGAGCCGATTCAGGATTTGAGATCCATGGTTTCCAAGGTGGCCCCCACGGAAGCGACGGTGCTGATAAACGGGGAAAACGGCACCGGTAAGGAACTGGTGGCCAGCGAACTCTACCGATTAAGCGCCCGCAAGAACGCTCCTTTCATCAAGGTCAATTGCGCCGCTATCTCGGAAACGCTTATTGAAAGCGAGTTTTTCGGCCACGAGAAAGGGGCGTTTACGGGGGCGATGCAGCGACGTGAAGGTCGATTCGAATTGGCGGATGGAGGAACGATATTGCTGGACGAGATCAGCGAGATCTCTCCCAAGGTTCAAGCAAAGCTGCTGCGAGTACTGCAGGAGAGGGAGTTCGAGCGAGTAGGTGGGAACAAGACGATAAAGGTCGATGTGCGGGTCATCGCCACGACCAATCGCAACTTGTTTCAGTTCATGAAGAAGGGCGAGTTTCGTGAGGATCTCTACTATCGGCTCAATGTTTTTCCTCTCTTTGTGCCCCCCTTGCGAGAGCGGGGTGGGGATGTCGTTCTGCTCGCCAAGAGTTTTGCCCAGCGATTCAGCCGAAAACATGGAATCAAGCTGGCAGGATTTGAGGACGAGGCGACGCGAGCGCTACTTGCCCATGACTG
>Ga0181593_10005769_pt1 | contig 11185 bp, 11 predicted proteins | sample 071ome_19_FD_133756 | JGI IMG/M metagenome (GOLD analysis project Ga0181593, IMG submission 133756) | Coastal salt marsh microbial communities from the Groves Creek Marsh, Skidaway Island, Georgia - 071413AT metaG (megahit assembly) | ecosystem: Environmental > Aquatic > Marine > Intertidal...
AAGGCCACATGAACTACTCGCAATTGGTCCAGTGTGGCTTTAGACAGGTGTTTTCTTAAGGTTTATTGAACTTAATATCAATTTTGTCGATTAATTGAATCGGATCATTCGTCTTTTTTATCAGTCTGGGCGATATAAACTGTGTTCATAGCGATGAATATTGAAGGCTACTGGTTTTAATCTTTGAGAGGCGGGTTTCACAATGATTCCTAAGAAATTTCATTTCCATACTTTTTCATTCTTTATGTCTTTACTGATGTCAGGTGTGATGTCACTGGTTTTATTAACGCTTCAATCGTCCTCCTTGACTGAAGTAATCGAGCAGTGGCCAGAAGCATGGGCTATTTCAATGTTCGTAGCGTTTCCTGTTAGCCTATTTGTGGTTCCATTAACCCAGAAGTTAGTTTCAAAGATCGTAGCGGTCAATTAGGTCGCTTAAGGTGATTGAACTTTACGATATTAGTTGACATGTATGTGTATGCATGTATATTCGATGTATGAACAAATTTGAGCAGTGTTTAAATTTAGAACTCAGGAAGGCCAATCGTGTCTTGAGTCAGCTGTATGATAGCTATCTACAGGAATGTGGTTTGAAGACTAGCCAGTTTTCAATTCTTAGAGCCGTCCGATTCTTGAAAAAGACGACGAACTCTGAGTTGCAGGAAGTCTTGGTATTGGATCAAACCAGCTTATCAAGAGCGCTTAAGCCTCTTATTAGAGATGAACTCATAGAGGCCAATCCGGGAACCGATAGAAGGCAAAAAGAGTTATCTTTGACGGACAAAGGAAAAGAGTTATACAAGGAAGCGGAAGAGCATTGGAATATGGCTCAGGAGTATGTCTCTAAAACATTGGGTAAGGAATCCAAGCAACTCCTGCTTTCTATAAGTCAATCAGTAGTTGCCTTAAAAGGGTAACTATTTTTTTAGTTGAATGCATGTGTATGCATGTATAGGGGCACTAAATGAATTTAGCGTTAAAGATATTTAGAACGAAGAATAGAGTGATGGGGTTAATTCGCCCAAAATCCACTATCAATCAAGCAAAGGAGTTATTCCTTACACCACGAAAATTTCCTATTAAGGATTGGGAGCAAGAACAAGAATTAAAGGGCACTAGGTTCAAGTTGAATAATGGCCTGAGTGTGATTTCTTGGGGACAATCTGAGCGCAAAGTACTTCTTGTTCATGGCTGGGAAAGTCGCGCCACGCAGATGTCGGGGTTTGTTGATCATCTTTTGTCACAGGGCTTTCAAATATATGCCTTAGATGGACCTGCTCATGGACAATCAGAGGGGAAACAGGCTAATCCTTATGTATTTGCTGAGGCGGTGTCTAATGTCTATGAAAGTCTAGGGCCTTTCGAAGCGGTGATCGCTCATTCTATGGGGGGAAGTGCAGTGAGTGTAGCTCTTTCACAAATGGATTCATCGGTGGTATCAGGTTTGAATAAGGTGGTACTTATTTCTAGCCCTTCTTCTATTCGAAATGTCCTGGAGCGATTTTCTGGATTCATTGGTCTCAGTGCGTCCAACACAACAAAATTCGTACGGTTAATCGAAGAGGTAGTAGGGCAGCCAACAGAAGCATTAGATACGGCATCTAATGTTAGCAAGTTATTATGCGAAGGTTTGGTTATTCATGACAAATCGGACTTGGAAGTGCCTTATGAGGATGCTTTGGCGATTGTAGATAGTTGGAAGTCGACCCGCCTTGTTTCAACAGAAGGGTTTGGACACAGAGCTATCATACGCCAACCATCGGTATGGAAAGAAGTCGCTGATTTTCTTGTATAAATACATGTGTATACATGTAAATTAAAGAGATAGATATTATGAATAACTCTGACCGAATCACACCGAGATCATTCTTCACTTGGATAGTCGATCATCCAAAACGTATTCTGTTATTAGGGATTGCTTTCATGGTGATGCTGGGTAGTTTTCTACCCAAGCTGGAAAAAGATACGCGATCAGATGCCTTTCTGGCAGATGATAATCCTGCGTTGGTATATAAAGAGCAGGTCAAAGAAACCTTTGGTTTAAGTGATCCTCTTGTTATTGCTGTTGTTGCAGAGCAGAACATATTTACGCCTCTGGGGCTAAATACCATTCGAAGCATTTCAGAGGCCATCAGCGTTTTAGACAATGTTGATCCTGAACGCGTCACTAGCCTTGCCACTGAAAATAACATTACGGGCAATGATGAGGGGTTGGTGGTTGAGCGCTTCTACGATGGTAATGTCTCGAACCAGTATCAGGCTAATTTAGTCCGTGCGGCAATTCGAGAGTTTCCTTTATATCAGGGAACTTTGGTGGCTAATGATGAAAGTGCTTCAATAGTCGTAGCGGAAATTCTCGATGATGACAAAGTTGAGGCCACCTATCAGGAGATAATTCGAGTTATCGAAGGGCTGAATCTTCCTGCTGATATGACCATCCATGTTGCAGGTGAAGGTGCTGTTGCGGGGTATATGGGGAACTATATCGATTCAGATGCCAGCAGATTAAATCCAGTTGCTGCTCTCATTATTACCATCATTGTTTTTATTGCTTTCAGGCGCTTTGCTTCAACCTTGATGGCCAATGTCATTATTGCGGGCTCAGCCTTAACAACCTTTGGCGCTATGGCTTTTTTTGAGGTGCCCTTCTTTGTAATAACCAATGCTTTGCCTGTTATTTTGATTGGTATTGCAGTAGCGGACAGCATCCATATCTACAGTGAGTATTTTGAACGTCGTGCCAGAAACCCGAAGGAGAGCATCAACGACAGTATCGTAGAAAGTCTGGTAGAAATGTGGCGCCCAGTGACCTTAACTACCTTGACGACAGCTGCTGGTTTCATGGGGTTGTATTTTGCTGCTTACATGCCTCCCTTCAAGTATTTTGGCGTGTTTACTGCGTTTGGCGTGGTGATGGCATGGGTGTATTCCTTAGTCTTTTTACCCGCAGCAATGAGCTTGTTGAAAACATCCGTGAGTCCATCTTTGGCTCAAAAGCTTGTTGAGAACAACAATCCAGGAAAACGTGATCTCTTTTCTTCGTTGATGATTTTATTGGGACAACTTACCAGACAATCCCCTAAAACCGTTGTGGCAGTTTCTCTAGCGATGATTGTGTTCGGCATGCTTTCTGCGACCCAATTGATCGTTAATGACAATCGCATTGAAACATTTCATGCCGACGAGCCCATCTATCAAGCAGATAAGTTAATCAATGAGCGTTTTAATGGTACGAGTAATATTGATTTGGTGGTTGAAACTAATGAAGTAGAAGGTTTGTTTGTTCCAGAAGTGTTAAGAAAAATCGAAGCTTTACAGCTTTACGCCGAGACACTTCCTGCAGTAAAAGGCACCGTGTCTGTTGTTGATTATCTAAAGCAGATGAACCGATCCTTAAATGAAGGCCAGAAAGAATTTTATCGTTTGCCTGATGAACGTGATCTTATTGCTCAGTATTTCTTGCTTTATTCTACATCGGGTTCGCCGAGTGACTTTGAAGAAGAAATCGACTTTGACTATCGAATCGCAAATATTCGAATTTCTTTGAATGATGGCAACTACACCAATAACAAAGAGGTGATCAAAGCTCTAGATCAATATCTACTTGATGAGTTTAACAGCTCTGAGGTGAGCGGGAATCTTAGTGGTCGTGTAAATTTGAACTATCACTGGATTAAAGATCTGGGTCATAGTCATTTCTTGGGTATGGCCATAGCCTTGTTTCTGGTCTGGTTGGTCTCGGCCTTGTTGTTTCGTTCGGCGGTGGCCGGAGTGTATGCCCTGATTCCCGTTGCCACAAGCATACTCTTCGTATACTCATCCATGGTGTTATTTGGTATCGATTTAGGTATTGGAACTTCGATGTTTTCAGCGGTTGCTATTGGTCTGGGTGTCGATTTTGCAATACATACCATTGATCGCATTAAGGTGCTCTACTCACAACAGGGATCGGTATTTAAAGCATTAACGCATTTCTACCCTTCTACTGGGCGAGCCTTGTTCTTTAATTTGCTTGCGATTGCTTTTGGCTTTGGTGTGCTCATTTCAAGCAAAGTCGTGCCATTAAACAACTTTGGCACCATTGTGGCTTTGTCTGTGACGACAAGCTTTCTTATGAGCATGACTTTGCTACCAGCTTTGATCATTTTGTTTAAGCCTTCGTTTATTGTTGGCAAAGATAGATCATCGATTGAAGGTGATTCTCCTAGTAAAAGAGGCTCGGTATCTATAGTTAGCTTAGCGGTGGTTGCAGTCTTGCTTGGTTGGTTGTTCACTTCCGACGTACAAGCCGATGAACTACCGGAAGGCATATGGGTAGCACAACAAATTAATTCTGTTGAAGAAGGCGTTCAACGAACGGCTAATATCTCAATGAAACTGACAGACCGACGCGGCAAGGTGCGGGAGAGAGAAACACGCGTTTACCGAAAATACTATGGTGAAGAAAAACGGACGGTCATGTTCTATCTATCGCCAAGGAACCTTAAGAATACAGCGTTCCTAACTTATGATTACCCTGATAAGAAGGTGGACGATGACCAATGGCTCTATCTGCCTGCTCTACGAAAAGCGCGCCGTATTTCAGCATCCGACCGAGGCGATTATTTTCTGGGTACCGACCTTACTTATGAAGATATGAAAAAAGAAGGCAAGATTGAGTTGGGTGATTATCAATTTAAGACGCTGTCTCGAATCTCGGATAATGGCCCATCACTGCTTCTACTTGAGTCGATTCCTGTTAATGAAGAGGTGTCCAAAGAATTAGGGTACGGAAAGATTCATGCTTGGGTAGATGAGAGTACTTGGTTGATTGTGAAGTCAAAGTACTGGGACGTGAATCTTAATGAGCTGAAGACGCTTAGCTTTGAAGAAGTTCGCCAGATAGATGGTATTTGGACTCGCCACTTACTCAAAGTTGTTAATCATAAAACAGGTCATAAAACTGAATGGAGACTATCTGAGGTCGATTATTCAAGTGGAATTAGAGACCAAATCTTCCGTCGCAATGCGCTGACTCGTGGCGTGCCGAAATAGGGGGGGGAAGGGCAATGAATAGTAAAACACCTATAATGGCATTTGCTTTGTTTTCTAGCTCACTTCTATATGGCGTTGAAATGAGTGCCTTGCTTAAGTATCAAGGTAGTTTTAACTACCTTGAAAGTGACTGGCAGAAACAGGAGTTACAGCTGGATGTTGAATTTAATGAGGCTTTAGGCGAGGGCGATCTAACTGCAATTACGCGTCTAGTAGTAGACGGCCGTGACCAACTCAATTCGAATAGGAATCCATCGAGTTACTCCAGTATCCACGGACCAAGATATACGCATGAACATGCTATGGCTGAGGTTCGCGAGCTGTACTGGGAGTACAGTGGCGATTTCTTTTGGAAGATAGGTAAACAGCAAGTAGTCTGGGGCGAAGCTGATGGGCTCAAGTTGTTAGATGTAGTGAATCCTCAGAGTTATCGTGAGTTTATTCTGGATGATTTCGAAGATTCACGTATCCCCCTTTGGATGATTAAAGCGGAAATGCAGATTCTCACTGAAAGTGAATTACAACTCTTGTGGATACCTGATGCGACGACTCATGACCTGGCGCATCAAAATTCGCCTTATGCTTTACGTTCGCCTTTGCTGGTACCTGTTTCTTCAGGCGAGAATCAGGTGACGGTTCGGGAGCCACAGGCACCTGGTAAAATCCTTCAAGATAGTGATGTGGGCCTTAGGTTTAGCACCTTTTTAAATGGCTGGGATATTACGTTTAATTATCTTTATCACTACATTGATACGCCAGTATTACGTTCACGTGTATCAGGTGATGCAATTATTGTTGATAGTGATTATGAGCGAAGTCATCTGATTGGCGGTAGTGCCAGTTCAGTTATGGAAGACTGGACGTTGAGAGCTGAAGTTGCCTATGAGACGAATCGATATTACAGGACTGTTGATCCCTTACCAGGGGTTACAGAATCAGATCAGCTAGGTTTTGTAATCGGCTTGGACTACCAAGGTTGGTCTGATCAATTTGTTTCTTTTCAGTGGTTCCAAACTCATATTCTTGATCCAAGTAAGGATCTGTACAGTGCCTCAATAGAGGATGTTATAAGTCTTTTATGGGATGTAAGCTTTATGAATGAAACCTTAAATTTTAGGGTGATGCATTTGTATTCTCTTGACCACCATGATGGATTACTTCGGCCCAAAGTGACTTATAACTTACTCTCTAACCTTGATTTAGTGCTAAGTATGGATCGCTTTTTTGGGAATTCGGAGGGGATTTTCGGACAGTTTGATCAGGCAGATCGCATAAGTTTCGGATTTGAACTTGGGTTGGATTGAGTTTGTTTCAAACAAACTCAATATTGGCCACTTTGCATACCTTGCCGCTTAACTCAATATTAGCAATTCCTTGTTTGTCTTCATGAATCTTTAGATCCATGATGCTCGGACGGTCGACAAAGCGGCCTTGCGACAAATGCAGAAGTTGGCTGTTGGGTAAAAGCTGATGCTTCCATAGGTACGATGCAGCAGGGCCAGCGGCGCTGCCCGTAGCAACATCCTCTACATTGCCTGCGTTATCCCAGGTTCTTCCTTCCTGAGACTTTACATCGAGTACATAGACAAACTTGGCGCCGTGATTATCAAGTAAGGATTCAAAATCATCATGTGTGATTTGAGCCTTTTCAATGCCATCAATAACGGGAACGATAAGATAGGGTAAACCATTTGATATCACCTCCAATGGATGAGCGCCAGTGTCGTCGAACGAGAGATTGAGTGTGGGTAACATCTCGTCTGCTTCTCCATTAGATAGGGTCTTAATAAAGTCAGGTTTACCTAATTGCATTCGGGTTTCGAAATAACTTTCACTGATTTTAGTGTCGAGCTCAATTTCTCGATTATTTAGTTGTATCTTCCAGTTGTGATGATCTCTCAGACCAAACTCTTCGTGAAGATGTGCCCCCAACCCGATTAAGGGGTGCCCTGCAAAGTCCAGCTCTTCTTCCATGGTAAAAATACGAGCGCGAAATCGGTCGGGTGATTCCGTTGGGCAGCTATCTTCTCGGGAGACAAAAATTGATTCGAACTGCCGCATTTCCTGCGTCAGTTTCATCATCATATGATCAGTCAAGTTCTCAAAGTCATGAAATACAGTGAGCCCATTTCCATTGAACGCCTTACTGGTGAAGACATCCAGAAGTTTACATTTCATACAACTCTCCGAAAGTAAATTGCAGTGGCAGACGTGTCTATGTTTTTCGCGCTTTGTACTCAAGCGCTATCGCAAGAAGTAGAAGAAGGATTGCCAGTCCAAAACCCGCGACGCCAATGTTTATATCAAAGATGGTTTTTTCACTACCGTCCAGATACTTCATCGAACCGCCATATGAATCCTTAATTGAATAAGCAAATAGAAATCCACCGGTCACGAGTAAGCTTATTATAGCCCCTGAAAAGACCTGGTTATCCTTCCATATTAACCAAAGACATAGAGCGCCTAGCGCTGAATTCGTAGTTAACTGCCAAACTTCGTGAATTTTTACATGGGGTGGCCAGTAGGGGTTAAATACGTGACTTTCGTTAATCTCTAAAATAGGGACGCCAACGGCATAGAGTAGAACGCAGAAGGTAATGAGTGAACGTTGAAACATAGTGAATAACCTCTATAAATAATGTATGAATATTGTGACTACATGCTAAGCAGCATGTGTAATACGACACGAGCCAAACCATTAGCTCAGTAGAAGTAGGATGCCAACTAAGAGCGCGTTAAATTAATATGTCTATTTGATTGATTACAGATAAAATTGTTTTGCTCTTCAGAGGCTTCCTTGTGCTTAGATAGTAATGCTATCCCCCAGAAAACGATGCTCATCTCTATACCGTATGCGATTAGTATTGTGAGGCTTGGTATGCCATCAACTAAAAAGCTAAAACTTCGCATAGCGCTATAAGCAGAAAAGACAAGTGTCGAGGAGATCAATGCACTACTTCTCAACTGGGACTTGAATGCACTAACGACTGTAAACACGCCGAAAAACAGAAGCATTCCTCCCATACCTCTTAGATCACTCAGCATATCAACGGAAATCACTAAGTTAGATATTATGCTATTACTGGAAGGCTGTATTTGATTAGGGATTAGCGTATTGATGTAGTCATAGGGTGTTAAAGCGATAAACGTTCCAACCAATAACATTGTCATTCCGGAGATCGTCAAATAGATGGTTAAATATCGGTTTTGCATTGTCTGCTCCTACATTTATTGTGTTATCAGAATTGAATCAGGGCCATAGCGAGCAGAGAGCAAGAAGCAGCGCAGGCAAGGGATCGAATATGATTGAGGCGAGTCCATTGGTCTTGGTAAATTTTCCATGAGGTCTGCAGCTGAACTTCGTTATTTTCACTTCGCTTAAGTTGATTGTTTAGAGGAACATTGCCAAAGACTGTGACTAAAAACATACCAACAATGTAAATGAGTGATGCAGCAATCAGTGAAATTGACTGCGAACCTTGCCAGTCGCTGATTTCCCATGCAATCAAGCCTGCAAACCACAATGTTGTTCCGAAAAAGATAGGAATGAATATCGTGTTCAGGATTACATCATTGATTTTGTTCATTGCTTGAGCCCCTTGTATTGGGGGTAGTTCGTTTAGTGACTTCATGACGACGATGGAAAAAACGAGATAAATTCCCGCCAGAATTCCTGTCAGAACAATAAGAAGAATAAGCATGAATAGCTCCTTCATTAATCGAGTGTATGCCCGTTAAGAGGTTGCCTTTTCAATATTATTTATTTTCCAGATACCGGTTTTGGCCGTTTTCAATGCGTAGTCTTCAAAACTTCGAGCAGGGCGGCCAAGTACTTGTTCAATGGTATTGGTCGTAAATTCGTTTCGACCGTCTAAAACATTGGCAAACAGTTCATTGAGCAACCAGGCGATATTTTCATCCAGGCCATCGGCCTTGGCAGCTGCAAGGTAGACTTCGACAGGTAGAGTATTTAGTTGAACCTTTTGACCTGTTACTTTTGAGATGGTTTGAAGGCAGTTTTCAAAAGAAATAATATCTGGCCCGGTAATCTCAAATAATTCATTTCTAAGACTTGGACGTGTTAGCGCTGCGACGGCAACATCGGCAATGTCATCAACATCAATAAAAGGCTCATCCGCCTTAGGGATGGGAAGTACCAGCTCTCCTGATTGAATTCCATCTAGCATGAAACTCTCACTGAAGTTCTGCATAAACCAGCTAGCGCGGACAATATTCCAGTTGAGTCCGCTGTTGATTACGAGATCTTCCGCTCGCTCGGCGCCTTCTTCACCGCGCCCTGAAAGCAATACGATGTGCTTAACCCCTTGATTCTGGGCAATATTGATAAAGGCTCGAATATCGTCTTCGGCTTGTGGAACCGCGAGATCCGGGTAATAGCTTACATAGGCTGAACTCGCTCCCTTTAATGCATTTGGCCAGGTTTCTCTATCAGACCAATCGAAAGGGATATCCGTTGAACGCGCTAACCCACGAGTTTTGAAACCCATAGCGTTTAATCGACTTAGGACTCGATTTCCGGTTTTGCCACTTGCCCCGACGATGGCAATGGTTGCGGAGGGAAAAACTTGCTCAGTTGTATTTTTCATTGTTTGCCTCATAGATGTTTGTCGAAATAAGTTCAATTGACGAGTTAATTGATAGGTAGAATTCTATCGGCGAGAGGCTTTACGCTTAATGCTTATATATCTATAGTTTTTTGCAGTTTGTCTAAATTCGAGAAGTGATAATGGTACAACAGCGAGATATTCCTGCTTTATCTGACGCTCTTGGTGAAACACTGTATTCGTTACGTCTCAATGGTCTGATGTACGCGAATTCAGAATTGAGCGCGCCATGGGGAATTGATATGCCCCCGATGGATGGAAAAATGATGTTTCATATCGTCACGGAGGGTTGTTGTTGGTTACGCTTTCCTAGCCAAGAGTCTGTTTGTTTACGCCCTGGTGAGCTTGTGTTGTTACCGCTAGGAGAGGGGCATTTAATTTCTTCAACTGAAGATGAAGTTTGTACACCATTTTTTGATATACCCATTAGTAAACTATCGGAGCGTTTCGAATTTATGCGCTATGGTGGTGGCGGTGAACAAACGCTTCTAACGTGTGGCGTATTGAGTTTTGATCATGTAGCGGGACAAAAGCTGATTGCACAGTTACCACCTTTCATTCATATCAAAAGTCATAAAGGGGAGCTTCCTAGTCATTTACAGTCGCTTATCCAGTTAATGTCAACGGAAGCTAAGACGTTAAGCCCTGGTGGTGAGACTGTAATGGCCCATCTCTCCGATATTATTGTCATTCAAGCGATTCGTTATTGGGTTGAACATGCACCTGAGGCGAGCCAAGGTTGGTTAGGTGCGTTGAAAGATCCAAAGATAGGTAAGGCCTTATCGGCTATTCATCGACATCCGGAGTCGACTTGGACTGTCGATAGATTAGCTGATCAAGCAGGCATGTCTCGTTCAGGGTTTTCTGCAAGGTTTACTGAGGTTATCGGCACTTCGGTCAAACAATATGTCACTGAGTGGCGTATGAGTTTAGCTAGAATGAAAATTATGCAGTCCGATGTCTCTTTAGCTGATCTAGCAGAAGAACTGGGCTATCAATCGGAGGCTGCCTTTTCACGCGCATATAAACGAATAATGGGGGTTTCGCCGATGAGACACTCGAAGTAGTTATCATTTTAATTCCAATAACATTGGCCGTTAGTTACCAAATTTATAACAGCCGAAAGCATCTTTTCGCTGAGTCTTGTCTAGCTTTATTCAGATAGTTAAGAGTTAAATCAGATTCAATATTAAAAGCAGATTCTAACTAGAATGAATTTAGCTTTAGTTAATTGCAATCCGAAGTTGTAGATATCTTAATATCAATTTTGTCGATGAATTGAATCGGATCATTCGTCTTTTTTATCAGTCTAGGCGATATAAACTGTGTTCATACCGTTTAGCACAGAACGCTAAAGACAAAGAACATTCGATAGACAGATTGAGGTTAAGAACAATGACTAAAGCACTAGTAATTAAAAGCTCCGTTTTCTCAGGTCAAGGTGAATCATCAAAATTGGTTGAGCACACAGTGTCGGTATTGAAGCAACAGATTGCTGACATTGAGATCATCGAACGTGATCTAGG
>Ga0181593_10005772_pt1 | contig 11175 bp, 8 predicted proteins | sample 071ome_19_FD_133756 | JGI IMG/M metagenome (GOLD analysis project Ga0181593, IMG submission 133756) | Coastal salt marsh microbial communities from the Groves Creek Marsh, Skidaway Island, Georgia - 071413AT metaG (megahit assembly) | ecosystem: Environmental > Aquatic > Marine > Intertidal zone...
CAAAGTCTCCAGATTGGAAAGTCGGTTCGCTTAGTGGGATTGTGGCGCGAGGCTCGAGAGGACCGAGGGTCCTTCAAGCGGGCCGACTCTGGGATTAATCAACCAGTTTCTGCGCGTGATCAACGACCTTGTGCATTCCCCAGCGAAAGAATGAGGACCAGCTTTCTCGATGGCATCAGGGAGTGGTGAGTCATGGCGGATGAGATCTACGGTTGCGCGTGCTGCAGCGCAGATTTTGGAGAGATCTTCAGAGGCAACGAGAAGATCGTCGCGCTTTCAAGGATGGAACCGGAAGCCTTTTTACCGGGGTCGGGTAATGCTGTCTTCACGAATGGCATGGACCGGAGAGATTTTCTCAAGGGGGCGCTCGCGACGGCGGGGTTTGTCGGCCTGGCGCCAAGTGAGTTGCTCGCGAATTCGAACCAAGCACCAGAGGCAAGTCAGCATACGGTCTCTGAAGAGGTCGCGACCGTGTTCTCGGGCGGGACCATTCTCACGGTAGACAAGGCGTTCTCCCAAGCCGAGGCCATCGCCATTCGCGGCAACAAGATCTTGGCCGTTGGCCGTGAGGCTGACGTGGTTGAGGCTGCTGGAAAGGATGCGATTGTCGTCGATCTCAACGGCAAGGCGATGCTTCCCGGCTTCATCGATGCTCATACCCATGTGGTCGCGGGTTCTGTGGTGGACAGCACCATGGAGTACGTCGGCATGGCGCGTTTTGGCACCGTTGCCGAAGTGCTCGACCATCTCGGCGTCATGGCGAAACAAGCCCCAGCAGGCGAGTGGCTCGTGGCCCGCAACTTCGACCCATCCGTGCAGACCGGACCCGATGCGCTGACTTTCACCGAGCTGGACGCGATTTCCACGACACACCCGATCTTCGTGTTCAATGCGTCGGGCCATCTCGCCTACGCCAATTCCAAAGCATTTGACGTGGCTGGGATTCCCGCCGATGTCGAGAATCCGCCCGGGGCTGAGTTCGTGCGAGATGCCGAGGGCAAGCTGACCGGCGTCATGAAGAACAACGTTGCCTTTCTTCAGATCCTGGCGAAGTATCCGGCACTCGCCGAGGCTGACCCGATTGAGTCTCTCGTTGGCCTTTTGTCCAAGTGGAGCCGGCACGGCCTGACCACGGTCAGTGAGCTCTCCCTAGGCGGTCTCTCCCAGTCTCCGTCGGATGCTGCCGTGATGTTCGATGCGTCCCGCTCGGGGCGACTGACCGCGCGGATTCGCGCCTACCCTTTCTACACGATCGGTGCGGATGCCTGGGACGCGGCAGGGATCAAGCCCAACCAGGGGGACGGTCTGGCCCGCATTGCCGGATACAAGCTCGTTGCCGATGGCTCCAACCAGGGCTACACCGGCTTGCAGCGCGAGCCTTACCTCGGCTCCGAAAGCCGAGGCCTCGCCTACATGTCTCCCGAGGAGCTTGCTCGGCAGGCGGTCGAACGTGCCGGTAAGGGCTGGCAACTCGCGATTCATGGCAACGGCGATGCTGCTATCGACAACGTGCTGGATGCCTGTGAAGCCGTTCGCGCCGCGGGCATCGACATGGCGAAAGTCCGTGTCCGCATCGAGCATTGCTCCATCCTCCATGACGACCAGATCGCGCGCATGAAGGAGTTGGGAGTCTCCGCCAGTTTCCTGATCGGCCATGTGCATTACTGGGGTGTGGCAATGCGCGATGAGGTTTTTGGTGAGGAGAAGGCCCAACTGCTCGACCGGTGCAGGAGTCTCGAGAAAGCAGGCGTTGGTTTCACCATCCATTCCGACTTCATGGTCACCGATCCTGTGCCGTTGCACATGATCGAAATGGCCGTGACGCGCAGGACCTGGAAAGAGCCGGGTTACGTTTTGGCGCCCGATGAGAGGATTTCGGTCGAAAGCGCGATAAAGGCGTTGACGATCGAGGCTGCCTGGCAGCTCTATTCTGAACATGAGATCGGGAGCCTCGAGGTGGGAAAATTAGCCGATCTGGTGATCATCGAGAAGGACCCTCGCGGCGTTCCCCCGGATTCGATCAAGGACATCAAGGTGATCGAAACATGGATGGATGGAAGGCGGGTTTACAGCGCTTAGGAATGTGCTGCGAGAATTCTTCCTGAGAGGCTCGTGCGCTTCTGACTGCCGCCTCCGCCGAAAGTTAGAGCGCCGAGCCTGAAACGGCTCGGCGCTGTTTTCATGCACGACGCCCGGCGGCGCCGCTGCTTACGGGAACCCGGGGGTGGCGCTGTGCCCTGGCCTCGGACTTCAGCCGCCTGGTGTATCCGGAGGCTCTCTGATCCCAGGTGGAAACGCCGGTGGCAGAAAGGTCTGTGGGTGACCTAGGTGCCGCCCTCGATCTCGATGTGGATCTCGATCGGTTCCAAGACGCCGTGTTTCGCTCTTGCTGCTTTGCCCTCTTCGGAATTGATGATGGCTTGCATCTTTTCGAGGTCGGCATCTTCGAAAACAATGGATACCCGATCTTCATTGGCGTGTCTGAAGATCCGGTAGCTTGCACAAAAGTTAGCGAAAAGAGCCTTGCGATGGTCGCCCCCGGCGAGCCAGGTAGCCATGTCACTTACCGCATGGCTTGCAACTACAGTCGTCATGTCGGCACTCCTTTTGTAGTGAAGACGTTGAACCGCGGATCCAGGACCGGGTGGTCCCGAGGTTGCCTGTTCGGGATGTCCCGAGACCGTTTCCCCGGGTGCGTGGACCGCGAGTCAACTATAGACAGCCTCCATGACCGCGCAATGCGCCAAAAGCATCAACGCCAAGCCGGGCAGAGATTCAGAACGTTGAGTGTCGGCCGGGTATGGCGTGCCGTGTCGGGATTGCCTGGCTTCGTCGCCTCCCGCTAGACCCGTTCTGCAATCACGTTCATGCAGTCCCCCATCTGGATCAGCGAGGGCACGTGCCGCGAGAGCACGATGCCGTCACGCGGCGCCTGGTATTCCACCGTTTCCCCCGCGGTCCGTTCGATGGCATGCACTCGCGCGACCGGCTCACCCGCCACCACGTCGTCCCCGAGTTCCACCAGCGGTTCCAGCAGGCCGGCGTGTCGGGCGATCAGGAAAGAGCGGCTGTCCGGCATGTCGAGCGCCACCGGGTCTGTCCCTGGAGCCTCCAGGTCTCCCGCCAGGATGCCGGCGTATTTCAGGAAGTTGGTCACACCGCGCTTGGCGATCGCGACGCTGCGCGGGCTGGTGGTGCCGGCGCCGCCCAGTTCCGTGGTGACGAATACCTTGCCCTGGGATTCCACCTGCGTGTCGTACATGCGCTGGGCATCGATATCGAGCATCTTCAGCTGGTAGGGCGCGCCGAAGGCCTTCATGTAGCCCTCGTTCAGTTCCTCCTGCGGCTTGTCGTCGAGCCGGTGGATCGCCGCGAAGGGGAGAAAGTCCAGCGTCCTGCCACCGGAGTGGATGTCCAGCACGGCATCGGCCATCGGCACGAGGGTCCGGGTGAAGTAGTCGGCCAGGATCTCGGTCGCCGTGCCGGCCGGGTTCCCGGGAAAGCAGCGGTTCAGGTTGAGCCCGTCCACCGGCGAGAGCCTGCGACCGGCCTGGAAGGCCGGGTAGTTCATGGCCGGGACGATGATCACCCGGCCGCGGAGATCGTCGATCGATGCGCGGCGACAGAAGTCGTAGAGCGCAATGGGCCCCTCGTACTCGTCGCCGTGGTTCCCGCCCGTCAGGAGCGCGGTGGGACCGGTCCCGTTCTTCATCTGCGTCACCGGGGTCATGATCGACCCCCAGGCGGAATCGTCACGCGAATGGGGCAGGCTCAGGAACCCGTGCTGGATGCCGTCGGCATCGAAATCGATGGTCGCGGACACAGGGTTGTCGATCACTTTCCTGCGCTCCTATTTCACCAGCAACTGGCGGGGCACGTTGGCGAGGCATGCGCCACCCTGGGGGGTGACCTGCACGCTCTCGGTCATCTCGAAGCCCCAGTTATCGAACCACATGCCCGGCATGAAGTGCAGGATCATGTTCTCCTGCAACTCGGTTCGGTCGCTGCGGCGCAGGCTCAGGGTGCGCTCACCCCAGTCGGGCGGGTAGCTGAGCCCGATGGAATAGCCGCAACGGTTGTCCTTCTCGTAGCCGTGTTTCTCGAGCAGGTCGAAGAATGATCCGGCGACCTCGCCACAGGTCACGCCCGGCCTGAACAGCGGCAGGGTCGCCTCGATGCCCTCGGCGATGACCCTCTCGATATCGTGGTACTTCTGCTCTGGTTCGCCGAGGAAGAGGGTGCGTGAGCAGGGGCAGTGGTAGCGCCCGTGTGCTGCGGCCAGTTCCAGGAACATGCCGTTTCCCTGTTCGAGTGGGCTGCCGTCCCAGGTCATGTGGCTGGCGGCCGCCTCGTCGCCGGCACCGATCAGCGGAGCGATGGAGGTGTAATCCCCAAAGGCATCTTCTGCCCCCCGGGTGGAGACGTAGAGGATCTCGGCCACCAGGTGATTTTTCGCCATGCCGGGTTCGACCACGGTCATGACGTGCTCATAGACTTTCTCGATGAGGCTCCCGGCGATCATCATGTAGTCGATCTCACGGGCCGATTTGACCACCCGCTGCCAGTTGACCAGGCTCGTGGCGTCGGAGATCGTCGCCGCGGGCAGGTGCTTTCTGAGCGTGTCGCAGGCGAGTGCCGTGAAGTAGTGGTTGTCCATCTCCACGCCGATGCGCGCACCGGCGAAGGACTTCTCCCTCACGATGTCGGCCAGGTGCTGCATGGGGTGCTGGTCCACCGAATGCACGCACTCGTCCGGGTAGACGAAGATCGCCCCGGCCGGGATGTCGGTGGTGAGCTGTGCACTGGCCACGTCGATTCCGCGACCGAACCAGAAGAGATCGCCATGACCGCTGAGCACGACGCACTGGTGGACGTAGAACGACCAGGCGTCGTAACCGGTCAGCCAGCACATGTTGGCCGGGTCGGTGATCACCAGCAGGTCGAGCTGATGCCGCGTCATGGCCGTGAGTACCTTGAGCTTGCGCTCCTCGTACTCCTCGACCGAGAACCGTCTACGAGACTCTTTCATCGCGCGTGCCCATCTGAGCGAAGAACCGTCGAGCGGTCATCGCGGGTCGGGAGAACCGTCCCTGGAGTACGGAGACCGACGGCCAGGCGCCGGGTCGATGTGTCAGGCCTCCCGTTGCTCTTAGCCGATCGCCTCCATCCTGGCAAGCGAGAATTCACGATCTCCCTGCCGACACCGGCCTGGCCCCCTGGTCGGGCGTAGGCCCGCACCCGGGTTGTCGGTAGCGGGTCACCACGACAGGGACCGTCGGCATTGCTACGCTACGGGCAGCCGGTACGCGCGCTCGTGCGCTGTTACGCACCGGTTTGCCACCGGCGAACCGCTCGTTTGTGTCGAACGAGCAACCGCCCCGGTCGCGCGGCCACCCGGCGCCTCGGCGTTCCAGCACCCTCCGGGAGGCCATGAAGCGCATCCAGCTGCCTGAGCGGGACCGAGCATGATCCAACCAGACGCCGTCGACCGTGCACAACGCACCCTTGACGGTCACGTCACCCGCACGCCCCTGGTGGTGGCGCCGAGTCTTTGCCACGACGGCATGGAGGTGCGCCTGAAGCTGGAGACCACGCAACCGGTCGGTTCCTTCAAGATTCGTGGCGCCATCAATGCCGTGGCGAATCTCTCCGACAGGCAGCGCGCACGCGGAGTGGTCTGCGCCTCGACCGGCAACCACGGGCGGGCGGTCGCCTACGCGGCACGCATGCTCGGAGCCCGTGCCTGCGTCTGCGTCTCGTCGCTGGTCCCGCAGAACAAGATCGAGGCGATCCGGCAGCTCGGCGGCGAGGTGCGGGTCTACGGCAGCAGCCAGGATGAAGCGCAGCGGCTGGTGGACCGGCTGGTCGCCGAGGAGAAGATGACGGAGATCCCCCCGTTCGACCATGCCGACGTGATCGCCGGTCAGGGCACCATCGGACTCGAGCTGCTCGAGGATTGGCCGGAAGTGGACGCCATCCTGGTCGGACTCTCGGGCGGTGGACTGCTCGGGGGCATCGCCCTGGCCGCCAAGGCGATCAAGCCCGGGATCAGGGTCGTCGGCCTCAGCCCGCGTCGCTGCGCGGCCATGGCGGCGAGCCTTGCCGCGGGCGAACCCGTGGCCGTGGAGGAACGGCCGACCCTGGCCGATTCACTCGGCGGCGGCGTGGGTGAGGCCAACCGCTACACCCTGGAGCTGGTCGGCAACCTGATGGATGAACTGGTGCTGCTGTCCGAGGCGCAGATCGCCGCCGCCATGCGCCACCTCTTCCTGCACGAGGCCCTCGTCACCGAGGGCGCAGGCGCCGTGGGCGTGGCGCCCCTGATCGACGAGGGACTTCAGGGACAGCTCGCTAGCGCACTCGGCCACCGGGTGGCGATCGTCGTCTCCGGAAAGAACGTCGACATGAACGACTTCATGCAGGTGATCGACTCGCGGCATCCGCTGCTTCGCGCCGATCCACGAGGGTGACCGCATGCCGGAGATTCTCCTGCTGACCGAATCCGAACTGCGCGCCTGCGTGCGACTCGATCGGTGTGCCATCGACCTGATCGCCGACGGCTTTGCCGCCCTGGAGACCGACGCGGTGGTCATGCCGCCGGTCCTCGGCATGGAGCTGCCGGCGGTCAACGGCGAGGTGGACGTCAAGACCGCCTACCTGCCCCAACTCGACACTTTCACGATCAAGATCAGCCCCGGGTTTTTCGACAACCCGGCCAAGGGGCTGCCCAGTCTCAACGGACTGATGGTGACCTTTGCCGCCGATACCGGCCTGCTCCGGGCGATCCTGCTGGACAACGGCTACCTGACGGATCTGCGCACGGCTGCGGCCGGTGGCGTGGCCGCGCGCCACCTGGCACCCCGCGACACCCGGGTCGCCGGGGTGATCGGCTGCGGCGTCCAGGCCGAGTTGCAACTCCGCGCGCTGCAACTCGAGCGCGACCTGGAACGTGCCTACGTCTGGGCCCGGAACCCGGAAAGCGCCGGCCGCTTCGCCGAGCGGCAATCCCATGCGCTCGACCTGGAGGTCTGCGTCGCTCCCGGCATCGAAACCCTGGTCGCGGAATCCCAGGTGGTGCTCACCACCACCCCGGCGAAATCACCCCTGGTTCGGTCCGAATGGCTCCACCCGGGTCTGCACATCACCGCCATGGGCGCCGATTCGCCCGAGAAGAACGAACTCGATCCCCACATCCTCACTGCTGCCGATCGCGTCGTCACGGACCGCGTCAGCCAATCCATGGAGCGGGGCGAGCTGCGCGCCGCCCTGGCGCAGGGCGTGATCGACTCCACCTTCCGGCCGGACGAGATCGGCGCGATCTGCAGCGGCGCGGTCAGCGGGCGGGAATCCGACGCTGAAATCACCGTGTGCGATTTGACCGGCACAGGGGTTCAGGATACGGTGATCGCCGAACACGCGATAAGAATTGCCCTGCAAAATCAAGCAGGAAAAACCCTTTCAACATGAACCGGCGCGTTCTTCGCTGCCTCGATACCGCGACCAAACGCCCCGGCATCGGGCCGTGCCGCAGGGCGGCTCGCATGCGGGACGGGCGAAGCGATTCGCCGTGACACGACATCACGGGATGCCCACGCCCCGGCCAGCGCGCAGGCCGCACCGCTACCCGCCGGAACGACGGCCGCACGCCCCGGCGGGTGGGTCGTTGATCCGCATCCCGTGACCGGGACCGAGGGGCACGCGCCCCGGGCCCGGAGTGGAAGGTGGATGCTGCAAACCGATCGAAACGATCGAGGGACGAAACGTTCGGGAGACCCCGACCGCTGATCCTTCGCCGATGCAGGAGCCGAACATGAGCAACATCGAACAGCTGGAGCACTGGGATCGGGAAAGCTTCTTCCATCCATCCACCCACCTGGCCGAGTTCGCCCGCGGCAACCTGCCCAGCCGCATCATCGAGGGTGGGTCCGGTGTCTACCTGGACGACGCGAGGGGCAACCGGCTGCTGGACGGCTTTGCCGGGCTCTACTGCGTCAACGTCGGTTACGGGCGGCGCGAGATCATCGACGCCATCACCGAGCAGGCGAACCGGCTGGCCTACTACCACGCCTACGTGGGCCATGGCACCGAGGCCTCCATCACGCTCGCGCGGATGATCCTCGAGCGGGTGCCTGAGCCCATGTCCAGGGTCTACTTCGGACTGACGGGTTCCGACGCCAACGAGACCAACGTCAAGATGGTCTGGTACTACAACAACGTTCTCGGGCGTCCGCAGAAGAAGAAGATCATCTCGCGTTGGCGCGGCTACCATGGTTCCGGGCTGATGAGCGGCTCGCTCACCGGCCTGGGGGTGTTCCACAAGAAGTTCGACCTGCCGCTCCCCGGGATCCTGCACACCGAGGCCCCTTACTACTTCCACCGCCCCGACAGTGCGATGAGCGAGGCGGAATTCTCCACCCACTGCGCCCACGAGCTGGAGCAGCTGATCCTGCGCGAGGGACCGGAGACCGTGGCCGCGTTCATCGGTGAACCGATGCTCGGCACCGGCGGCCTGGTGCCGCCCCCCGAAGGCTACTGGGAAGCGATCCAGCCGGTGCTGCGCAAGTACGACATCCTGCTGATCGTCGACGAGGTCGTGACCGGCTTCGGGCGTCTCGGGAGCATGACCGGCTGCGAGCGCTACGGGATCCGTCCCGACATCATGACCATCGCCAAGGGCGTCACCTCGGCCTACGCCCCCCTCTCGGGCTCGATCTTCTCCGATGCCATCTGGGAGGTCCTGGAACGAGGCACCGACGAACTCGGGCCCATTGGCCACGGCTGGACCTACTCGGCGCATCCGCTCGGTGCGGCCGCGGGTGTGGCCAACCTGAAGCTGCTCGACGAGATGGACCTGGTGGCCAACGCCGCGTCGGTCGGTGGCTATCTCAACCAGGCCATGCGCGATGCCTTGACCGACCTGCCGCACGTGGGAGACGTGCGCGGGGAGGGCATGTTGTGCGCCATCGAATTCGTCGAGGACAAGGCGACGCGCAGGCTCTACGATCCCGTAGGCAAGATCGGACCGCAGGTCGCGGGCGCCCTGCTCAAACGCGGCGTGATCGGCCGGGCCATGCCCCACGGCGACATCCTCGGCTTCGCCCCGCCACTCTGTCTCACCCGCGAGGAAGCGGACATCCTGGTTTCGGCCACGGCCGACGCGATCCGCGAGGTCTACGGCACGCTCTGAGCCTTGCTGCCCGAAGCGGTTCCGGGCCGCGACCTGAAGACGACGGCAAATTCCTGCTCAGCAGCCCGCCTGCGCAGGAAGAGCGCACAGGGTCAGGACCGGTCGTTGCCCTGCGTGACCCGGTGAAAGGCGTCAACCAGCGTTGAGATGTCTGCGCCCCGCAGCCGGGCGACGTTCACGCGGCCGCCCTTGACGACGTGGATCCCGTGGTCGCGGGTCAGGGCGGTCTCCTGGCTCTCGCTCAGCGGTAAAAGCGAGAACATGCCGGACTGCCTCCCGAGGAAGGCGAGAGCGTCGCTGCCGAACTCACGCTGCTCGACGGCCGCGATCTCCCGCCGCAGGCCCGCGACGCGACGGCGCATCCGGTCGAGGTCGCGCAGCCACAGGGCCTTGAGTTCGTCGTTCTGCAGGATGGTGCGCACCACGGACGGTCCGTGATCCGGTGCATGCGAGGTGCTGGCGCGGATGATGGCGGTCAGCGCACGCTCCATGCGCGCGCGGTCGGCGGTGCGCGTCTTGACGAACAGCGCACCCGCCCGGTCGCGGTAGATGCCGAAGGATTTCGACAGCGTGATACAGACCACGCACTCGTCGAAACGCTCGAGAATCTGTCGGGCCGCGGCGCAGTCCGACTTCCAGCCCTGCGCGAAGCCGAGGTAGGCGAGGTCGAGCCAGGGCACCACGCCGCGCGTCTCGAGCAGGTCGAGCAGGGCGGTGATCTGCTCGGGCGACATGTCGGCACCGGTGGGGTTGTGGCAGACGCCCTGGAACAGGAACAGGTCCCCGGGCTGCGCCTCGGCCAGGCCGTCGAGCATGCGTTCGAACTCGAGCTCGGCGCGCGTGCGGTCGTAGTAGGGCACCGCGCGCCAGCTGGCGCCTGCCGCCGTCAGGATCGGGATGTAGTTGCCGTAGGTGGGCGTCTGCAGCCAGACCGTCGGCGCACTCGGCATCTCCGCGAGCAGGTCGGCCATCAGGCGCAGCGCCACGGCGCCGCCCGCGGTCTGTGCCGCCACGCAACCGCTCGCGGCGTAGAGGTCGGTGCCGAAGATCGCCGCACCCAGCGTGGTGCAGTACTCCGCATCGCCGGTCAGCGCGGTGTAGGCCTTGGTGGACTGGGTATCGGCCAGGCGCCGCTCGGCGGTTTTCACGGCCTCGAGGATCGGGGTGTTGCCGTGCTCGTCCTCGTAGACCCCCACGGTCAGGTTCAGCTTGTCCGTGCGTGGGTCCTGCGCGAAGAGATCGGCCCCGATCATGATCGGGTCGACGGGATACTCTTCCACCTTTTCGAACATCGTTTTTCCTGGCGTCTGGCTGGACTATGGATCGAACGAGGCAGGATCGATGGCGCGCGGCGAACGGCGAATCGTAGCCTCAGAATCGGGTGATGACGGTGGCACCGAGCGCCTGGAAGCGGTCCATGCCCATCAGCGCCTCAGGTGCCTCGTCCAGGCTGATCCGCTCTCCTACCAGCCGCGCAGGGTCGAGCTTGCCGGACTGCACCATGTCCAGCATCGCACCGTAGCGGTGGGCCTGCATGCCGTGACTGCCGAGGATTTCGAGTTCCCAGCCGATGACCTTGGCCATCGGCACCTGGGGCGTGGCGTGATCGGCCAGCATCAGCCCGACCTGCACGTGCTTGCCCCGCCGCCGCAGGTTGGCGACCGAGTTGAAGCAGGTGACGGGGTGGCCGAGCGCGTCTATCGATACGTGCGCACCGCCCTGCGTGATCTCCATCACCGCTTCGGGGACATCCGCCACCTCTTTGCTGTTTACCGTCGCGATGGCGCCGAGTTCCCTGGCCAGGGCCAGCTTGTCGTCGGCGATGTCGATCCCCACCACGTTCGCGCCAACCGCGCTGGCAATCATCACCGCCGACAGGCCCACGCCGCCGCAGCCGTGCACCGCGACCCACTGGCCAGCGCCGGCCTTGCCCTGGTCCACCACCGCGCGGAACGAGGTGGCGAACCGGCAGCCGAGGCTCGCGGCGG
>Ga0181593_10005781_pt1 | contig 11166 bp, 13 predicted proteins | sample 071ome_19_FD_133756 | JGI IMG/M metagenome (GOLD analysis project Ga0181593, IMG submission 133756) | Coastal salt marsh microbial communities from the Groves Creek Marsh, Skidaway Island, Georgia - 071413AT metaG (megahit assembly) | ecosystem: Environmental > Aquatic > Marine > Intertidal...
ACTCATCGAGCGACGAAATGGACGGCTTTATCCATCTGAACAGTTAAATATTTACTTGGAGCTTCTATTTCTTGACTAAAACAACTCGGTCGCATCTGAGGTTTGCCTGCTTTGTGTCCTCACATGGATTGGGTCATGCGACCCGATTGGTAGGCGTTATCCAACAGTTTTGCAAAAGTTTTAGTCATATTGACATCTTACTCTTTGGACAAACACCCGATTGGTTTTGGTCATCCAATTTGCCGCATAATTGTAAATACAGACAAATCCATGCAATGACTGACATTGGGCTGGTTCAAGATGGGCCTTTCCATCACGATATTAAAAAGACCCAGTCTCTCTTGTTGGAATTTCTTCGTTTCCGGAAAGATTCATTAGTGGGTATTCTTCAAGCAATCGATGAATTTAAGCCTACATTTATCTTAAGTGACATCTCGCCGCTAGGAGTCTGGGTCGGTCATCGTTTGCAAATTCCCAACATCCTCTTAGAGAACTTTACATGGGATTGGATCTACCAAGAATACTTGGAAGAAGACCCTCAATTCGAAAAAATTATTGAACAATTAATCGATATTTACCAAATGCCTGACCTTCGCCTTCAGTCGACACCTGTTTGTGATAGGAGGGATGGATGTGTCCAGCTTGAACCAATCTTTCGAGAACCCACTTTGGAAGACAAAGAAATTCACACTAGGTTAGGTTTAGAGCCTGACGAAAAGTATGTTTTGCTTACAACTGGAGGGATTTCAATGCCCCAAGCCTTGGAAAATATATCTTGCCCTGATTTTCATGTGGTTGTTCCTGGTGATTATCCTAAAGTCGAAAAGTTTAATCGATTCATTTGTATACCGATGAATGCGGGGATGCCTTTCCCAGATTTAGTTGCCTCGTCTTGTTGTGTCATTGGCAAAGCAGGATACGGAACGATTGCCGAATGCTGGGGCACGGGCATTCCTTTCTTAGGGGTGTTTCGCGAGTCATTTCGTGAATCGAGCGTGCTCCTAGAATTTTGTCTTGATAACCTGCACTTTCAGGAGATCACTCTCGATAGTTTCCTTCATCATTCTTGGCAAAGTTTGCTCAAAGAATTTTTAAATCAAAAAACGGACTACAAGAACCGATCAAACGGGGCAATCCAAGCTACAGCGGAGATCATTCATTTCATAGGTGATCGTGAGGATTAAAATAAGATGAAAAGCTTTGTATCTCCAGTAGCATTTAGATTCTCAAGCCATTTAGCTGCATTTTTTTTAACTGTATGGATCATTTGGTGGCTTGCCCAAGTCGATCTATCCTCATTTTTTCAAATCAAAAAAACCGAAACCCAATCTTTATCTTTCATCTGGAATCATCCTGAAGAAGTCATGATGCCAGAAAAAAAAAGAGACCAGTATGCAGAAGCAAACCCAAGTGTACCCGAGAATATTCCTGAAAAAACCCACTTAATTTCTTCTCGCAATCAACAGGCTGCCCAACTGGAAAAAGTAAAAAATTTAGATCATAGCCCCCTGCTCCCCCAAAGCACTGGTGATTCAGATAATCTCAAAGTGGTTCAATCTCAGAAAGCCGTTCACAAGAGAATCCTAAAACCGAATCCAATCGAACTAACCACTCCACCAATTGTTCCCCTACTTCCAAAGACCCAAGAGAATAAGAAAATATCCACTGTATCGGGACAAGGTATAAAAACCTCAGCATCTTCTCAGGAAAAGACGGATAAGCGGATTTATTTAAACCAGAATAATAGCCCCCCCCCTACGCCCAAACAAAATGTTAACCAATCAGAGCAAAGAATTCAAAAACCAAGACCCAGGCTGTCCTCGGAGATCTTAAATGGTCCGATTCTTCAGAAAAATACCGGATCTCCGAGAGTTGGCAAGGTGGCCATTGAGACAAGATTAAGTCCCTTTGGTATTTACATGCAAGAAATGCTTAAAGCGATTGAAATCCAGTGGGGGCAATTGATTAGCAATTCATCCAGTTATCTGCAATTACACAAAATGCCCCACTCCATAACTTATCGTTTTACACTCAAGAATTCCGGCCATATCGATGAACTACATGAAATTCGGGCAGCGAACAAACACTCCCACTTTTCAGAGTTATGCAGACAGGCCATTGCTTCCCTGGCCCCCTTTGGCGAATGGAACGATAAAATGATTGAGGAGTTTGGAAACTCAGATGTTATCACCATCACTTTTAATTATAAATGAATCCAAATGAATCATTTGAAATGAATGATTTGCCCTTGGGTAGAGGTTGTAAAATCTTGGACATCCATCCTTGTGGAATTTTAGCGATCGAAAAAGGAACCGGCGTTCTCAGCCACCCCAATTCAAAAAAAGCATCCAACCGTACTTTGCTTTCCTGTCCTTTTAATTTTGAAGAAGAAAGTTATTGTTGGATGGATCGAAAAGGACAAAAGAAAAATCTCTTTTTGGTGCATCGATTAGATTCCGCTACTTCTGGTGTGATGCTAACCACAAACAAACAAGATATGGCTGATCTTCTAAAGGATGCATTTTCCAAGCAGGTGGTAGAAAAAACCTATCACGCATTAGTTCACTACAATGGACAACCAATCCGAAAAGTTTGGCAGGACTGCATGAACAAACAAATCTCCGCTGGAAAGATTCGGGTAACAACCAGTAAGCATGGAGTTTCTGCAGTGACGAATGTAACCCTCGAAAAGACAAAGAAAAACCCTTTTGGCCTTGTTGCGTTATTAAAGTTAAGACCGAAAACAGGCAGAACTCACCAACTCAGAGTTCAAGCAGCCAAAAGAAAACTTCCCATTTTGGGTGATCAAACCTACGGAAATTTTCATCTGAACCGAAAAATAAACAAAACAAGCCGAAACCAAAGGCTTTTCCTGCACGCTTCCAGAATTAAAATAGATCTAAAAGATAAAACAGGAAGTTCTGTTTACTGGGAGATCGAATCAAAACTTCCCAATCTTTTTGATCAATTCCTCAAGTAACATGGATGAATTCAGAAATCAAACCCTGCCGATAGTTCAATAATGTGGCCCTGTAAACGATCATAGTTTTTATGAGCCGCAGTTAGATAGTGACGATAATCCAGGTTGATTGACCAATTTTCCATCGCCCGAAAAGACCATCCGAGTAGGAAGTCATAACTAAAACCGACTCCATTGTAATCTTTTCCCGCTAGTTCCTGATCAACAATCCCTAATCCAAGCCCGATGCCTGCTCTTAGATCGGCACGGCTTCCAACTTCATGTTCAAAAATAAAGCGGCTTTGAAAGTTGTGAAGATTAGAACGACCGCTCCCGGAAGAGTTTTTTATTTTGTGGGTTAAGAAAGAGTAATCTCCTTCCAATCGTGTACGACCGAAATCATGGCCAAATCGAAGTCCGGCAACCACACCACCATCAGAGGAATAGGCAACTTTGGGGTATCGAACAGCACTATCATCCGGGAAAGCAAACCCCACAAATGGACCAAAGTAATACCCCTCACGTCGAGTAGGTGGTTTGCTTTCATGAATAATCGTTTCAGAGGATGTTTCCTGCTCCACCGATTCTTTTGCCAATTCAATAGGATCTCCCAACCCATCAGTGCCTGCCATAGGTAATGGATTTAGATCCTGATCTTCGTTCTCTAATGAGGGCTCATTTTCAAGTTGCGGGCCATCAGTCAAAAGTCCCCTTTCGGGAACGTATGTTTCTGTTTTTAATTCTTGATCCTTGAGGGTTTCGTCCACTCGGTTGGATGGAAGCTCAGGTTGATCGATTTTTTCAGGAACTTGAATCTCCCTAAACTCGAACGGATCCGCCAACAATTCAGATACAAACTTTCCGTGAGCATTCGACTTTAGACGAAGTTCGGAAATTCTTTTACTGAGAGAATCTTGCCCATCAACTTGGGCAAAGCTTGGGCTACAAAAAAGTAAACTAAACGCTAAGAAGCAAAATTTGGCTTTACCCAACATGACAAAAAAAAGCGCCGGGCGGTAGATTGGCGGGAACCGCCCGGCGCGGGTGTGGTGGATGGGAAATAAAGTTATTAACATTGTAGCCTAAAATCATTGGATGCAATACAATTTTTTATTCGTACGAATGAAGAGCTCGCCGTCGGACAATGCAATCGAGGATCGTGTCTGATCGTCATATGCATCGCCCATTTTAGCCGAGTTTAGAACCTTTCCGTCCGATGCGGAAACCACTAAAACTTCCGCATTATGGTTCATCAGGTAAATTTTCCCATCGACCGCCGTAGGCGATGACCTCCATTTGTATTTGCCTGGCAAATCAATCTTCCAATTAACACTTCCGTCTGCGGGGTTCACTTGGGTTAAGTTTTTTCTCAAATCACTCAGCACAAAAAAATGGTCGTTATAAAAAAGAGGTGTAGGAACATCTGAGGTTAAGTCTTTATTGTTAGAAGTGCTCCAGGAAAGGCTCACTCCCTGTCCGGACTGAGGTGGGGAAACCGCATAAACAGGAGCGTTTTTCGGGGCACAAACCAAGATCTTTCCTAATCCAAAAACTGGCGAAGGAACAAGCCTCCACCATTCTTGCTTGTGCCCAGTATTCCATGTTCCCCATCGCCAAATTTCTTGGCCATCATTTGGTCGGTGAGCGGTTAAAAAGTCTCCTCCGACCACAATCAAGTTACCTTGGTGCGGAATGATTGTGCTAAAGGCTTCGCGCGATTCTTTTCTAGCAGGGGTGTTTCTTGTATGCTTCCAAATTGTATTTCCGGTGGATAGATCCATGCACAGAAGAAAGGATTCCGCACCCTCCAAGCCACGATTGTGTACTTTTTCGTCACGCTGTAAAATAGGCAAATAAAGCTGTCCATTATACAGGAGGGGGCTCGCAGAGAAAGTCCATTGAAAGCAAAAGTCTCCGTAATCCCGCTGGATGTTTCTTTGCCAGAGAATCTTGCCATGAAGATCGAAGCAAACAAGATCGCCGTTTCCATAGAAAAAAACTGCATGCTTCTCTGAAACCACAGGAGATGGGCTTGAATAGTTTGAACGGGAATCAAGTTGCAAGGTACTGCCGTCTCCCGAACCTGGTTGATACCCGCTCCCGGCTTTTTTTGACCACAAAACCTTGCCGTTGTTTCGGTCAAGACACATGGCGATCAAGGCAGGATTTGGATTCTTTCCGGAAGCTAACTGAGTGCCCGATAAAAACACTCGGTCACCCAAAACGATTGGGGTGGATGCGGAGGGTCCCTGCAGATCAACCATCCATTTAATGTTCTCAGTTTTGGAAAACTTGGCGGGGTATGACCCATCTTCAACAGCCGAGCCATTAAAATGGGGTCCTCTCCAATTTGGCCAGTCTGCAAATAAATTCGTTGATAAGGAACCGAAAAAGAGAAAGAAAAAAAGTTTAAGGAATTTCATGGGCTATAGGATTGTAAAAGAAAGATAGACGAGATTGGCCGGGTTATTTTTTGTCTTTCGAGCGGATAATTTCTTGCTCTAACTGCAAATCTTCCAGCCACTCGATAAATCCTTCGCTATCCGAAGGATCATCTTGATTATAAGGAGAAAATTCTTCGGCCAAATCATTCTCAATCTCAGACTCCAACCGTTTTGCGTAAGACTGGCGAAAAAAAATCTTCAAGTAAGCCATGACCCCAATAGCGAAAATAACCAAAAAACCGGTAATTAAAACCGTCCACATAGGTAGAGTCTAATCATTGAGCTCGAAAACTAGTTGAGATCTTTCCTGCTAGTTGGGCTAATGCCATATTAAAAACTTCAATTTCTTCGACTTCATCAGCCATTTCAGACAACGGGAACTTCGCTGAAAAGGAGTCACCTCTGGTTGTTTTTTGAGAGTCCTTAGCGAACCACTTGGCCTCGATGATCACATCTTTACCAACCATCTCGAAGGCTGAAAAGGAAATGGATAAATCCCATTGCAAACCATCTTTCCTGCGGTTTGGAAAGATGGAAAACTTGGCTCCATCCAAGGCCGATTGCAGGTTTAATGAAACCACACGGGCAATGCCATCCTCCAACGGTTCTCCCCAGCGTTTGCTTTCACGGAAAGACAAAGTGTGAACGGATGGACGATAAATCATCCGGGAATCCTTTAAATATCGTGGAAGTTCGATCTCTCTAAGGTAAAACGATACATTTGTTTTTGGACTGGTGACATTTTGCTCAATCTCGGATTCAGAAAGCAGGTAATAATCAGGCTCTACATGGTTGGACTCTGGTAGTAGACACCCGGTAACCACAGTACAAAAAACAAGGGAAAAAAATGATGCTAGTGATCTTAGTTTAATTTTCATTGTTCACTTTACCGCGCAAAAGGGCTTGGGGGTTTCGCTCAATTAAATCGGATAAACTCTTAAGTGATTTGGACATTTCAGAAAGATCATGAAGAGCATTGACGGCACCAAACCTAAGATCCGAATCAGGGGCGAGAGCATCCTGTATCCTCTGGTTCACTGCATCTATCTTTTGAAAACTTGTTCTAATTTGATCGGAAGTCTGACCCAAGTTGCTACTTAGGGGAATTAAGCGATCCGAAAAACGGGCAAGAAATTGGTTGGTGTTATCAACTAAATTCAAAAATGCACTCCTCAATTCGGCCGTTTTTAAATTTTTTAGCTCCTGCGTACCAGAAACCAGAAAATCACTCACCTGCTTACTCAGCTGCTCTAGATTGATACTTTCCGAAAGTTCAGCAAAAATCGAACCCTTACTGCGAATCATCGGATACCCATAGAGACTGTGCATCGAGGAGTTGCGATCAGACTGCTCAAATTCGGTGCTCAAGTTAATATAAAGGATTCCGGTAACAAAGCTTTCTTGTACAAGTTGACCAACCAGCATGGGTAAAATTTCGGGCTTAAAAGAACCATCCTCTTCAAAGATTTCATTCCCCACTTCCACCCTGTGCCTATTGACGAGTTGTCGGTTGATTTCGATCATGACCGGCACCGGACCTTCCTCGAGGGCATCCCCAATAAAAAACCTCTCAACTCGGCCAATTTTCACTCCATTTAGGGTAACTTTTCCACCCTCATTTAAACCAAAGACATTTTCATTAAAAACAATAACAAATCTCTCATTATCCACCCGCCAACTCGATAATCCACCAGTAAAGAAGAGAAAGCCCGCGAAAATCAAAACTCCTCCGAGGGTAAAAGCACCCACCAATGTAGTATTTGCAGCATTCTTCATCTGGAATAAAATTTTATCTTAAAATCTCAACGGATCGCAATCAAAGACTTGGGGAAAAAGAAATAAGCATGTTACTTACGGTTTAAAAAGTTCTTCACCTCTTGAAATGCACTCGATACTTTGAGTTCATTAGGGTTACCGCGTTCCAATAACTTTTTCTCCACTCCACTCAGAAACAAGGCATCATCGGCGATCGTAAAAATGCTGTCCAGTTCATGGGTTACTACAACGAAGGTAATTCCCAATGAATGCTTGAGTTCCAAAATCAATTCATCTAATTGCCTGGAATTAATCGGATCAAGACCAGCAGATGGTTCGTCAAGAAACAGAATACTCGGATCCATGGAAAGAGCACGGGCTAGCCCTGCCCGCTTCTGCATGCCTCCACTCAATTCAGAAGGATAAAGATACTCACAACCCGATAATCCGACAAGGCCCAGTTTATAGCTGGCCATTGCTTCAATCTCTTTTTTGTTAAGTTCAGAGAAGACTTCCAGGGGTAGAGAAACATTTTCCAATAGATTCATCGAACTCCATAAGGCTCCCGCTTGAAAAAGCACACCAAAATTAGATAAAACCGATTCATTGGGAAGGGCTCCCCGACCCCACAAATCCCCATTCTCAAAGCGAACCATGCCGGATGCAGGCTTGAGCAAGCCGGTCAGGGCCTTCAATAAGGTACTTTTACCGCATCCACTCGAGCCCATTATCACAAGACAGCTTTCTTCGAATAATTCAAAAGACAGGTCTGTAAGGATCGTTTTTTTTCCATAACAGAGATGCAGATCCTTAGCTTCTAAGCTAATCTTTCTTTCTTCAGAGTCCATCATCGATAACCAAGAAAACTAAATGCAATCTCAAAAAGTGCATCGCAGACCACAATGAAAGTGATGGATACCACAACCGAGGATGTGACTGATCGCCCAAGAGCGGCGGAATCATTACCCGTATGCAACCCTTTGTAACAACCAACCAATCCGATAATTAAGCCGAAGGCCAAGCTTTTGATTAACCCCGAGTAGATCTCCCACATATGGGTCAACGCAGTTTCTGTCTGCTCATAATAATGCAAGGAAGAAAAGTCCATCACTTGGGTGCCGACCGTTAACCCTCCGAGAATCCCTACAAGATCTGCATACATGGTGAGTAAAGGAGTCATTAAAAAAAGGGCCAAAGTTCTGGGTAAAACCAAAAAGTCAATTGCAGGAATCCCGAAAGTCCTCAGTGAGTCGACTTCTTCCCTCAGTTTCATCGAGCCTAATTCTGCGGCGAATGAAGCCCCAGTTCGGCCAGCCATAACAATGGCAACCATAAGGGGACCCATCTCCCGAACCATGGCGAGGGAAACTAGGTCTGCAACATAGATGGTAGCATTGAATTTTTCTAACTGCACACTCCCAACAAAAGCCAAGGTTAAGCCGGTCAGAAATGCAATCAATGTAATAATAGGGAGTGCGGAAGCGCCACAACTTTTGCACGCGACCATAAAATCTCGCAGCCTCATGAAGGATCGACCTGTCAAGAATTGGTAAAGAGCAACCAACCATTTCCCCCAGAAAGTAGAGACCCGATTGATCCACTGTACCGACCCATCCCACCAGCTTGGTAGATCCGTTTGTCCCAAATTCAGATCATCTCCGCTCTTGGCTTTTCTTCGTTCCGCAAATTCCAACAAGTTAAGAACCTTTTGAGGAAGATTACTGAGATCAATCCTCACCCCTTGAGTCTTAAACTGATCTTCTAAACTAAAAATGAAAATAAGTAAGGAGGAATCCCATTTGGACTCAGGATTCATTTTTAAAACTACCAACTTAGGTAAGGTTTGCTCCACCTGACAAAACTCTTGCCATTGTGAAAGCGCTTCCGAGGAATCAACGGATAATACCCAATCTCCTTCGAGAATGCATTCGACATACTCTCCATGATTAGTACAGCGTATGACTTTCGGATTAAGCATAGAAAATTGCTTCCATTTTACTCCCAACTTTTGATTCGAGACTCATACAACAAACCATTCCCTTTCCACATTAGCTAAAATGAAGATTCGAGCAATCCTGTTTGATTTAGATGGTACTTTGATTGACCAATTTGAACCGATTTATCGTGCTTTTTCGAGAACTCTTTGTGAAATGGGCTTTCCCCGTCCGTCTTTTGAGAAAGTGAAAAGATCCGTTGGTGGAGCATCCGAAGCAACTATGGCAAAGTTGATTGGACCAGAAAGAGCCGCCGAGGCCGTTGATATCTTGCGGCCCATTTTTGAAGAGGAAATGCTCAATGGACTCAAACCTTTACCAGGAGTGATGGAGGGACTGAAGCAACTCAATAACGAAGGAATCCAATGTGCCGTTCTCACAAACAAATATGGCCCCCATGCCCGAACTGCCTGTGCTCACTTAGGAATGAGCAAGTACCTTAAGTTTACCATCGGAGCCAATGACACCGAATGGAAAAAACCAAACCCAAAGCTTACCGCAATTGCCCTGGATCGACTGGGTTTCAGTAACCTGGAAACCATTTATATCGGAGATTCACCTTACGACTTTCAAACCGCCAAAAATGCTGAGCTAAGTTGCAATTTATTGTGCACCGGAACGCATTCCTTCGACGAGTTAAGCGTTCTACAAAGCGATCGCATCCATTCAACTTTCGTGGATTTAATCGAGTGGTTAAAAAATCATATTTGAGGAAATCAACTGCAAAAGCTAGGGTTGACCGAGAATCTCCTACCTAGTACTCTTGTTATAACCCTACCCTTAAAATTATGAGTACTTCTACCCCGGAGTCGCCCAAAGTCGCTCACCAAATATCTGAATCACGCATCAATCAATTGCTCGATTCAGAAATGAAAATATCTGACCACCAACCCTTGGTTGTTTTTATTTCTGATTGTCCCGATCGAGAAGAAATCGCCAGTAAACTTTCTGTACCTTCTTTTCAATGCAGTTCAGTTCATGAGTTCTTGAGACTTGGATTGAACCATCGAGCCTGCGTTCTCGTGGTCTCTGAACAACGAGCCGAGTGCTCATTTGAAAACCTGCAGGAACTCCTTAAACGAAGAGCACATCATCCAATTGAAGTGGTTTCTTTCAATCACTCCAATAACCAACTTGTTCACTTATCGGAAAAAATAGAACAATCTGTTACCCAACTTACTGAAATTCAATTGGTAGATCCCAAGCTCAGTCATTCGAATCGAGGAAATCTCTCTGATTCAGGGACCATCGCAAATCGAGTGATCCACAAGAAAGAAGAAAACGAAAACTCTCCAAACGATCGAATGAACGAGGGGATTCATTCAAAACCAGAAGAGTTTCTCAGGGAGGCTATATCTAAGATACGACAGCCTTCGAACTGAGTAAACGGTCACTTCAATCTTTAATTTTCTGAAATAAAAAGATGGGTGCCTGTAGGAACACCTTCAGCTAACTCAATAACATCTTGATTCGATAATTGAATACATCCGGAACTGGAGGGAGTGCCTAATTTTTCTTCGTGATTTGTACCATGAATGTACACAAATCGGTCGAATGTATCGATACCTTCCCCGTTATTTAGACCGGGTTGCAAACCTTCCAGTCGTAAAATTCTCGAGGTGATCAAATTTTTTTCTCTCATTTCCACATCACATTCCCAGTAAAGGCAATTGATTGGTTTCCTCGCCCGATACACCATTCCCAATGGTTGGTCACCACCTATCATTTCGCATACCCGATGGAGCCCCAAGGGCGTACCCCAGGAATTTTCTCGACAACTTGGGGGCTTTAAAGAGGTGGAAATTACATATGTTTTGACACTTTTTCCATCTTTCTGATGATACATTTCTTGCTCAGCAATAGAAACAAGTAAAATGTTGGGAGTTCCCTCCATAGTTAAATCTTGTAGAACCTTTAAGTACTCACTTTTAATCCGCAAACTCATTGAAAAAATACAATATAGGAATCGTAGGCGCAACCGGAGCTGTTGGCCAAGAAATTATCACATTACTTG
>Ga0181593_10005784_pt1 | contig 11164 bp, 9 predicted proteins | sample 071ome_19_FD_133756 | JGI IMG/M metagenome (GOLD analysis project Ga0181593, IMG submission 133756) | Coastal salt marsh microbial communities from the Groves Creek Marsh, Skidaway Island, Georgia - 071413AT metaG (megahit assembly) | ecosystem: Environmental > Aquatic > Marine > Intertidal zone...
AAAAAGCAGACTAAATGGCCGAGCGGTAGCAGAAAGACCCAAGAGGATGCCAGCTCCTACAAGGAAAATCCAATGCGGTTTTTCCCGACTGATTAATAGAAACAACGCCCAGGTATTCAGAAACAAAATAGGGCTTGCTGTTAGCAGCGCCCCATCGTAGAAAATTAGTATTCCATACAGAGACAGAGAGCTCGCGGCAACTAGGCCAACCGCTTTGTTCCACACCCTAACCCCTAAAGCGTAGGTAAAATAACAAACCATCGTCCCCATGGCCGACTGAATAAACCATACCCAAATCCAGTCAACGCCAAGACATGTATAAACCAGAGCTAGGAAGTATGAGTAGAACGGATTCATAAAGAAAACCTGGTCCCCCATCCAACCGGCTTTAATCAGTCGCAGTGCTGCTTCATGATAAAAGGCTGAATCAATAAGGAGTTTGTTTCCTACAGGCGTATTCTTTAATTGAAGCATATACGCAAGGCGCAGAGCCATTGCAGCACAGAGGACAAACAGAATACATTCATTCCCTCGGAAACAACCTTTGTAAATGCTTTTTAACTTCATCTCTGGTAAGCACCGCTAGGTTAGAAAAATGCACAAACACGTAAAAACGAATTTCATTATTATAATCGCATACTTTTGTTTTCCATCGCAGGTCCCGGCTCAAACCCCTTTCCATCACAGCACATTAGACACCGTACTAGTCTCATACGTTAATGATGCCGGGTTAGTAGATTACGCAAGTCTTCAAAAAGATCGAACAACGCTAGATTCGTATATCGATTCCATCGGAAGCGTGAGTCCCCAATCACATCCAGAGCGTTTTGCTTCTTCAGCTCATCAACTAGCCTATTGGATAAACGCTTATAACGCCCTAGTACTTCGGGGCATTATTGATGCCTATCCCATTGAGAGCGTCAAAGACATCAAGCTATTTAACGGCTTTTTTAACCGGCAGACATGGAATGTTGGAGGACGGCTCCTTACGTTAGATGAGATTGAAAACGATATTATCCGCCCTCAGTTTAACGAACCCCGTATACATTTTGTGCTCAACTGTGGGGCAAAAAGTTGTCCTCCCTTAGAAAACAGAGCATTTACGGGCACTTCACTTGAGGACAGACTAGAAAAGGCGCTAATGCGGTTTACCGCGAGCGAAGATTTCTTCAACCTACAAGAAGACCAACTCATCTTATCTAAAATTATCGACTGGTATCGCAGCGACTTTCACCACCAGACACCGTCTAACAATCCCCAGAAAACTGCAATTGACCCATTGATCGCTTATTTCATTCCCTATGCTGCCCCATCCATGAGAGACCTGCTAAGACACCCCACACTCAACGTTGAGTTTATGGATTATGATTGGTCCCTCAATGAACAACAGACGTCTTCCCCTCTCGACACCAAGCCCTAAACATAAGCACCCTATTTGACAGAAAACGGCTTAGGGAGGCCCGAAAAGGACCTTGCCCTTCTTGACATTAAACAGCATTTTATACTCAACAGGCAGTGAAAAGAGAGCAAAACGGCAATCAAGCGAAACAAACTATGAGCGGGGAACAGCAGACCATCCTGATTGTAGAAGATGAATTGCTCATCAAGGAATTCATGATTGCAGTCCTCAAAGACGAAGGGTACAATGTCTTGGAGACGGACTGTGGGGATGAAGCTGTCCAGATATTTATCGATCGCTACGAAGACATAGACCTCGTCTTACTCGATATGCAGATGCCAGACAAGAATGGCGCTGAAGTGCTAGAAGGATTGCAATTCATTGATGCGAGCGTAAAGGCATTCTTTGTCTCTGGCGTCGTGGTAGACTGGGAGTCCCTTGGAGCCATTGGCATTTTACAAAAGCCTTTCCAAGCCAAGGAACTGGCAAAAGCTGTTCGCGACATTCTGCCTTGAAGCATTCTCCTCAACCCCATTTTCCTCTGCCCATTTTTTTCATTTTAAAAAAACGCCTCACGATGAGCTCATTTTTCCGAACTACGATTGAAGAGGCTCAGCTTAAGCTCCAAAGCGGCACCGCGCTGTTTGTCGATATCCGAGATTATGCTTCTCACAGTGAAGGACACATAGAGCCGTCATTCCACCTTGATCAGAGCAGCATCGATACGCTGATTGCCCAAACCCCCAAAGATCGACCGCTTGTCGTTTACTGCTACCACGGTCACAGCAGCCAAATCGCCGCAAGGTTTTTAGTGGATCAGGGATTTACTGAGGTTTATAACTTAGAAGGTGGCTACGAAGCCTGGACGCGCACCTAATAGGCCTAGACACAGCTAGTATCCTGCTTTATTTTAAAGCCCGCAGACCTGTTTACGCAGGGCCCGCATGTAGCCTATAGTATACGCTGCTTCAGCGTCTCCTCCTGGAACGTGATCGGGCAGTATGGCCCCGTCAAATTCTACATCTTTTAGAGCCTGCATAACCCTGGACATATCGATGTAGCCATCATCCACAAGGGTTTCGCGAAAAACTGGCAGCGAACTGTCGACATTGCGGAAATGCACCTTGAAAAGCTTTCCTTCGCGGCCGAAAAGGTCAATGGTCTCATATACATCCGTTCCCATGGCCTCTCCTCCTGCAGCCCAACTCCCCACACAGAGACAAAGGCCAAAAAAGTCGCTATCGGCCAAGTCAATCAACTGTTCACAGTGAGCATAAGACCTGGCGACCCGGCCCACTCCTCCCAACCCGGGTAAGGGTGGATCGTCGGGATGTAAACCAATTCGAACACCCGCCTCTTCTGCAACGGGCACGACCTCTCGTATAAACTCAATCATCGTTCTCCATACCTCTTGCTCACTGTATTTCCGTCCGTGAGACAGAGGTAAGTTCCAGGCTTTTTGCAAATCAAATTCTCTCGTGGGTAAACCGCGGACTTCTCCCAGCCCGGTTTGGTAATACTGTGGCATCTTAATATTTGCCATGTGCGCATAGGTCGTGTAGGTAATACCTGCCCGTCCTAGGGTGCGGAGATACTCTTTATACTGCTCTACTTTCTGGGAAAATCCTTCTAACCCCAAAACCATATCCGGATCGCAGTGCAGGTCTAGCACACCAATATTCCACAGCTCTATATTCCACGCAGCCAGCCGCTTCTTTATTGAAGTCATATAGTCTAATGTCGCCCTATCCTGGGTAGTCCAAATGCTAGCGGCTTCAATACCCATGCGTCGGAAATAATCCAATTCCTCTTCCGTTGGATCAGGACTCATACGCTCTGCTATGCGGATATTTGTACCCAATTCGGTATCCCTCCCCTGTCTTCGCAATCAATCGCCGATTAACCCCAAGCAATCCAGCCGGTTGGATCTAGCCACTTGATATGGTAGGATGCACGCGATGCAGCTGCCAATAATCAATACTTAAACAGCTTCAAGAATGGGCATGGAAAATCGCGGAGTCAATGGATTGGAAGTGCCCCGTTTCAAAATTGACATTCTCCGCGCCTACGATACATTCGCCAAAGCAAAGAAGGTAAAAGACTATCGTTCTCTCTCAGGTACTGCGGAATGCTCCTATGACCGACTCACCCCCAAACATACGATTTGGCTATCCCTGTCAGAATGAGACGCTCTCCGCAACGACCAATCGCGGTATCAAACTAGCGAGTATCGAAGATGTCGAGCGGATACAGAAAAAAATCGGAGAGAACTTAAATGATTTGAAACAAATGCTGCTGTGGAACAGGGAAATGGGAATTCAACTTTTCAGAATCGGACAACACCTTATTCCCTTTGCTTCCCATCCAAGCTTCCCCTATGAGTGGGCAACTTATCATCGCGAGTCAATGGAGCAGATAGGTAAAATTGCCCGTGAAACGCAGCAACGTCTCTCAATGCATCCGGGACAGTTTATCAATCCCGGCAGTCCCAATGATGAGGTGGTTGAACGCAGCCTTGCAGAATTAACGTATTCTGCCACTGTTCTCGACCTTATGAATGCAAAAAACGGCGTAATTGTCCTCCACCTCGGCGGTGCCTATGGCGATAAACCCAGTGCTATGCGTCGTTTCATAGAGGTTATGCGCCACGAACCGCAGATAAACCGCTATTTAGCGCTAGAAGTAGACGAGCGCGTGTGGACCGCTGCCGAAGTAACTGAAGTAGCCAGCGAGCTGGGCGTAGGGGCCATTATCGACAATTTACATCACCGGCTCAACCCCGGTGAACTTTCCCTCGAAGATGCCATCAGACTAGCTCGCCCAACATGGGAAACGCGTCCTAAACTTCACCTCTCAAGCCAGGATCCCTCCAAGAAAGCAGGCGCCCACCACGCTTCTATTCTACCCGAAGACTGGGCTGAACTCCTCGGGGCGTTAAACGGCGAAGAGGCCGACATCATGGTTGAAGCAAAGGGCAAAGAAAAAGCCGTCTTACCCCTGCTTTAACTACTAATAAAGAAGCGGCCGGCCCCCTGAGGGAGGCCGGCCACTTTACTTTTAACACCTCGTTTGTTCAGACCACTGTGGCTTAATCTAACCCCAGGACCGAACGATCAATTACAACGTCAATGGCGGATTGGTTCCCTTCATTGTCTTTGGTACCGTTGTACGTGAAGCCTATACCCTCCGGCGGAGTGTCAGCCTCTTCCCCGTTTTCGTTATGCGAACCGTAGGCGTAAAAAGAGGTTATTTGAGTGCCACCTTTGATCGAAGAGCCTAGCAGGTCGTATGCTCCAGCAGTGATTAATCCCTCACCTTCCAAAGCCCCAAGTATGTCGGCGATTTCATTATCGAGATCCTGATCTCCGCTATCGTTCCACTCATCTACCTTGATCGTGTAATAGCCGTCGTTATCCGTTGCCCCACAGTTGGGACAAGATTCTATAGTAAAGACCAAGATGATATGCGAGATAGCCTGACCCCAGGTCGGAAAGTCGTCATCACCTCCGCCTCCGCCGCATCCCTCTGCGGTGGGATCAACTTCACAAGGATCAATCGTAAGGGGACAGAAACCGAAGTTAAGATCAATTAAGTCGGCCGAAAGAATCCCAGTTTGGAATCCACCCCCGTTTTCAGAGGCAGTATAATCGGCAGGAGTTTCAACCTCAATCCGGTATGCACTACCTCCTAAGACATCTTCGAATAGATAGACCCCATCAGCACCCGTGGTAGTCGAAGCGACTCCAACTCCTTGCTCGTCTAAAAGCGTGACAAGGACACCGGCCAGACCGCTATCTGCACCACCGAAAGCACTGTCACATCCACTATCCGAATAAACTGTGCCCGACATATCATAAACGGGAACATATCCAAAATCCACAGACTCCTCACACGCATCTAATTCTTCGATCGTAAAACCATTTGCGTTTTCGTTCGCCACGTGGTCTGCAGGCCCTTCATCAATGACTACGCTATAGGCACTTCCAGCTGGAACGTGCTCAAACAGATAATCACCTGATGCATTCGTTGAAGTCGTCTCAACAACGTTTCCATCGCCGTCTAGGAGCGACACCTCGACTCCATCGAATCCGCTCTCTCCCTCTTCGAGGTCTCCGCTATTGTCGGCATCTCTATATACCGTGCCCGATATATCGTAAAAACATGTCACTTCGAAGGATACATAACCCCACCAAGCTCCCTTTGCACTGGCAAAACCATCGGGTGTATTGCTGCCACCCGCATAGGCAGTTTCTCCCTCATTGGATTCGGACGTTCCGTCGTCTTCATCATCTCCCTCAGTGCCGTCAGCAACCAAAGCGGCGTGGGTCGATATATACAGGACTTCACCGCAGGGAAGCTCTTGCCAATCCATCGGTATTTCAAGCGTGTAGGTATCTACGTAGAGGTTTTCTGCCGTATAGGGTGCCCTACCCGGTGCTGGACGCCTTTCTGGAATATCCCCTTCTGAATCCCATATATAGACATGGACTTCTTGCAGATCCGCGGTACCGTTCGTGTTATAAGTGACATACAAGGTCTCGTCGCTATTAGTAATAGAAACGGTCCCCGCATCGTTTGTCTTACCCGCCCACAGCGTGTATTCCATAATGCCGTAGTCTGGGCAATCCGTCTCGTTATATCCAACGAACTCACCCGACCCCGCATTTGTGGTATAAGCCGTTTCGCCCCCACCGCCTTGAACCGATGCTCCTCCCTTTTTTGCAGCCGGTTCCAACGCGATATCTTCGCTCATAGGATTCTTGCTATCGCCGCATCCAATAACGGATAACGCAATAGCCATCATTCCGATCAGGAGAGCTGAGCTAAAGTTATCCTTTTTTTTAGAACGCTTCGTATTGAGTCGGTTCATTATTTATCCTCTGAGTGAGTTAATTGTCTTTTCTAGGCGGGGTAAATATAAACAGCTTGATGTGCACAAATCAAGACAAGAAACGAGTAAAATGTGCAAAAACGGCATTTTTGTACATTTTACTCGTGAAAAATCAAAATTATCTTGTTTTTTTCAGGGATAAAGAGACTGAGAAAAACCAAACCGGCTACCTGCACCACCTATTTTTATCCAATTTCTTCAACAGAGACGATGCTTTCCACCCTAAATCGCGCCTATTCACTGCACATGCATCAGCTTAGCCGTTAAACTAAATGCGCTGTCTTCGCTTATGATTTTCACCAGATACATACCCGATCCCAATAGGCTGTTCGCATCGTCCTTACCGTTCCAATGCATCTCATAAGCACCCGGTCCAACCCACGTATCGAACATCGTTTTTACGCGCTGACCGAGCACATTGTAAATAATCATAGAATAGCGGCCTTCTCTCGGCACCGAATACCGTAACACAACTGATCCATTAAACGGGTTGGGCTTCACTTCGAGCCGCTTAGAAGGGGTCATGTCAGGATTAACGGAGCCGATATGCGTTCTATCCGACGTATACTTCCAGCGAATATCTCTCACGTAGAATGTCCCCTGCCCCCGCCCCCAAAATCGCACTTTTTCCACAGCGTCAATCCCTTCCAGTTCACTCTGCGGAATAAACACCTTTTGCCACTCCCTCTCGACTAAGGCATCTTCACTGAGAAAGTTTATCGTCTTGTCACCCAGTGCAGCCACAATTAAGGGGAGCTGGTCACCACTTAGCGTTCCCGGATGAATTTCGAAGGCCAAGCCCGTAAATCCATCCGTTGGGACGGGGAGAGGTGAAATCCAGTCCATAGTCCAAAAAGCCCCCAACGAGCTAGAGGCTGGAGGCTCAATATCTACTCGGACGACGTCATTGGCATCCTCAAATACAGCTTCTTCCCTCCACTCTACCCTCGCGTGCGCCTCAACTGCCCATGGCCGATTAACTCCATCCCAAACAACCCAATCAGCGCCCGGTTCGACACGCACCGTCTCTCTTAAGAGAGGCTCAACCACGCCCTGACTATTCACCCTGTAAAAGGGTATTATCACCGCACCTAAAGGCCACTCTAACTGCCCCTCCCAATCGAGTAACCAAGTCTTGTTATTCCTTGGTATTAAATCGTTCCGTTGCAATCCACCTAGGGGGCTAGCGTCAAAAAAAACGGCTTCAACATCTTCGCCAATCCCTTTTAGTTCAAGGCTTCCTCCCAGCTCAGCTAATCCCCCACTCTCAATGGTGCGCGGTATGGGTTCGGACCACTGACTCCCATTCACCCATTCCAAACCGAGGGCAACCATCTTTTCCCCTGAATCTGCGGACAAATGCATCGTATCCCCATAATTTGCTCCATAGCCTCCCTCTTCATGGGCTTTCTCCGTTGGGAAATAACCAGCATACCCATTCGTATATCCGATCACATAAGGGAAGTCTATGGGAGCCCATTGCTTGAAATCTAACCCCAACTCAACAAACGGTTCCCCCGGCATACCCAGCATCGCCCAACGATCTCCCAGGCTCAATAGACTCAGCCTCGCAGATACCGTGCGCTTGGCGTCACCGAACCGTTTAAAATCGACCTCTTCTGTTTTCCATCTCAAAAGGGGCTCGCCCGTGACCCTTTCCATCTCCCCTCGCGCGACCCGAACCACCTCTGCCCCTAATGCCTCTCCCTGACTCTGTGCAGGTTCAAACCGACTTTGGACATCAATTAAGGGATCGATATCGCCTGCAGCCCCCTGGAGAAACAGCGCCGGAGCACCCTGCATTTCTCTTTCGACATAGCGGGACGAATAGCCCGGATAATCGGCCGTTAACAGCCTGTTCGCGGCTCCAAGCACGACGGCATGGCAGGAGTAGGTATACAGAAGCGCCAGCGGTGTGCCGTCTGCTCTATCAAAACGCACTACGCCCACATCTGGGTCTATTGGCCCCAGTTTCTCCTTGGGAAAATCTCGACCGCGCCCCCAGATCATTTCAACCCGACCATCCTCGTGCACGAGCCGGCGATTAAACCCCAACTCTATATGCCCGTTTGCCATATACGCTTGGATAGGTTCCAGCGATTTCAACGACCGATCGACCCCTTTGACGATCTGGTCCTCGACCCAGTCCACATAGGGCTGGTCACTCGGCCAGTTGCGATCCGCCACATAGGGTTTGCCCAAATCGAGAACGCGGGGCCCCCCATGCGTGTGCGTTGAAACAATAAACCAATGGTCGATCCCCATCGATTGCAGCAGGTTGGCGAGGCGCCCCTCGCCCGGATCCCGATCGACGTTGAAGCCAATCAGATCAACGGAGGCTATAGCAACAATCATCCCCGCTTCTTCAAGGACTACGATCCTGGCAAAGAGCGAATCGTGGAGCCCCTGTGAACGCGCCTCATACCCTCTCGCATATCCTGTCATCGGAACGTCTATGACGGAGTTGGGAACCAACGAGATTTTAGCAACCCCTCCCCTCAGTCCTGCAACACTCTCTGCCACACAGAGAAACGAACATATGAGCACAAGGAATTGGATAGACTTCTTCATTCACATGGATCCCTTAAGCCAAATTGCACCCTAAGAAACTGTGGAAGAGTTCGGAGACCCCACAGACGGAGGTCACAAATATAAGAGTTAAGGAAGTTTTGAGCGCTCCCCCCGTCAGGTACTCGGGGGAGACTGGAGCCGAATGATAGCTATCGGGGGCGCAAGAGCACGGACAGTATATTGAGCGGCCGAAGTGCGGTAATTCGCACTCCAGAAGACCGCGCAGGACCGTCATTGAGAAAGCGAACGATCGCTACTTCTCTGCCTTTAAAAACAATGCTGCTTTGGATTGGATTAAACCACCCCGGTTCGGTCAGTTTAGACCTCTTCTGCTGAACGCGCTTTAGTAGTCGATAAGCAGCATAGAGAGTAGACCACTGCCCAAACGAGAAGGTCAGAGAAGAGGCATCGCCGCTCACTTGGAATTTCCCCTCAGGTGAGGCAATCTCCAAATGAGCGGCAAGATCAAGTAGCGGCGCTTTCAAGCAGACTGCCGATCGCTTGTGCTGATTCTCAGGGTGCCATCAATGTGCCACTTTGCATTGACATCTTCACCAGCACCAGCTGGCACTGCAACCGTAAGCTGATCGAAAGTATAGGTTATCTCTGCTCCGCGCTTGGTTAACTGTTCGTAAAGGCCAATCGCCAATTCAGGCCAGGTCGTCGTAGCTTTGGTAGATTCCATTTTTCTATCTCCTCTGATGAGTTAAAAGGCCCATGTTTTGAGCGCCATCAAGAAGTAGATATCCTAAAATTCCACCTTGTCAAATTTTTGTCTCGTTTTTGTTTTACTTTTGTCTAATATCCCAAAGGGCATACCCCCTAATTGAGACAAGCAACTCAAGTCGATTAACGCTGGTGCTCGTTAAAGAAAAAAGAAAGAGAAAACAACGAAGAGGTTACTTTTGCCACCAGACGAGGCTGCAGAATCCTTGCAAATCAGCAAGTCATACCTCTATGAGCTGAAATCAAGAGACCGCATATCCTACGTCAAAGTGGGAGCTAATTTGAGGTTTAGACCGGAAGATTTAGAAGAGTATGTTGCAAAATTGGCCAAGGGTACACGCAGGAAAAATGGCACCTTGAAGTATTAGCCGTGATCATATCGCCCAACACGGACAAAAACAGCCACCTACAAATTAACGTAAGTGGCTGTTTCTATTTGGCGAGCCCGGTGGGAATCGAACCCACGACCAACGGATTAAAAGTCCGCTGCTCTACCAGCTGAGCTACGGGCTCACAATTGTAAAAGCAGCCTTAGAAAATAGGCTACATTACGTAGGTGTCAACCTTATAATCCACCCTTATCCTATGCGATATTTTTCTAGGGCGGAGTGATCTAACTCAATTCCCAACCCCGGCCCTTCGGGAACCTGAACAAAACCATTTACGGGCTCCATTGCCCCTCCCACTAGATCGTTTTCCCGGGTAAAGTGCAGTGAATCAGAGGGCACTGTGGCATTCCGTATAGTTGAATGTACATGGGTACCATACGCCCCCGAAATACCCAAACCCAATCCAACAACCTGCAACCAAACGGGCATCCCGGCCGCTTCAGCCATAGCGGCCATTGCCTGAGCGCTTTCGACGGATCCGCCAAGATTAAACATATCAGCGGCCTCTGCACGAATCGCGCTCATCACATTTTTGGGGTCTCCTAAATGAGGCGCAATTGGAATGCGGGAATGCCGTCTGAAATCCCGGTAATGATGCCAACCGGGTAGATACTGAAAAGGGTCTTCGAAGGCCTCGATATTATAATTCTGTAGAGCATCTGCCAGCCGAAGACTGTTGCTTAGATCACCAAACTCGAAGTTGGGATCCACTATGATTCCATAATCAGGCCCTGCCGCCTCGGTCATCAAACGAACCGTTTCAACAATATTCCTCGAACGGGCTTTTAGCTTGTGTGTTTTAAACCCTCTACGCGCCCCTTCCTCGGCCATGGCCGCAAATTCGTGCGCTTCCAAGGGCGGCGACCACCAACCTACAGGCACTGCATCCCAATGCTTAGCCCCCATAAGCTTGTGAGCCGGAACACCCAACGCTTTGCCAACGATATCAAAAAGCGCCATGCCAATGGCGCCCCCCATAGTCGTCAAATTGAGCGAAAGCGGCTCTACACCGACCCACTCCCTTTCGGCTTCTGAGAAAGACTGACCTCGCCCCCCTTCACCAATACCAACGATCCCTTCATCAGTATGGACCTCAATGATACTAATGGGCCTCTCTCGGTAATCTCCCGGGCGACTCTTTTCAATAGAAGGAATATGGGGGACGGCCGTGACGTATTCATTGATGTG
>Ga0181593_10005786_pt1 | contig 11164 bp, 11 predicted proteins | sample 071ome_19_FD_133756 | JGI IMG/M metagenome (GOLD analysis project Ga0181593, IMG submission 133756) | Coastal salt marsh microbial communities from the Groves Creek Marsh, Skidaway Island, Georgia - 071413AT metaG (megahit assembly) | ecosystem: Environmental > Aquatic > Marine > Intertidal...
GCAACCACGAGATAGACAAGCCACGCGAGCACCAGTGTCGCGCTGAGAACACCGGCCAGCGGCGCAGAGCGGAGGCGCGGGGGCTGGGTCTTGGGTTTCGCTTCGGAGTGGGCGTTTTTCTCGGCCATTTCCAGTTCTTATTCCCGCTTTAGGCGGGCCGCGGCAAGCTTAGAAACATGACAGCCCTGTCAGAGCCTTGCCCTGGGCCCCGGCCCCGTTTAGGTAGAAGCCCTTCGGCGAGGAGCCACAATGCCCACCACGTTTACCAGCGATGTTACATCCAGGACCGTGCTCATTACGGGTGCCGGACGCCGTATCGGCCGCTCCCTGGCAGAGGATCTAGGGGCCGCGGGCTGGTCCGTCGCCGTTCACTATAATACATCGGCGGACGACGCGCGCGCGGTCGCCGATTCAATTACCAAGAGCGGCGGAAAGGCAGAAATCTTCGGCGCTGAGTTGTCGGACCCAGCCCAGGTTTCATCCCTCATTTCAAAAGTTTGCGACGCACTAGGTCCCGTCGGATGCTTGATCAACAACGCCTCCATCTTTGAGCGAGATGACGTGCGCAGCGCAACCCTTGCAAGCTGGGACGCGCACATGAATATCAATTTACGCGCGCCATTTCTGCTCTCTCAAGGATTTGCCGCGCAGGTTCCGGAAAACGCATCCGGCGCGATTATAAACATTGTCGATGAGCGGGTTTGGAACCTGACGCCTTATTTCACCTCATATACGGTCAGCAAGGCGGGGCTTTGGACATTGACCCAAACCATGGCCATGGCGCTGGCGCCGGGCATCCGGGTCAATGCCATTGGGCCTGGGCCAACATTGCCGAGCGTACACCAAAGCCAAGCGGAGTTTGACGAGCAGTGCGCCTCAATGCCGCTCAAGCGCGGCACGACATCTGAAGAAATTTGCGCCGCGGCCCGGTTCATCCTTTCCTCGCCCGCGATGACGGGACAAATGATAGCTTTGGACGGCGGCCAGCATTTGGGATGGCATCGGGACGCATCCAAAGGCGATATGGAAGGATAGAGTTCAATGGAAAAGGAACTCAGATGAGCAAAGGTACTGTTATTGCGCCGCTTAAAATCGCGGATGGCGCCGCGGGCTTACGGCATGTTTTTGTGAGAGACCTTGTTCTGGAGTGCAATATCGGCGTCCACCAGCACGAAAAGGGCAGAACACAACGCGTACGGATTAATCTTGATTTGGGTATACAAGAGGACGCGATCCCGCACGGCGATAAGCTCGAAAACGTGGTTTGCTACGAGGACATCGTGACCCGCGTGCGCGCGATTGTTGCCGATGGACACATAAATTTGGCCGAAACCCTGGCAGACCGCATAGCCGCCGTTTGTCTTCAGGACTGCGCTTGCCGCTCCGCGCGCGTTCGTGTCGAAAAACTGGATGTCTTTGACGATGCTGGGAGCGTCGGAATCGAAATTGAGCGTTTCTCAGGACTTTCACCTCGGCCACGCAGAGCAGACTGACTGAAATAAAACGGGCCTATTGCACCGCAAAATTTCGGGTGCGGCACAAAAATGTCTTAATTTCTGCCATCGAATCGTAACTAACCGAGCAAGCCGAGCCACTGTCAAGCGAAGTTGTTCACAAGCACAGAAGCTTGTCGACTGCCACGCCGATTGGACAATGTAACAACCGGGCCCTGGATTGATGGATTTGGCGAAGACTAATTACTTAATACAAAACAACGGTTTATGATTTATGCCCAAAAATTGATCATAGAGGGCTGAATCCAAGAGGAAAGCCACCGGTTACATGGTCGCGGTAGGTTATCAACAAAGTTGTCCACATATTTCGTGGATATCCGATAAAGCCACAGCGGACCAATGGAGGTGGTTGTGTGTTTCTGGACGATGACAGTGACGCTACTGCCGTGAAAAGCGTACGGAAACTGCCCTGCATCCGTAATTGCAGGTAACGTGAACTCACGTTCGCCAAACCCCTTCCCCATTTGGTAGATCATCAGAACATGCCGGACACGACCTGCCGATGACTGTGGAAAATTCTCTAACTTCACCCGAAGCGCGTGCGCCTCGAAACGGATTAGACGTGCTTACCACAACGGTAAAGACCTTACCGCCGCGACCCGGGGTCTATCGCATGATAAATGCGGATGGAGACGTCTTGTATGTCGGCAAAGCCAAAAACCTCAAAAAGCGTGTTGCGTCATACTTGCGCGTGGATCGTATGCCCACTCGATTGCAGCGCATGGTCATGGCGACCCATACCTGTGAAATCGTCACGACCCACACAGAGGCGGAAGCCTTGCTGTTGGAAAGCAACCTGATCAAGGAACTCAAGCCGCGCTACAACATCCTTCTGCGAGACGATAAATCGTTTCCTTACATCCAGGTTCAGGGCAACCATGAATTTCCGCGGATCACGAAGCATCGCGGCGCCCGCGCGAAAGAGCACGAGTACTTCGGGCCGTTTGCCTCCGCCGGCGCCGTAAATTCAACGCTCACGGCCCTGCAAAAGGTTTTTCTTCTTCGCAGTTGTACAGATTCCGTTTTTTCAAACCGGACAAGGCCTTGTTTGTTATACCAAATCAAACGCTGCGCGGCCCCGTGCGTGGGGTACGTAAGCCAAGCGGAATACGCAGAATTACTGCACCAAGCTAGGGATTTCCTGCGCGGCGACAGTCAAGACGTCCAAGTCAAGTTGGCCCGCCGGATGGACGCCGCCAGCGCAAATCTGGAGTACGAAGCCGCCGCGGCGTTCCGCGACCGCATCCGCGCGCTCACGGCCGTGCAAGCACATCAAGACATAAATGTTTCAGGATTAGGCGAAGCCGACGTCATCGCGTTGTATCGGGCGGGAAATCAATCGTGCATCCAGGTTTTCTTTTTCCGCAATGATCAGAATTTCGGGAACCGCGCCTACTATCCGTCTCATGCCGCAGACGACGAAGACGGCGAAATTCTAGAAGCCTTCATCGGTCAGTTTTATGCGTCGTATAAACCGCCCAAAGAAATTGTCGTAAACCTAGCGCCGCCGTACAAAGAAATATTGGAAGCCGCGCTAACCCTGCGGGCGGATCGCAAGGTCAAAGTTAGCGTCCCGCAACGCGGCGACCGCCGCAACCTCGTCAATCATACGGAACTCAATGCGCGCGAAGCCTTGGAGCGGCGACTTGCCGAAAACACCGCGCAAAGAAGATTGCTGGACGGCGTTGCGGAGGTGTTTGAGCTCAGCTCCACACCGGAGCGGATCGAGGTCTACGACAACTCGCACATCTCGGGTACGAATATGGTCGGCGCGATGATTGTCACCGGGCCCGGTGGCCTGATGAAAAACGCCTACCGGAAATTTAACATTAAATCGAAGGATTTGGCGGCGGGTGATGACTACGGTGCCATGCGCGAAGTGTTGACTCGCCGATTTGCCCGCGCCCAAAAAGAGGACCCGGACCGGACCCGCGGACAATGGCCCGACCTTGTTCTACTTGATGGCGGCCAAGGACAACTCAGCGCGGGGCTTTCGGTGTTTGGCGATCTCGGGATCGACGACGTCCCGATCGCGTCCATCGCCAAGGGCCCGGATCGAAATGCCGGGCGCGAGCAATTTTTTGTGCCCGATCGGACGCCCTTTACGTTGCCGCCAAATCACCCGGTTCTGTATTTTTTGCAACGTTTACGAGATGAAGCCCACAGATTTGCAATAACCACGCACCGCGCGAAACGCTCCAAAGCTATCGGCCAGTCCCTCCTGGACGAGGTTTCGGGTATCGGCCCGGCTAGAAAGAAGACACTGCTCCGGCATTTCGGCTCGGCCAAAGCCGTCGCGGCGGCTGGACTGGCAGATTTGCGGGCGGCACCGGGAATTAATGCCAACACAGCCAAAAAAATCTATGACCACTTCCACCCCGAAGGGTAACATCGCCAAGAATTCCCGAGGCTAAACTTGCTCAATCTACCCAACATCCTGACTCTTTCGCGCATCGCCATCATTCCAATTGTGGTGGCGACTTTCTTTTTTGACAGCACCCTTATGAGGTGGGTCGCGGTATCGCTGTTCATTCTTGCGGGCGTCACGGATTTCTTCGACGGCTACCTGGCGCGGCGCGCCAATCAAGTATCGCGGCTGGGACGATTCCTGGATCCTATTGCAGACAAGCTTCTGGTCGCCTCCATCCTTCTCATGCTTGTGGGCTTCGGTCGGGTCGAAATTTGGTCCTACATTCCCGCAATTATCATAATGCTGCGCGAAATTCTCGTTTCCGGGCTCAGAGAATTTCTCGCGGAACTTCGTGTTGGATTGCCGGTCACCAAACTCGCCAAGGGCAAGACAACCGTGCAGATGGTCGCGCTCGGGTTTTTAATTGTGGGCGACGCGGTGCCAATGGTGCAAGCAATCGGCGAGGTGTTGCTATGGTTGGCGGCCCTCCTTACGCTTGTAACGGGCTATGATTACTTGAAGGCGGGACTTAAACATATGAATGGCCCGGTTGCGCAACCACCCAAGCCCGCTTCCGACAATACGAACGAGACCTGATTAAAAGTGACAGTTCTTTATTTTGCCTGGGTGAAGGAAAAAGTGGGCATCAGCGAAGAGGTGGTGTCACTGCCAGAGGATGTGGAAACGGTGGCCGCGCTTATGGATTGGCTGTCCACTCAAAGCGACAAGCACAAAGACGCGTTCGAAAACCGGAAATCCATCAAGGCGGCTGTTGACCAGACTCATGTCGATCATTCGGCGCGCATCAAAGACGCCAAAGAAGTGGCCTTTTTTCCGCCAGTGACGGGCGGCTGACCGGTATTCTTCTGAAAACCGACCGCCTATTCCTGCTGCAAATAAAAGTATCTGCCGCGTATATCATTGCGGGCGTCTTTGCGTAACATTCCCTCAGCTTCGTGCACGACTTTGAAGCCGTAGTCCCGCGCGAGATTACGCACGTATGACCTAGAGTGTTGATATCGCCCAGTCGGAGCCAGCGCCACGTCACCGCTCTGGCTGTCCTCGACCGTGAAGGCAAATACGCCCTGCGGATTCAGCCGCTGGAATGCCTGCTTAAAAATGCCCGAAACTTTACCGATATAGATGAAAACGTCGGCAGCCACGATGAGATCAAAGTTGGCCTCGAAACCCTCCATAACAGGTTCGATATCTCCCTTTATCAGTTGGTGATACAGGGATTTGGACTCGGCTTGCTCAAGCATGTTCTGAGACAAATCAATACCGACTAGATTTTTCACTTCGAAATGCTTGGCAAGAGACACGCCCATGAGGCCGGTCCCGCACCCAAGGTCCAGTACAGATGGAAAGGCATGAGTGTCTGGTTTCAAATTGTGCAGATGTTCCGTCAATATGTCCGGCGATTGGTAACCGAGCACATTCAACAAATGATCCTCGAAACTGCCGGCGAATATGTCGAATGACCGGGTCGTGTATTCTTTCGTATGCTCTTCCGTAAGAACACCCTCGGCGGCGGCAAGAAGGTGTTTGGCAATGTAGTTGTCGGGGTCCAAAGCAACCGCCTCGCGATACCACATGGCCGCGCTGCCCAGATCTTCGATGCGACGGTACGCATTGGCGACGTGCATTAGGATCTCTACGTAGCCTTTTGGCGGATCGGTCCAAGTGCCGCGCAAGGCCTGAATCGCCTGATTGCCCGCAGATATGGCTTCTTTTTCCAAACCGAGTTCGGTGAGCATTTGGATCAATGAGGCATGGGCCTTGCCGTGGCTCGGTTGCGCGCGCACGGCGTTCTCGAAATATGTACGAGCCTTTGACCGGTCGTCTTCATGGTAGGCGATACGGCCAAGATTAAACGCCGCGTCGGCAAGCCCCGGTTTAAGGCGCAGGGCTTCGGAGAAACTATGTTTCGCCTTCTCAAAATTCTGCTGCCCCAGGTAAATCAAGCCAAGATTAAAGTGGCTTGTTGACGAACTCGGCTCCAGTTCAATTGCTGTTCGCCACATGTCGATGGCGGCATCGAGCTGATTGGACATATGTAATACAGCGGCCAAGCTACGATGTGCGTCCGCTGATTTCGGCTCCAAGCGCGCAGCTTCGCGAAGCAATGACTCCGCTTCCTGCCAGCGCCCCTCGACCGCCGCACGGCCGCCGTCTTGCATACACGTGGCGTAATCGCCGTTCATGCCGGAACCGAATCCCTTTGAGCTTACGAACTTTCAAACATAACGCATTGGAGACGTACATCCCTACGCCGATTGAGCTATACTGTCTGAAATAGATGGACCGAAGAATGATCACTATTCGCGTGCAACAAAATGCCTTTGACCCCGGGAAAGAGGTGTCTGTCTTTTGCCGCGCCAACGCCGGATCAGGCGGTATTGCGACTTTCGTGGGTCAAATGCGCGATTTTCAAGGTGAAGCCCGGGAAAGCGGCAAGGCTGTCTCTTCAATGACGTTGGAGCACTACCCGGGCATGGCCGAACGGCAACTCAACGAGCTGTGCGAAGAAGCCGCAGGGCGCTGGGAAATCGATGCCGTGACCGTCGTTCACAGATTCGGCGACTTCACCCCGGGCGATCCCATCGTTTTGGTCGCCGTGGCAAGCGCGCACCGTGACCCCGCCTTCGATGCCTGCCGTTTTCTTATGGACTGGCTGAAAACCCAAGCGCCGTTTTGGAAAAAAGAATTTACGGACACGGACTCCTCATGGGTCGCGGCGAAAGAAAGCGACAATGTGCGCGCCTCCCGGTGGAAGGCGCGCTGAATCGGTCCGGCTTGCAGTGCGGATATTTTACGCCGCTGTCGACTTTGCCGGTTCGACCCTGCCGACAAGCGCATCGAAATCCGACATAAGCGTGCGGCACACGTCACCGGGCGTGAAGGTGTATTTTCCGTCGATCTCGCGAACGGGCGTGACCTCGGCGGCGGTGCCGGTCAAGAAGCATTCCTGCGCCTTGGCCATTTCCTCAGGCATAATGGTACGCTCGACGATTTTGTAGCCGCGCTTTTTGGCCAAATCGATGACCGTGCGACGGGTAATGCCGTCCAAGAAACAGTCTGGCTTCGGCGTGTGAATCTCGCCGTCGAACACGAAGAAGACGTTCGCCCCGGTTGCCTCGGCCACGTGGCCGCGCCAATCCAAAAACAACGCATCATCGTAGCCCGCGCGCTCGGCATCATGTTTGCTTAACGTACAGATCATATAAAGGCCTGCAGCTTTCGCAAAAACCGGCGCGCACGCAGGATCCGGGCGGCGCCATTTCGCCATCAACAAGCGAATGCCCTTCAAGCGGGCTTCTAGCGAAAAGTATTGGGGCCAAACCCAGCATCCGATCGCCGCGTGAATGGTCGCGCTGCGTGCCGGAACGCCCATTTGTTCCGAACCGCGCCACACCACAGGCCGGATATAACCATCGGAGATATTGTTCTTGCGCAGTGTTTCTTCCGTCGCTTCACACATCTGATCGACGGTGAAAGGCATTTTCATATCCAACGTCTGCGCGGAATATTCCAGGCGCTCCATGTGCTCTCTGAGCTTGAAGGCCTTTCCACCATAGGCGCGAATACCCTCAAACACCGAAGACGCGTAGTGCAAAGCATGCGTCAGCACGTGCAACTTGGCGCCTCGCCAAGGCACCAATTCGCCGTTCATCCAGATATATCCATCACGATCGTCAAAAGAAGGCGCGCTCATTGTTCAACCTCAGTACTTCCCTGTCTTTTTGGCACCGCTTTTGAAAACTTTATTACCTAAAAATGGTGCTGTCCGCAAATCTGTAACACTAAATCCGCAATTATAGCAACAATACTGACCTATCTTCTGGCATTATAGGGGGGAAAGTTTAGGAGACGCTCACGATGCCAGATCAAAAAACGACCGTTAACCCGTTGTTTCTACGGGATGAAGACCTGCGCCAGGGCATTGAACTCCTGTTTTTCGCCTACCGGGATTTCACGTCCCGCGGCGATGCCATCCTGGCGAAACTTCATTTCGGGCGTGCCCACCACAGGGTTATTTATTTCGTAGGGCGGTACCCCGAGATCCCCGTGAGTGAATTACTCGAAATTCTCTCAATTACCAAACAAAGCCTGTCACGGGTCCTGAGTCAATTGGTACGCGAAGGGTACATCCAGCAGAAACCGGGCACCGCCGACCGGCGCCAGCGGCTACTGCAACTGACCGAAAAGGGGCAGGCTCTGGAGCAGGAACTGACATCCGAGCAGCGCGCCCGGATTGCCGCCGCCTATAAGGATGCGGGCGCCGTGGCCGTCGAGGGCTTCCGCAAGGTTATGCTGGGCGTGATGGATTCCGGGGCCCGGAAGCGTTTCCTATTCTCCGAGAAGTGAGCGATTTCCGGTACAATGGCCAGATGGAAGACACATCCGCATATCCACCGCATATTCTCGTCGTAGACGACGACAACCGCCTGCGCCGTCTCCTCAAGAAGTTTCTAGTGGAGAACGGGTTCATGGTCGCAACCGCGGCTACCGCCGATGAAGCGCGGCGGCAAATGGCGGCCTTTCAGTTCGACCTTCTGGTTTTGGACGTGATGATGCCGGGCGAAGACGGAATGTCGCTGACAAGAGACGTGCGGAAGAGCAGCAACGTCCCGATCTTGATGCTGACGGCCATGGGTGAAACACCCGACCGCATCAAGGGATTGGAATTGGGGGTGGACGACTACATGTCCAAGCCCTTCGAACCGAAAGAATTAATGCTGCGCATAGGATCGATACTGCGCCGCGCGCCGCCAACCGAGGAAACATCATCGCAGGAGCTTCGCTTCGGACCGTGCCGCTACGACATTGCGTTGCAGCGCCTGACACGCGACGGATCGACGGTACATCTCACCTCGGCCGAAGCGGAGTTGCTGAGCGTCCTGGCGCGAAAGCCAGGCGAGCCTATCGAGCGGGCCAGCCTTAGCGCCCAAGCGCAGGACGGCAATCCCCGCACCATCGATGTTCAGATCACACGATTGCGCCGAAAACTGGAGCCCGATCCGCGCCAGCCGCGTTATTTGCAGACTGTGCGCGGCACCGGATATCTGCTGAGGCCGGATTCATGAGCGCGGACAAACCTGCAGATTATGAGACCGCGCACGGCGCGGTGCCTTCGTGGCTGTGGTGGCTCGACCCCGCCCACCTGGAAAAGATTATGCCGCGCACGCTTATGGCGCGCGCCACGCTCACCATTATCGCGCCCGTCATCCTGGTTCAGGTGATCTCTACCTACGTATTTTATGACAACCACTGGGATGTGGTCTCCCGCCGCATGGCCAACGACCTGGCCGGCGACATCGCCGCGGTTCACGCCTTTCTGGAAAAATATCCGGACCCCGAGCAGCGCGCCTGGATGGTCGAGAACGCGCGCACGACCATGGCGCTTGATGTCACAGTGCAGCCGGGCGGGGAACTGAACGGCGACGATATCATTGTCGGCGCCAATAGCCTCGCGGATCCATTGCACAACACGCTTTGGCAGTCCTTACGCCAACCGTTCACGGTGGATATGTTCGAGTTCCGCACCGACCGGCTCGTGTCCATTCGCGTTCAGATGAACGACGGCGTGATGACCGTACTTTTGCCGCGCCGGCGTATTCTCAACAACAATACCTATGTATTCGTGCTTTGGATGACGGGCTCGTCTCTCCTGCTCTTCGGAGTCGCGACCGCCTATCTGCGTAGCCAAGTGCGCTTCGTGCGCCGCCTGGCGCAAGCGGCCGATTCCTTCGGAAAGGGGCGTGAAGGGCCGGACTTTCCGGCTGTAGGTGCGTTCGAGGTCCGTCAGGCCGCCAGAGCCTTCAATATCATGCGCGACCGCATCCAACGTCAGATCTCCCAACGCACCGACATGCTTGCCGGCGTCTCTCACGATCTGCGCACGCCCCTCACCCGCATGAAACTGCAACTTTCCATGATGAAAGGCGCGCCCGCCGAGGACATCACCGCCCTTCGTGAAGACCTAAACGAAATGGAGCGCATGCTCGAAGCCTATCTGGCGTTTGCCCGCGGCGAAGGTACCGAAGATGCCGTTCCTACAGATTTGCAAAAAAGCCTGGAAAATATTGTTCAACGTTTTCGGCGTGATGACGCGAATATCGATCTTGAAACATCGGGCGCCCTTGGCACTGTCACCCTAAAATCAATTGCATTCGAACGGTGCCTCGGAAATTTGATCGGCAACGCCCGCAGATACGCAAAACACGTCGTCATCAATGCCATCCGTTCGGGCACTCACATTCAAATTACAGTGGACGATGACGGACCTGGCATTCCCGAAACCCAGCGCGAAGAAGCGTTTAAAGCGTTTCATCGCTTGGAGCCTTCCCGTAATCCTATGACAGGCGGAGTCGGCCTGGGTCTGACCATTGCCCGCGACATCATACGCAGCATGGGCGGCGACATATTATTAGGCGAGAGCCCGATGGGCGGCTTGCGCGTAACCCTACGCCTTCCATTGTAACAACGTTTCGCACAAATTCGCGCGCTTGCGGCGAAGGGAACGCGGCTATACGGTTTCGGCCGGGGAGGACGCCGTATATGCATAATCGATTGACTAGGCGCAGCATCTTGGCTGGAGGAGGCGCCCTTTCGCTGGCCGCGCTCTCGAAGGCTCAAGGGCGTGCCGCGGAATTCGACCGGCTCCCAATCGCCCCCGCAAGAATTGACATTCCCCAGGCCCGCATTGACGACATCATGAGCCGCCTTCGGGAGGTGCGTTGGCCCGACACGCCCGCCAGTGATGACCCTTGGCAATACGGACCGCCGGTCTCGGCCATGAAAGACTTAGTGAACTATTGGGTCAATGAATACGACTGGCGCGAACAAGAAGCGGCGATGAATCGCTTCCCGCATTTCAAGGCGAAAGTCGCGGACTACGACATTCATTTTATCCACGTCAAAGGATCGGGAAAAAACCCGCAGCCGATCATTATTACCCATGGCTGGCCCGGCTCGTTCGTGGAATTTCTCGATGTGATCGAGCCGTTGGCGCATCCTGAATTGCACGGCGGTGACCCGAAAGATTCCTTCAGTGTTGTCGTGCCTTCAATTCCCGGCTTTGGATTTTCTTCCAAACCCAAGGGACCCATCGGCGGACGGACGGTTTCGCGGCTGCTTGACCGCGTCATGGTCGAGGGCCTTGGATATAGCGGATATATCGCCCAAGGCGGTGATTACGGCGCGGGCATTTCCCTCGGCATGGCAACGGAAAGCGAGC
>Ga0181593_10005789_pt1 | contig 11162 bp, 10 predicted proteins | sample 071ome_19_FD_133756 | JGI IMG/M metagenome (GOLD analysis project Ga0181593, IMG submission 133756) | Coastal salt marsh microbial communities from the Groves Creek Marsh, Skidaway Island, Georgia - 071413AT metaG (megahit assembly) | ecosystem: Environmental > Aquatic > Marine > Intertidal...
GATGATTTCGCCGTTCTTTCCGATATTCTGGGCGATGAAGATCATCTTGGGGATATGGACTTTAAGGTGGCTGGTACCGCTGAAGGCATCACCGCGCTTCAGATGGACATCAAGATCACCTCGATCACTCGTGAGATTATGGACATCGCGCTGGCGCAAGCCAAAGATGGCCGGATACATATTCTTGGTGAAATGGATAAAGCAATCAGCTCAGCCCGTGAAGTGCTGGCGGATACCGCGCCAAAAATCACCACCATGTCCGTGCCGGTTGATAAAATTCGGGAAATCATTGGCCCTGGCGGTAAAATGATCCGCGAAATTTGCGAAACCACAGGCGCCAAGATCGACATCGAAGAAGACGGCACCGTGAAAATCGCGGCCACCGACACCGCTTCTGGTGATGCTGCCTATAAGATGATTCACGACATTGTTGCTGAACCGGAATTGGGCGTGATCTATACGGGTAAAGTGGTAAAGACAGTTGATTTTGGCGCGTTTGTCAATTTCATGGGCGCTCGGGATGGCTTGGTGCATATCTCTGAATTGCAAAATGGCCGGACGGAAAAAACCACCGACATCTGCAAAGAAGGCGATGAAGTTAAGGTCAAGGTCATCGGCTTTGATGACCGCGGCAAGATCAAATTGTCGATGAAGCGCGTCGATCAAGACACCGGCGCTGATCTGGAAGCCGGCGAATAAGCCCAACCGATCATCCAATATCAAACACGAAAAGCGGGGTTTTTGCCCCGCTTTTTTTGAATATTATTTTACAATAATTTGATTATACCGCTTCTTCATTCGTCCCGTGGCACGCCGATATGGTGATAGCCGCCATCGACATAGTGAATCTCGCCGGTGACGCCGGAGGATAAATCCGAGGTCAGGTAAAGCCCGGCACGGCCCACTTCATGCATATCTGGATTGCGGCCCAGCGGAGCATGGGTTTCGCTATGGCGGAAGACATGACGGGCGCCGCCAATCGCGGCGCCGGCTAAGGTTTTCACAGGGCCGGCGGAAAGGCCATTGACGCGAATACCATCTCGCCCAAGATCAACCGCCAAATACCGAACCGATGCTTCCAGCGCGGCTTTCGCCACGCCCATGACGTTGTAATTCGGCGTGATGCGATTAGCCCCAAGATAGGTCAAGGTGATGAGCGAGCCGCCATCGGTCATCATGGGGCGAATGGCGCGAGCGATTTCGGTAAAGGAAAACGCGGAAATCAGCATCGAGTCCAGAAAGGCTTGGCGTTGGACATCCATATAGGCGCCGGTCAGCGCGGCTTTATCGGCGAAGGCCAAGGCGTGAACGACAAAATCCACCCGATCCCAATGATCTTGGAGGGTGCTGACCACCTGATCCGCGGCGCCGTCAACACTGACGTCATTGGCCATGGTGATGGTGCTGCCCAAACCTTCGGCAAGCGGCAAGACGCGCTTGGCCATCATGTCATTCTGATAGGTGAAAGCCAATTCTGCGCCAGCTTCCGCCACCGCTTTGGCGATGCCATAGGCGATGGATTTGTCATTAGCCACCCCCATGATGAGGCCGCGTTTTCCCGTCATTAACCCAGGCATTAGGATACCTTTCTCAGGGCAAGGCTGGCATTGGTGCCGCCAAAACCAAAGGAATTGCTCAGTGCCAATTGAATATCTTTTTCAATCATGGAGGTGGGAATTTGAATCGCGCCAATGCCCGGGTCAGGGTTTTCAATATTGGCGCTGCCCGCGATGAAGCCATGTTGCATCATCAGCATGGTGTAAATCGCTTCCTGCACCCCAGTGGCGCCCAAGGAATGGCCAGTAAGGGATTTCGTGGATGTCACCACGGGCAAATATTCCCGTGGTTCAAACACCGCGCGAACCGCTTCCAATTCGCGGATATCGCCCACCGGTGTCGATGTGCCATGGGCGTTGATGTAATCCACCGGTTGATCAAGGCCGTTGCCGTCAAAACCAGCCAAGGCCAATTCCATGCACCGTACCGCGCCTTCACCTGATGGCGCCACCATGTCATGGCCATCGGAATTAGCTCCATAGCCGACAATCTCAGCATAGATTTTAGCCCCGCGTGCTTTGGCGCGCTCGTAATCTTCGAGCACCACCATGCCGCCACCGCCCGCGATCACAAAACCATCGCGATCAGCGTCATAGGCGCGGGAAGCGCGTTCCGGCGTGTCGTTATAGGATGATGACATTGCGCCCATGGCGTCAAACAAGACCGACAGAGTCCAATGCAATTCTTCGCCGCCACCGGCAAAAACAATATCTTGCTGACCAAACCGGATGGCATCGGCGCCACTGGAAATGCAATGCGCTGAGGTCGAACAAGCTGAGGTGATGGAATAATTCAGCCCTTTGATTTCAAAGAAGGTCGCGATACAAGCGGAAACCGTTGAGGACATACAGCGCGGCACCATGTAAGGCCCAACCCGCTTGGGGCCTTTGTCGCGGGTGGTGTCAAACGCCGTCAACATATTGGCGGTGGAAGGCCCTCCTGATCCAGCGATCAATCCGGTGCGGGGGTTGGACACTTCACTTGGCGTAAGACCAGAATCAGCAATAGCCTGTTCCATGGCGATCACGGCATAGGCCGCGCCCTCGCCCATAAACCGAAGGCGTTTGCGATCAACATGATCGGCGACATCAAGTTTGACCGTGCCGTGCACTTGGCTGCGGAAACCTAATTCCGCGTATTCTGGAGCAAACACAATCCCAGATTTGCCAGCCTTCAACGAGGCGGTGACGTCTTCGGCGTTGTTGCCAATCGAGGAGGTGATCCCGATTCCTGTAATCACGACGCGGCGCATAGAGGCTCTCCTTTATAATGATCTTGAGAATTAATCTTCGTCTTTGAATAGACCGACACGAATGTCATTGGCTTCAAAAACGACGTCACCGTCACACAGCACTTGGCCATCGGCGATCCCGAGAATCAATTTCCGCATGATCAGGCGTTTGATGTCGAGTTTGAACGTAACGATTTTGGCTTGAGGCTGCACTTGGCCAGTGAATTTCACATTGCCCACGGAAATCGCGCGCCCTCGTCCTGTTCCGCCAGCCCAGCCAAGGTAAAACCCAACCAATTGCCAGAGTCCATCCATCCCCAGACAGCCCGGCATCACAGGGTCACCGATGAAATGGCAATCAAAAAACCATTTATCCGGCGTGATGTCGAATTCAGCGATAATTTCACCCTTGCCTTCCGACCCGCCAGTGTCGTTGATTTCAGTAATGCGATCCATCATCAGCATCGGCGGCATCGGCAATTGCGGGTTGCCAGGGCCGAACATTTCGCCTTGGGCGCAAGTGATCAAATCATCATAGCTGTATTGATTTTTTTGAACGAAATTTGGCATGAGACTCTCTCTTTCGGATATCTTGATTTAAGATACCAGACTTGCGCTGAAATGCGAATGTTTTGCAGATTTATCTTTACATTTTTGCAACATGATTATAATTTTTTTATAGAGTTAGTAATGAATACACAGGTTTAGCATTGGTCAACTTTTCGACCACACCACACCAAGATCAACATATTGATCGGTTGCGCAAACATAATCTACGTCCAACCCGCCAACGGGTGGCGTTGGCTGAGTTGTTGTTTAATGGCCCTTGCCGTCATGTGTCGGCGGAACAATTGCGTTTGGAAACCAAGGCCAAGGGTATCCAATTGTCGCTGGCGACGATCTACAACACGCTCAATCAATTTTCTCGTGTTGGGTTGTTGCATGAAATTTCGCTCGACAACAACGTGACTTATTTCGACACCAATACCGATCATCATCATCACTTCTTTGATACCAAGACCAATGATCTGATTGATATTCAAAAAGAATCGATTGCGTTGAAATCTCTGCCGAAGGCACCGGAAGGCCGCCAGGTTGAGCGGGTGGATGTGGTTATTCGCCTGCGATAGCGCCTTAGATCATCCGCCAAAAACACCTATTTAAAATAATTCTAAACTGCTTGACTTTCAGGTGATCCCTGACAAAATCTAAAGGATCGGATCTAAGGTATTGGATAAAGAAGATTGGTCTTATATTTGAGATTGTCTATCATAAGATCCCCCCTGCTTCTGTAGTGAAATACACAATAATTTGGAGAAACCCCATGAATGAAATGAGCAAGTGTCCCGTTATGCATGGCAGCGTCACCACGCCTGTCGCTGGCACCAAGAATATGGATTGGTGGCCGAACCAACTCAATCTTGATATTTTGCGTCAGCATGATCAAAAATCAAACCCGCTTGGGGCTGATTTTGATTATCGCAAATTGGTAAAATCTCTTGATGTCAATGCGCTGAAGGCTGATTTGAAAAAAGTCATGGTCGACTCGCAAGACTGGTGGCCTGCCGATTATGGTCATTATGGACCGTTCTTCATTCGCATGACTTGGCACGCCGCTGGCACGTATCGCACAGGCGATGGCCGTGGTGGCGGCGGCACCGGGGCGCAGCGTTTTGCGCCGCTTAATTCATGGCCTGATAATGGCAACTTGGATAAAGCCCGCCGCCTGTTGTGGCCGATCAAACAAAAATACGGCAATAAATTGTCTTGGGCTGATCTGTTGATCATGGCAGGCAATGTCGCGATTGAAGACATGGGTGGGCCAAACCTAGGCACCGCGCTGGGTCGCGATGACATCTGGCATCCCGAAAAGGATATTTACTGGGGCGCTGAAGACGAATGGCTCGGCGACAAGCGTTACGGCGGCACACGCCAAGACCTTGAAAACCCATTGGCGGCGGTGCAAATGGGATTGATCTATGTCAATCCAGAAGGTCCAAATGGCAATCCTGATCCTCTGCTTTCCGCACAAGATATTCGCGAAACCTTTGGCCGCATGGCGATGAATGATGTTGAAACCTTTGCGTTGGTGGCAGGCGGTCATACCTTTGGTAAGGCTCATGGCAATGGCCCTGCTGATGCGGTTGGCGCAGAACCGGAAGGCGCGGCCATCGAAGCCCAAGGCTTCGGTTGGGCAAGCAGTCATGGTTCCGGCAAAGGCGTTGATACCATCACGAGCGGCATCGAAGGCCCTTGGACCAACAACCCAACGCAATGGGATATGGGCTATCTGAACCTTTTGTATAAATACGATTGGGCGCTGACCAAAAGCCCAGCAGGCGCGCATATCTGGCATCCTGTCGATATTGATGAAGCGGATATGGCGCCTGAAGTCGATGGCAGCGGCAAAGTCACGCCGATGATGACCACGGCGGATATGGCGCTCAAAGAAGACCCAATCTATCGCGAGATTGGTGAACGTTTTGTCAATGATCCTGAAGCCTTTGGCCAAGCCTTTGCGGAAGCATGGTTCAAACTCTTGCACCGTGATATGGGGCCAAAGACAAATTACGCCGCTGGGGATTTCCCTAAAACAGATTTCATCTGGCAAGACCCAATCCCTGAAGGCCGGTCTTTGAGCGGCGCTGAAGTTTCTGCGATTAAAGACGCGGTTAAAGCCTCTGGCTTGTCGCTTCAAGAAATGGTTGAAACCGCTTGGGCGTCAGCATCTTCCTACCGCCATTCGGACAAGCGCGGCGGTGCAAACGGTGCGCGTATCCGCCTAGCTCCTCAAAACAATTGGGCGGTTAACAAACCAGATCAATTGGCCAAAGTGCTGGGCGTTTATGAAGGCATCGCCAGCGCGAATAACGCTAGCCTTGCTGATGTGATCGTGATTGGCGGTGCTGCAGGCGTTGAAATGGCCTCTGGTGTTGACGTGGCTGTATCCACAGGTCGCGGTGACGCGACGCAGGATGCCACGGATCAAGACTCCTTCGCCTATCTTGAGCCGCGTGCCGATGGCTTCCGCAATTACTCGGAAAAAGAATTCGCCGTCAGCCCAGAAGAAATGATGTTGGACAAAGCGCAATTGCTTGACCTGACGCCCGTTGAAATGACGGCATTGGTCGGCGGTTTGCGTTCCATGGGCATCAGCTCCACGGGCGAAGGCGTTTGGGGCGATGGCCAAAGCCTGAACAACGCTTGGTTCAGCACGTTGTTGGACATGAGCGTTTCATGGAAGGCGACAGGCTATAATTCCTATGAAGCTGCTGATCGCAACACGGGTAAAGCGGTGCGAAAGGGCAGCCGGATTGATCTGGTCTTTGGCAGCAATTCAGAATTGCGCGCTATCGCTGAAGTTTATGCTCAAGATGATAACAACGATAAATTCGTTCAGGATTTCATCGCCGCTTGGACAAAAGTGATGGATCTCGATCGTTTTGATCTGCGGTCGTAAATATTGCTGATCGCTTTAACATAATCACCGCGGCCAGCCTTAGGGCTGGCCGTAGTTTTCAGCCTCTAGAATTCCCCAAAGAGATTTGCGCTGAACCCAGCCGACAATGCCTTCGGCTTCGAGGCGACACCATTCAGGCTCACAATAATCCAATTCAGCCAAGACGCCTTTTTCTGCCACCGCGCGGGTTTTCGAAGCGCTATCGTTTTCCGCATGAATCTTTGCCGTTGTGTCTAAAATCATCACAACCCGCTTGAGCGACAGGGTCGAAACATGCATCCAGCCCGTGATGCCGTCGTGATCGGTGACTTTGCGCCATACGTCAAATTCCCCCACGACTTTAACAGGAAGACTGCGGCGTTGATATTGCCATTGAATGGGGTAGTTTTTGCCTGGACCTGTCCGCATATTGACGCGATTGGTTTTGAGCGTCACAAATCGCGGGATTTCAAGGTTAGAGCCGCGAATGGAAATGCGATTGTCTTGAGCAACACTAGAACCCATCGCCACAAACATACCGCTAAGCCCAATCAGGATATATTGTAAAACCTGTTTCATCCTAACCATCCTCGTGTTGATCTTGACCATGTTGATCGAGGCTTTCCGTCTTGAGATTGAATTATAGGCGAGTTTTACGCAAGGAACAATCGGCCTGCGCGGTCTTGAAGGTTTCTTCCCCTGAAGGCGGGCGAGAGGCTGGCATAAAAACGGTTTTATTGGACATTTGCTGGCCTTGATGCTAACCCTTTTGGAAAGTTTTAAGTCCCTTAACACCGTCGTTTTATTTCGAAAGAGTATAGAGCCATGCCATCGGGTAAACCTCTCGTCACATTGACACGCAAATTGCCGGATTCTGTTGAAACGCGCATGCGCGAATTGTTTGACGCTCAATTGAACGCCGATGATCATCCGTTTAGTCAGGATGAGTTGAAAGCTGCTTTGGCGAAATGCCATGTCTTGGTGCCCACCGTGACTGATCGCATTGATGCTGATGTTCTCGCCGCCGCTGGCCCTAACCTAAAACTGATCGCTTCCTTTGGGACAGGGGTTGATCATATTGATCTGAAAGCCGCCCGCAAAGCAGGCATCACCGTCACCAACACGCCGGGTGTATTGACCGAAGACACCGCGGATGTCGCCATGGCCTTGATCTTATCGGTGCCGCGCCGCATTGCTGAAGGCGATGCGCTGATCCGCCAAGGCGGTTGGACAGGTTGGGCGCCAACGGGGATGCTCGGCCACCGCATCAATGGCAAGCGGCTTGGAATTGTTGGTATGGGACGCATCGGTCAAGCGATTGCCCGCCGCGCCAAAGGGTTTGGCATGTCGATCCATTACCACAACCGCCGCCCTGTCCATAGCGACATTGAACAAGAACTCGAAGCCACGCATTGGGATGATCTTGGCCAGATGCTGAGCCGGATGGATATTATTTCCATCAATTGCCCCCATACAGAAGCCACCCACCATTTGTTGTCGCGGGAAAAACTAGAGAAGATCCAGCCCCATGCTTATTTGGTAAACACATCGCGGGGTGAAGTTGTTGATGAAGCGGCTCTTGCTGATTTGCTTAAGCAGAGACGCATTGCCGGGGCAGGGCTTGACGTTTATGAAGATGAGCCTGACATTAACCCGCTTTTGCTCGAATTAAAAAACGCCGTGCTGTTGCCGCATATTGGCTCGGCCACCATCGAAGGCCGCCTCAGCATGGGCGATAAAGTGATCATCAACATCCAGACTTTTATTGATGGCCACACGCCGCCAGATCGCGTGATCGAAGTGATGATCTAATCCGAGGCTGATCAGGTCGAAGCGCAACAAGGGCAATCGGCTGATTTCGTCACGGTGATAACGCTGGTCGACATATAACGTCCATCAAAGAGCAACAGCCGACCATCAAGCGTGCTGCCCAAAACTTGATCTGGCATTAAGGCTTGTTTGATGGCTTCCAAGGCCATGATGCTGCCGACCGCGCCGGTGATAGGCCCAAGAATTCCCGCTTCACTGCAGCCCGGCGCCAGATCGCGCCCCGCCGCTTCAGGAAAAAGACAACGATAACAAGGCGCCGACGCATCAATGCCACTGCGGAAACTCGCCACCTGACCTTCAAGGCGAACCGCGCCTCCGAAAACCAGCGGGATGTGATGATGGTGCGCGGCGTCATTCGCGGCAAGGCGGGTGTCGGGATTATCCGACGCATCCACAATCACATCGACCCCTTGGCAAAGAGTTCCGGCGCTGCTCGCATCAAAGCGGCCACGATGACCATGGATTTGAATGTGTTGGTCCATGGCTTGACCGGCGAGAATGGCGGAATCCACTTTCGGCATATCAATATGACGTTCAGGATGAATAACCTGACGATTGAGGTTTGAGCGGTCAACCACATCATCATCCACGATGGTCAATGTGCCAATCCCAGCCGCGATCAAATATTGGATCACCGGCGCTCCCAGCCCGCCCGCGCCAATAATCAGCATATGCGTCGCCGCCAATCGCAATTGGTGTTCTTCGTCAAATCCAGGCAAAATTAATTGCCGCGCAAAGCGATGCAACCTATCATCATCAAGAACAGTGCTGGTGGGGTTGTCCGTCATCATTCATCCAGAACTAGGAGGTTTGATTGGACCCGTCAAGGCCGGTGGAGCCAAAGCCCCCTTCCCCGCGCGCGGTGTCATCCAGCGAATCAACAAGATCAAGCCTTGCCATGGTGACCGGCGCCAGCACCAATTGCGCAATCCGCATGCCGCGCGTGATTTCCACAGGCTCTTTGCCCAAGTTAATGACAATCACCTTGATTTCCCCGCGATAATCGCTGTCGATGGTGCCCGGGGCATTGGCAACGGTCAGCCCTTGATTGAGCGCCAACCCAGAACGAGGGCGCACCTGAATTTCATGCCCCATGGGGATGGCCATTTTTAAGCCAGTGGGAATGGCCAAGCGGTCTTGAGGGGCGATCAGAATCGGGTCATCAATCGCCGCCACAACATCCATCCCCGCAGAACCAGACGTTGCATAAGCCGGTAAAGGCAAGCCTTGAGCGTGATCGAGTTGAACAACCGGCAATGGAACAGCCTTCGTCATGGGCAATGTGGTCATGATGCAAACTCCTTGATGATGGCTTCGGTCAGGGTATTGGCAACTTCGCGTTTTGACATCCTTGGCCAAGCGGTGCTGCCGTGATCGGTGATCAGATGCACTTGATTGTCATCGGCGCCAAAAACAGGTTGATCGGAACCGACATCATTGGCGAGAATCCAATCACACCCTTTGCGGGCGCGTTTGGCCTCCCCGTAAGACACCACTTGATCGGTTTCTGCGGCGAAGCCAATCACCAAGCGAGGCCGGGTTTTATGGCGGCTGATGGTGGCCAGAATATCAGGGTTTTCCTTAAAGGTCAGTTGCGGGGGAGCACCATCGGTTTTCTTTAATTTTGATGATCCCGCGCCATCCACCGCCCAATCCGCCACGGCGGCGGCACAGATGGCAATATCGGCTGGCAAAGCGGCCAAAGTCGCATCCAGCATATCTTGAGCGGTGGTCACAGCCACCACTTGCACCGCTGGTGGCGGCGGCTGATCAACTGGACCTGAAATCAAGGTGACTTTTGCGCCTTCCCGCGCCAAGGCTTCCGCGATGGCGTGGCCTTGCTTGCCAGAAGATCGGTTGGCGATATAGCGCACCCCGTCAATCGGCTCATGGGTGGGGCCTGACGTGACCACCACCCGCTTGCCGTTGAGCCGACCTTTGCCGGGCAGCATGCGTTCTGCGGCCTCCAAGATAGACGCGGTTTCGGCCAAACGCCCGGCGCCGTCTTCGCCGCAAGCCATGTCACCGCTATCGGGCCCCACAAAAACCATGCCGCGAGATTTCAGCAATGCGGCATTGGCTTGGGTGGCGGGATTCGCCCACATAAATGGATTCATGGCAGGGGCAATCAAGATCGGCGCGCCGGTGGCTAATATCGCGGTGGTGGCGAGGTCATCGGCCATGCCATGCGCCACCCGTGCCATGATATTGGCGCTCGCCGGCGCGACAATCACCACATCAGTGTCGCGGGCAAGACGGATATGCCCCATTTGCGCTTCATCGGTGAGCGAAAACAATTCGGTATAGACATGATCACCAGAAAGCGCGCCCACTGATAAAGGGGTGATGAATTGCTCGCCGCCTTTGGTGAGGATGCACCGCACGGCCCAGCCTTTATCTTTCATCCGGCGGATGAGTTCCAAGGCTTTATACGCCGCGATGCCGCCGCTGATGATCAGCAAAACCCGCGGTTGCCCGCTTGCGCCCATGGTCGTCAGTCCATTGCCCGATGGCGCGATGGCTTTGGTTGGTTGGTCTTGCGGGCTTAGGGTTTCGGGGTCAACATGAATCCCCCGGGCTTTGAGCGCTTGCCAGATTCGCACCCGGGCGTATTCCGGAAAAGCCCCGCGCAACCGATAATTGCTCACCGCGCTCGGGCCGACGCCTAGCAAAGCCTGCACCGCGGACGCGCCACCAAGTTTATCAATGATCTCATCAATATTCATGGAATTATTATAGTTATTTCACAAATTGTGACAAGTATATAATTTACTATTCACAAGTTGTGAATTATATGATGAAAAAACCGAAGATAACGCCAGATAAAGCGCCAATCGCCACCACCCATAGAAAATGATGGGTTGGTTTAAGCGGCTCAGGTTCATCGTCAAGGCGATTGAGGATGGTTTCGGCGCGATCAAGCAAATCCGGTAATTTCATGCCAAAAGCCAAGGCTTTATCGGCAATCGCGCTGATTTGCGCCAGCATCCCGCCCTGATCTTCTGCCCATTCTGACGCAAGATCACGGGCGATTGGCCACATATTGGCATCAGGGTTCAATTGCCGCCCAACGCCTTCCGCCATGCCCATGGTTTTCTGCAACAA
>Ga0181593_10005793_pt1 | contig 11159 bp, 11 predicted proteins | sample 071ome_19_FD_133756 | JGI IMG/M metagenome (GOLD analysis project Ga0181593, IMG submission 133756) | Coastal salt marsh microbial communities from the Groves Creek Marsh, Skidaway Island, Georgia - 071413AT metaG (megahit assembly) | ecosystem: Environmental > Aquatic > Marine > Intertidal...
CACGCGGTGGACTACATCGTCGAAGCCTTGATGGCCGCAGCCGACAACTCGACGACGCTGGTGCCGACCGGTCCGCTTACCAATATCGGTATGGCCATTGTGCGCGAACCGCGCATCCTGCCGAAGATCCAAGAAATCGTTCTAATGGGTGGTGCCATGCGTGAAGGCGGCAACACCACCCCGGCGGCCGAATTCAACATCTATGTCGATCCGCATGCCGCCGACATTGTCTTTCGTTGCGGCCGCCCCATCGTCGCGATGCCGCTAGACGTCACCCACCAAGTCGTCACCACAGCGAAGAGGAACGCCGCCTTTGGCGCGCTGGGCAACAAGGTCGGCAAATCGGTTCAAGCGATGATGGAGTTCTACAACCGATTCGATGAGGAGAAATACGGCACCGACGGTGGACCGCTGCACGATCCCTGCACCATCGCCTACCTACTAGACCCGACGCTCTTTCAGGCCAAGTCGGTGAATGTGACCGTCGAAACCCAGTCCGAACTCACCATGGGCGCGACCGTCACGGACTACTGGAACGTGACCGATCGCGCGGCAAACACGCAATGGGTCCACGGCGCCAATGCCGATGGTTTTTTCGAGCTGCTCAACGACAGACTAGCCCGCCTGCCCTGACTACCATTCCCCGACATTGGGCATCGAGGCCCAAGGTTCCGCCGGCGGGAGGGCGTCACCGGCCTGCAACAATTCAACCGAGATATTGTCGGGCGAGCGCACAAAGGCCATCCGACCGTCGCGCGGTGGCCGGTTGATCGTCACCCCGCCGTCCATCAAGCGCTGGCAGGCCTCGTAGATATTCTCGACCTGATAGGCCAAGTGCCCGAAATTGCGCCCACCGTCGTATTCTTCGGGATCCCAGTTATAGGTCAACTCGACTTGGGCCGACTCGTCGCCCGGCGCCGCCAAAAATATGAGCGAGAAACGACCTTTGTCGTTGTCGATCCGGCGCACCTCACGCAGGCCGAGCTTGCCGTAGAAATCGAGCGAGGCGTCGACGTCGGTGACGCGAACCATGGTGTGCAAATACTTCACGCGTTCGAAACTCCAATATGGGCGTTAGTTCAACGCATTATGAGCGGCTGGAACTCCGGCGGCAAAACAACTATGCGCCAAGGTCACGGAACTTTCTTTGGAGATCGAACTCGCTCGAGGTGACATGCGCCTCCATGTTGCCAAGGCGGCGCTCGATTTCGCGGAACTTGTGCCTTAGGTCGTGCGCCGTGCCACTGGGTTCGCGCCGCACGTCCTTCCAAAATCGCTCTCCTTCCATGGACACGGGCTCTTCTTCGACCGGCGTATCCTCAAGGATCCACGCCGCCAGGAAATACACAACGAGCGACGGCAGCCAGAACGGCGTGATCAAACTGATCGCGAATATCACTCGAAATGGCGTCGCGCTTACCCCGAGGTAATCGGCGATGCCGGCACAAACGCCGGAGACCTTACCCTTGCGTCGGTTCTTGTAGAGGCGGGTGCGGCTGGTACGTTCTTGTTCAGTCATCACGCCCCCTCCGCCAATTTGGCGAGTCGGCATCGAGAATTTTCTCGAGACTGCCGAGCCGCTTTTCGATCTTGTCGGCACTTTGCCAAAGATCTTGCAGCAGCTTTTCGTCCTCGCCGGAGATCGTCTTGGTGGCCCGCCACCGCGTCAAATAGTGGAAGACGATCCACGTCGGCGCGACAACGCCCAAAGATAGAATGACGGCGATATTTCCGGTGTCCATTTCCCCTCCACATTCACTGACCGATCGAGCCGTTCGACGACACCCCTAGGACTTAGCGGTGTTGCCGACACGAGCTTTAAGGGCTTCGAGCTCTTTTTCAATGGAACTCTCGGCTTCAAGCTCCGCGATCTCGTCGGACAAGGACTTCCGCTTGCCGAGATCATAGGACTCGATCTCACCTTCCGTCGCGTCGATTCGCTTTTCGATCTTTTCGAACCGGGCAAATGCATCGTCCACGCGCGGATCGTGCAACTGGCGGCGAACCTTGAGCCGCGAATCGACGGTCTCTTTGCGCGACCGAATGGTCTTTTGCTTGGCCTTGGCCTCTGTCAACTTGCTCTCCAGACGGGCAACATCCTGGTCGTTCTTGGCCAACGATTCGTCCAACAGGGAAAGTTCGTCCTCCAACGCCTTCGCCGCATCCGCCACCTTAGATTTCTCAAGCAGGGCGCCCTTGGCGAGATCCTCACGGCCACGCGAGATGGCGAACTCGGCTTTGCGCTCCCACTCGCCAACCGTATCGGCAAGCCGATCAAGCTGGCGCTTGATGCCTTTCTTCTCGGCAATGGTGCGCGCGGCGGACGAACGCACCTCGACCAGCGTGTCCTCCATTTCTTGAATGATGAGCCGGATCATCTTTTCCGGATCCTCGGCGCGATCGAGCATCGCCGTCAGGTTGGAGTTGATGATATCGGTCAGACGCGAAAAAACGCCCATGTTGGTTCTCCTCTTGGTTGTTGCTGTTAGGCCAGGATGGCGCCGATCAAAGCGCCGGCGAAAAACATGATCCATTGGTCGGCGGTCCGCGTTCGCACGAACCGAACGAAGCGCCGCCGCAATCGATCCCAGTTGCTGTCGCCGGTCGAGCGATGGCGCGTGCTCACATCGCCCTCCCGGTTTCGACTTGGAACCGGGTCAGGCCCATCCGATCTAGGTCCCGACCACTTACGCGATGAAGTTCCCGCCGCGTTCTCGCCCGCCGGATATGCACCGCAATCTGCAGGGCCATCCAGGACTGGACCTCGGTATCGCGCCCCTCCGGCGCATTCGGCACCGCGATCTCAGTTGAGGTGTTGGATTGATGGTTCATCGTGTCTTCCTCCACTTACGCCCCCATAAGAGCAGGATACGTGCCAACTGCGATATCGGCCCTAAGACATTGTTTTTAAAGAGATTACAGAGATTCCTGCCTGATCACAAAGAGCCAAAGATTTCACGATTTTTATGCTTTTTTGCTGACTAGTGTTATATTTTACTAAATGGCTGAAGCTGCTGACCTGCCCCCACTCATTGGCCAATCCGCGGCCTTCCTCGCCTTGGGGGAGGAGATTTCCCGCCTCGCCAGCCTGGATCGTCCCGTCCTGGTGATTGGCGAACGGGGGACGGGCAAAGAGCTTGTCGCAGCGCGGCTGCACTTTCTCTCGCCACGTTGGGACCGGCCCTACGCCAAGCTCAACTGCGCCGCCCTCGCCGAAGGTGTCTTGGAGAGCGAACTCTTCGGGCACGAAGCCGGAGCGTTCACCGGTGCCACGCGACGGCGGGCCGGGAGATTCGAACTCGCCAACGGCGGCAGCCTGTTTTTGGACGAGATCGCCAACGCAACGATGTCGGTCCAAGAGAAGATTCTTAGAACGGTTGAATATGGCGAGTTCGAACGGGTCGGCGGCAGTGCGACGATCGATGTCGATGTGCGTGTAATCGGTGCGACCAACGTCGACCTGCCGGCCGCCGCCGACGCCGGGCGATTTCGCCACGACCTGCTCGATCGGCTAAGCGTCGCCGTGGTGACCATCCCCCCCCTCCGGGCGCGCGTCGAAGACATACCGCTGCTCGCGCAGCATTTCGGCCGGGGCTTGGCGCAAGAGGTCGGGTGGGAAACGTTTCCGGGCTTCAGCCGCGCTGCACTCAAAGCGCTTCGTGGTTACGCTTGGCCGGGCAACGTGCGGGAACTCAAGAATGTTGTCGAACGCGCGGTGTTCAACACCGAACCCGATCATGTCGTCGATCGGATCGTGTTCGATCCCTTCGACTCCCCCTACCGACCGCGACCGCCGCGTGGTTCGGAAACCAGCAAAGATGCAGAGGAAAAAACACCAACGTTGCCGCCGTCACCGGAGGTCACACCGCACAATTTGCGCGCCACCGTCGCGGCCTACGAAAAGAACCTGATCGAGCGGGCGTTGACGGAACACCGGCATAATCAACGGGCCACGGCCGACGCGCTAGGCCTAACCTACAACCAACTCCGCAACGACCTCCGCAAACACGGGCTGCTCGGCAGCGGCCCGTCGTCTTAACGGTTGCGAAGTGCCGCCTCCCCGTCCCGCCGGGGCGACGCACCAAATCTCAGCGAAAATTACTTCTCGTAGGCCGCGAACTCGATCAAACCAGTATTGCCGCCGCTACTTTCAATCACATCGAGGCGTAAGGACGTCGCTTCGAGATCAACCTCGAAACGATAGGGCTTCGTCGCATCGGGCAGTTCGAAAGGACCGACAGTGCGCCCCTCATCCGTCGTCAGCGTGAATTTGTATGTTTGCGCCGTGCCGTCGCTCATCGTGCGGGTCCACACTTCGATCTCGCCAATGGCGGCACGTTTTGGCAGTTCAACCACGATAAAGGCGCCGTCACCATCGCCATCCGAGGATCAGGCCGAGCCTCGTTGTCCGTCGATCGAGTTGTTGGCGCCCCATGATCCGTCATTGGATTGATTGGACCAGTTGCTTGAAACCTCAACGACCCGAGCGCCCGCCGATAGCGAGGCGAGGTTCATACGCTCGTTCGTCGGCGCGGCCGGCGTGCGGAACGTTTGCGTCTCCCCAACAAACATCCGACCGTCTGCCGCAACACCTTGGACGCGAAAATGATAGGTCGTATCCGGCTTGAGGCCGGTCAGTAAGGGGTGATGGTCGCTGTGGGCGCCACCGTTCATGTCCTGATCGACTGCGATCGAACCGAACGCAGTCGTCTCGCCGAAAACGACCGAGCAAGCCAGCGGAATATTGGATCGGAATCGAAGCACGGCGTCGCTATGCGAGATTTCCGTCATTCGGGGCATCGCCCCATCGGCGACCTGGGCGATCGATCCCACAGTAAAGGAGCGTTCCTGTGCGAACGCCGTCGCACCCCCAACGAGGAGGGTCAGAATCGCGACAAGTACCGTACCGAAACGCGCCATGGGGATCTCCTTTGAACGACGATAACTTTCGATACGAGGCGTACCCCCCCTTTGCAAGACAAGGTCGACCAAGGCATGTTCAACTCCCCTTGAGCCAACGGGATACCGCCATGACAAATCTGGGTCTCATCAATATCGCGACCGCGGTCATCACGCTTGCGGCCGTCTTCGGCTATATCAACTACCGGTGGCTCAAACTTCCGTCGACGATCGGCCTTGTGGTGATCGCTCTAGCCACGTCCCTAGGGGTCATCGCGCTCGACGCTGCGGTGCCCAACCTCAACCTTCGGGACACAGCCCGCGCGGCGTTCCTACAAATCGATTTCCACGAAACCCTGATGGAAGGCCTGCTCAGCTTCCTGCTGTTTGCCGGCGCGCTCCACGTCAATCTAGATGAGCTTCTTGCCCGGAAATGGGCGATCGGGTCGCTGGCAACGGTCGGGGTTTTGATCTCAACCGCACTCAACGCGATCGGTATCTTCTACCTGGCGCAACTTCTGGGGATCGATCTACCGTTCGTCTGGGCCTTGGTGTTCGGCGCCTTGATCTCACCGACCGATCCCGTTGCGGTGCTCGGCATTCTCAAGAACGTGCCCGGCGTCCCACCGAGCCTGCGCGCCAAGATCGCCGGCGAAAGCCTGTTCAACGACGGCGTTGGGGTCGTGGTCTTTGCCATTCTTTTGGCGATTGCCGTCGGTGGCGGTCATGGCGGCGAGGCGATCGGCGCGCTTGATGTGGTCGAGCTCTTCGTTGTCGAGGCTCTTGGCGGCGCGTTGCTGGGGCTCCTCACCGGTCTGGTCGCGTTCTACGCCATAAAGTCGATCGACGATTACAACTTGGAGATTCTCATCACGTTGTCGCTGGTCATGTTGACTTACGGCATCGCGTCTCAACTCCACGTTTCAGGCCCGATCGCGGTGGTCATTGCCGGTTTGCTCATGGGCAATCACGGCGCCCGCCTCGCGATGAGCGACAAGACACGACAGCACGTCGAAACGTTTTGGAATCTGCTGGACGAGATTCTCAACGCCGCGCTCTTCCTGTTGATCGGCTTCGAAGTGATCGCCCTATCGTTCACGACACCGGAGTTGTTGGGCATGTTGGCTGCCATCCCGATCGCCCTCGCCGCGCGATTTGTCGCCGTCTCCCTGCCCATCACGGTTCTTGGGTTGCGACAGGAATTCACCAAAGGCGCTATTCCTGTCTTAACCTGGGGCGGTCTGAAAGGCGGGATTTCGGTGGCGCTGGCGCTGTCCTTGCCCGATGTGGCCGCGCGCGAACCGATCCTCGCGATCACCTATGGCGTCGTGGTTTTCTCGATCATCGTGCAGGGCCTATCGATTCGTCGAGTGGTCGAGCGGACGGTGCGCTGATCCCGAACTCCAGGCAGGCATGGGCCGCGCGAAGCGCACCTTCGACCGCGTCCGGGGTTGGGCCGCGGGCGAGAATGAAACCGAGATAGCGATTGCCTTCCGGCAGCGGCACGAGGGTTTCTCCCCGCGCAACACTGATCGTGACTTCATGGATACCCTCGGCGAACTGCGCCTCGGCGACGCCGTCGACGTAGTCGAGGCGACCCGCCTTCGGTATCGGAATCATCATCACGCCCGCGGCTTGTTCCTCCCGGGTTGTCTCGATCTTTTCCCCCAACGCGTGGCGAACGATCACCTCCTCCAATGGAAGGCCAGTGCCGAACCTTAGCGTCCGCCCACACAACCCGCCGATTGATCGTGCCGCAACTTCGAGGACATAGGCATCGGTCCCATCGAGGCGCACCTCGGCATGGATCGGTCCGTTGCGCAGGCCGACGGCTGCGACCGCACGCGCAACCGCGTGCTTCACCGCCTCTTGCTGCGCCACCTGGAGGCGGGATGGCGTGACGTAGATGGTCTCTTCGAAATAGGGCCCGTCCAGCGGATCGGGCTTGTCGAAGATCGCCAGCGTGGTGAGCGATCCGTCGTCAAGAAGCCCCTCGAGGGCGACCTCGACACCGGGCAAAAACGACTCGACGAGGATGGAACGTGATGCCGGATGGCGCAGGCCGGGATCCGCGGTGCGGATGATTTCCGCAACCCGATCGACACTCGCGCGGAACGTTTCTTCGTCGTCGGCGCGAATCACCCCTCGGCTCGCCGACATCGACAAGGGCTTCACGACGCACGGGTATCCAACCCGGTTTCGTACCGGCCCTTCGATGGGCAATACGTCGAAACGCGCTTGGGGCAGGCTCGCTGCCGTAAGCACCTCGCGCAATCGCTGCTTGTTTCCGGCTGTCTCGATCGACTCGGGTCGGTTATGTGGCAGGCCCAACGCTTGGCTGCCCCGCGCGGCCAAGAGCGTCGGCCCCTCGTCAACTGCGATAATTGCGTCCAGCGGACATTGCGCCGCGTAATCGGCAATCTGCGAGACACCCAAATTGTGATTGGCGAAATCCAACGCCAACGTCCGCGCACCCGGCAACGGCGTGCCCGGTCCGTCACCAACGCCGACGACGACTTCCGCACCCGTCGCCCGCGCAGCCTCCAAGAAATCCCCGATACGATAGGACGATGTCGGCACCAATAATAAGAGCCGGGCCATCGATTTAAATCGCGTTGCGTTGCAGGTCCGTGGGCTCCGCGCAGCAGTACCAGGGCTCGCTCATGTGGGGGATCGGCGCCAGTTGCGGCAGCGTGGGAAGTGGGCGGTTGGTCCCGGCCGCCGCTTGGGCCAAAGACCAAACATGGGCAAAGGTCTCTTGTCGCGTTTCACCCGCACCTTCGGAGTCCTCAACGACGCGCTGCACGTCCATTTGCAGGGCATCGACACGCTGATCCGGGTGACGCCACTGGTAACTCAGTCCTTCGGCATCGAACGTACCAAGCGCGCCTTTCATCGCCGGATGCCCGATCAACAAAGACCCCTGTGGCACCAGCAACCGGATCGCCAACTGCACGGGCGCCACGTTGCCGATCAGATCGAACGCCGCAAGGTCTTCAAGAAGCGCCGCAAACCCCGAAAGCGACGTCCAGGGCGCGAACGGAACGAACGTCGGTGACAGCGTAAGACCCGCCTTTCGTGCTAACGCGATGGCTTCGATGAAGTCGGCGCGCGTGTGTCCTTTGTCCAGTATCTCGAGACTGTCGTCATCCATCGCCTCGACCGCCGTGGTGACGAACAAGCACCCCGTCTCGGCTAGTTCGGGTAGTAGCGCTTGGTGGCGCAATAAGTGCTCGACCTTGATCGTCACGTCGTAGGTGATGTCGGGAAAGCGCTCATGAAAGCCCGCGACCACAGCCATCGCGTGACGCGGACCGTTCAGAAAATCGGGATCACCGAACGTGATATGTCGCGCGCCAGCGGCAACTTGCTGTGCGATGTCGTCGAGAACGACATCGCGTTGCACCACACGGAAAGCACCGTCGTAGACCGGCACGACCGGGCAGTGCCGGCACCGATGTTTGCAGCCGCGACTGGCTTCGGTATAGCCGGCAACAATGTCGCGGCCATCCACCGCGCGCAGTTTGCCGTACTCAGCGACGTCGGGCAGGCCGCTGCGATCGGGCAGCCGAAACTGCAGCTTGTCCAAGTGAACCGTGGCGCCATTACGGACGACATCGCGCCCTTCGGCTAGATCCTCATAGACCCGTACGAGCGCCGCCTCGTATTCGCCGCCGATCACCGTCGCGACTCCAAGGGAACGGAGGTGGTCTTCGTTGACCGATGCGTAGAGACCGTATGCCGCAATGTGCACGTTGGGATTGATCGCGCGCACCTTGGGGATGATCTCAGCCGCCAATCGCGTAGCGGTGTGCATGGGCACGTGGAAGGCAACCAACGACGCGGCTTTAACCGCCGCTTCGTCAAGTCGGTCGAGTGATAGATCGAGACAGCGGACCGTCGCCCCAGCGTCGCGTAGCCATGCGGCGGGCGAGGACAGCCCAAGCGGCTGATGCCCAAGGTCGTAGGTCGAGGCAAGAACGACGTGCATCACGCGGTCGACTCTACGGTACCCCTAATAAGCTTCCATGCCCCCTTTGCCGGGCGCGAAGTAAGGGTTTTGCCCGCCAGCGTGATCGGTGGAATCCAACACCGCATTGATCGACGGGACCGCCTGTTTGATGGCCACTTCGACACCTTGCTTGAGGGTGACATCGGCCATGCCGCACCCCTGACAACCACCTTCGAGACGAATGAAGACGGTATCGCCTTGTACATCGACCAGCGCGATATGGCCGCCATGCGATGCGACCGACGGGTTGATCTGTTCGTCCAGCACTTGTTTGACAGCGCGCCCCTCGGGCGTGTCGAGACCGGGCTTGGGAATCGCGTCGAGATGATCGACAACACGTTCAACTTCGGGAACGAAGTGCCGGATCATGTTTTCAATCCCGCCGATGAGGCTGCGCGCCGAACCCTTAAGTTCCAGGATGACGTCGCCGTCGTTGTATTCGACGAAAATCACCTCACCGCCGTCGCGGCTGACGACCGGCATGATGCGTTCGTCGATGATGTCGCGGATCTTGTTGTTCAGAGGGTCATCGTCCCGTTCAGCCGCCGCGTCGGTCGGCGAAGCATCCGTACTGAGGATGGGGTGGCCATGGGTCAGGTGATCCATGATCGCGACCAGCACCGCAGGCTTAAGCTCGGTCCAATCGGCGTCGGCGCGTTTTTCAACGACAATCGCAGCCTGCAGGAGCGTGACGCCCACTACGTTCCCCGCCTCGAACAACCGGGCCGCGAGGGGCGACGCCGCCTGGGCCGTCTCGACATCGGCGAAGTGTCGCTCGCCGCCGTCCGCCAAAATCTCCTGGCCCGGGTTGAACCGGAGCTGCGCGGGATCGGCCAATTGTTCGGTTTGGATGAACATTTTTAATCCTGACTAATTCAGTCGATTATTCGGCAATGTACGCATTTGCGAACCGCAATCAAGGGCCACACCAAGACTAAGGCCCGACTTTCACAACTCGCCGATCACGCAACACGACCGTTGAATTCCGACGCACCCCTCCCTAGATTATTGCCTATTCGCAACGGCAGCCGTGTTTTCAAAGCTAAATTCACCGTTGTTTATTATTATCACCAAGCGTGACCGGTTAGAACGTTGGGTGATGTGGCTGCCCGTCAGGGGGGAATATCCCTAAAACGTCGTCAGCGCCGGCTGAATTGACCGACCGCGATGCGCTCGCGGCGCGGTACCGGCGGTGCCGTGCGCTGACCGAAGAGCTGGCGACACACCTCGAACCCGAGGACCAAGTCCCGCAATCGATGCCCGACGCGAGCCCGACGAAGTGGCACCGTGCGCATACCTCTTGGTTCTTCGACACGTTCTTGCTGCAGCCCCATCTCGCGGGTTACGCGCCGCCCGACGCAACCTACGGGTATTTGTTCAATTCCTACTATGAAGCCGTCGGCGCGCGACACCCGCGACCACAACGCGGATTGGTGACGCGCCCCACCGTGCCCGAAGTCACAGACTATCGCGACCATGTCGACGCGGCGATGGACCGGTTGTTCGACTCGGCAGATCAAACGCAATGGGCCGCGATCGCACCTCTCATCGAGCTCGGTATCGCCCATGAAGAACAGCACGACGAATTGCTGCTGATGGACATCCTGAACTTGTTTTCGCACAACGCACTCCGCCCGGCCTTTGCGCCCTACCGCCCTTCGGCGGTGGGCCAGACCACCGACCTCGAATGGATCGAATTTGACGGTGGCATCGTCGAAATCGGTCACGGCGGCGAGGACTTTGCGTTCGATTGCGAAAGGCCGCGCCACGACGCCCTGGTTCACCCTTTTCGTTTGGCGTCCCGGCTGGTCACCAATGGCGAGTGGAAGGCGTTCATCGCGGACGGGGGTTATCAGCGCACCGACCTGTGGTTGTCGGACGGTTGGGCAACCGTGAATCAGAACGGATGGAACGCGCCGCTCTATTGGGAAGAAATCGATGGTGTCTGGCACGCCATGGGGCTGTCGGGGTTGCAACAGGTCGAAGATGCCGCGCCGGTGTGCCATGTCAGCCATTACGAGGCCGATGCTTTTGCGGCCTGGGCCGGCAAGCGACTACCTACCGAACAGGAGTGGGAATGCGCGGCCAGCACGTTGCCGGCAGAGGGCAACACACTGGGTAGCGGTTTCTTCCGACCGACGCCGGCGCAAGGCCCAGGGCTGCAACAGATGTTCGGCGATGTGTGGGAATGGACGCAGAGCCCCTACGTTGCCTATCCCGGCTTTCGACCGGCCGCTGGTGCGGTCGG
>Ga0181593_10005797_pt1 | contig 11156 bp, 7 predicted proteins | sample 071ome_19_FD_133756 | JGI IMG/M metagenome (GOLD analysis project Ga0181593, IMG submission 133756) | Coastal salt marsh microbial communities from the Groves Creek Marsh, Skidaway Island, Georgia - 071413AT metaG (megahit assembly) | ecosystem: Environmental > Aquatic > Marine > Intertidal zone...
CTGGGATGGGTAACGCTGGTATCTTCGCTTCCACAGTTATTGGTGGCATTGGTGATTACCTTGGACAGAAAATATTTGGTGAAGGGTTTTCTCTGTCAGGTCTTTTTGGTGGGGCAATGGGAGGGCTCGGTAGTTTATTTGGAATGGGTGAGGGTCCGGAGCCTGGCGCCAATATAACTGGCACAGGTCCAGTAGATATGGGAGCAGAAACCAACGAAAAACTCAGAAGAGCAGCACAACTTGCACTTGATGCTGGCTTTACTAAAGATCAGGCAAAAATAATGGCCGCCATTGCAGGTGGAGAATCAACCTTCAATAATATGGCTCACAATAATAATAGGTCTACAGGAGACAACTCTTATGGTCTGTGGCAAATCAATATGATTGACTCCCTAGGTCCAGAGAGAAGAAGAATGCTTGGCATCTCATCTAATGATGAACTCTTTGACCCAGCAACCAATGCCAGAGCTGCTAAATTGATATTTGATAGACAAGGGTTTGGCGCATGGGGTGCATATAAAGATGGCAATGCATCCAAGTACATGAATGCTGCTCAAGCATTGGAGTTGCAGGTTGGTGGTATTACAAGTGTGCATGGCAATAGATCATCACTGAATAAATCTACAGAAATGATTCGTGCCTTTGGCGAAGCAATTGCAGAGAGTACCTCGGCACCACCCATCATCGTGTATGACGATGAACCACAGGCAAACGTTCATGTGGCCACTGACTCTACGTTGCATCAAACACCACCAGAAATCTCAACGACACCATCAGCCACACCAGCGATGCACTATATGTTCTATGACCTCAACTATGGTCCTGTAGTCTGATGGCAAATAATATCCTGGAGACAGTCTATGGACTGGGTGATGATGACACCATCAAGTCACTCAAGCGTATTGATAAGATAGTTGGCAAGCTTGACACTGAGAAAAAGAAAGAGGACGATAAAGAAAAGAGAGAAAGAAAGCAAGACAAACTGCACGAGAATAGACTTGCTCAGTTAAAGAAGAGAGAAAAAGCGGACAGTAAAAAACAAACCCCAATCACAGAGTTGATGGGGAAAGAGAAAGAGAAGAAAGGTAATGACTTATGGAAGTGGTTGCTCGGCGCCGGAGTTTTAGGTGGTGGTGTCCTGGCGTGGATGAATAGAGATAAGATTGGTAAGTGGTTTAAAAATAAGTTTGATGAAATAAAACAATCTTTAAGTAAGAAAATTATTGAGTGGGCACATGATTTAGCCAGGAAGATTAGAGATTTCGCAGAAGAAAAAACCACACCTCAAAGAAGATCCACACCACAGACTCCAGGATCTGCAGAAGAAACACATCAAGGTGTTGAGGAAACTTTTGACAGGGCAAGAGGACGAGCTGCATACTCAAGTAGGACTAAGGTAGCTAAAAGAATAAGAAGAGCTTCGATAGATGAGAAGTGGCACTATGCCACGAACATTGGTGGTGAAGGCGAAGCAGAGGAGAAAGCACTCAAACAATATTATGATCGGATGCGGGGTGTCTTTGACGATCACTTAAAGTTACTAGAGGTGTATGATAATCTGAAGCAACAGATGAAGGAACAACAAGACCTTCTTGAAAGCACAGTAGAAGGTTCTACTATGCACACAACAATCTTAAAGAGGATTGCTGATTATCAAACCAACATTACAATAACAAATAATAGAATCAGAGCAAGTGAAAAGCGACTTCATACGTATGCCGAGGAAGAGCACAAGTTAAAAATAGCAGAAAACAAAGCCAAGAAAAGAGATGAGAATTTTGGTACGTCAATCTTCACTGGGACTCAGTGGGATCAAAGAGCACCCGGGCATCAGACTGGTGGTGTGATTGGTAGAAAACCCAGAAAAGATAATGGTGGTGAGAATGAAATGATGATGGACCCCCGCCTGTTACCACTAAAAAGACAGGAAGGCGGTAAAATTTTCTTGCACTGGGCTGCTAGTAGATATAATTTCTCATCAAACAAATACCACGCTACCGTTCAGGGAGACGGTAGTGTCAAAAAAGAAAGAGACTACAATAGTTTTGGTGGCGGACACACATCTGGAAGAAACAGTGAGGGTATTGGACTTAGTTTGGCTGCAATGTATGGGGCTCAACAAGAAGGAAGCTTCGGACAATACCCTGTAAAACCAAATCAATATGAAAGTATGGCCAAATTGGCTGCACAGATCTTGACAAGTTGGGGGAAGACCCCTTCATATGTCACAGAATCTAATGTGCAAACTCACGCGGAAGCAGCAAACAGAGGTGATGAACGCGGAGGATACGGACCACTTACAAAGACACCCATTCCAACAGGTGACTACAGATGGGACCTTTGGAAACTCTATGAGAACAGTGCGCCGGGTACAGGTGGACCTGCGATTCGTAATATGATTAGAAAACATATGGGTAGTGGTGACTTTGAGTTGGAAACCACTGATGCTGATGGACACACTCTCCCAAGTATGCCTGCACCAGCAAGACAAAAAACATTTATGGAGAAGTTACAGGAAGCATTCAGTGCTCTGGGTAATGTGGGTGTCTTTGCTGGCACTGTACTTCAAGGTATAGGTAGTTTCTTATTAGAGAAGTTAGGTTTTGACTTCAGTGGTTTGTTTAGTATGTTTGGTATGGGCCAACCAGAACAAAAACAAGAAGGTGGTCTTGTGAAAGGCAACGCGAAATCAATCTATGACAGACTGATTATGGGTGGTATGTCCATCCCTGCAGCAAGAGGTATCCTTGCTAACATTGGTGTGGAGACTGGATATACCTATGACCCTAAGACTGTGCAGGATGGTGGTGGTCCTGGTCGTGGCCTGGTGCAGTGGGAGAAGGGTGGTCGCTTTGACACTGACCGAATTAACTTAGTCAACTTTGCAAAGAACAGAGGTACCAGTTGGGATGACATGAACACACAAGTAGACTTCATCTTACATGAGATGAATACTCATCCAGAGTATATGAGACTGAAGCCAAAGCTTAATACTGCCAAGTCTACCAGAGCTGCAACAGAGTTATTCCTCACAGACTATGAGAAGGCAGGCAAACCACACACAGACAGAAGATTTAAAGTTGCAGACACACTTGACAAAATGAATTGGCAGGGACCTGGTCGAGTTGGTAGTAAAGTTGGACCTAAGATTGTGGGAAGTGGTAACCCTGTGGTCGATTTCTTTACTGGCAAACAATCTGGTGGGACGATCAAACCAAGTCAGTCTACGACTATGAGGCATACAAATTTCCAAGAGAACCAACAGGTCTTTAATCAAAGCAGAGGAGCAGGTAGAAGACAGGTGGTGGTCGTCAAGAGAAGAGCACCACAACAACAAGTTCAGTTACCCACACCTGCTCCCCCACAAGGTATCTTACCTTCAGGTGGTTTAAATAATATAGCAAGCATCAACGATATGTATTCAGTAGTAGGTATGTCATAATGACATTTTCACTATCAACCCAATACACCATTGACCTCATCGAAATTGATGGTAAGGATGCGGTGGGTTTCTTTGAGCAAATACAAGTTCACGAACACCTGTATAGTCCTGTCATCACAGGGACTATTGTCATGCTGGATACAACAGCCGGTGCTTTCATTGAGAAGAATGAAATTGAAGGCATTGAAGATATTGAATTTGAATTTACCAGCGCCAAGAAAGAGACACTAAAGTTTAAAGGTAAACTTAACGGACTGAGGAATAAGGTAGCCGACACAAATCGTATCGTGTATACTTTTGACTTCACCTCTGAACAAGTGAGAAATAACGAAAGTAGTTTCTGTCCCAAGGCATACAAAAACAAGAGTCCCGAGAGTATCATCCAAGAGATTGTAAAGGATAAGTTGGAAGGTGATATCGATAAGTTTACAGGCAAAGGTAGACCCATGACCTTCGTCGGTGGTAACAAAAGACCAGTTGATATCATCAAGTATGTCATCAAGCATGGCGTCAGTCAGGAAGGGCAGTCATCCTCTACACCTGATAGTGAAAAAGAGGGAGAGGTGTCTGGCACCACTGGATTCCTTTGTTGGCAAACACTTGATGGTTACAGGTTTGCCTCTGTTGATGATGTGTTAAAAGCTAAAGGGGGTGAGGACAAGGGTGAGTTTACCTATCGAATACAAAATAATGAGTTATCTTTACAAGAAGCCACTGAAAGTATCATCATGTATGACTTCAAACAGATGGGTGACTTCCAATCTAAACTTAGATCGGGAGCATTCAAGAGTAAGCAAGTTAACTTTAACATGGACACTGGTGAATACTCAGAGAAAGAGTACGATGGCAAAGATTTGATGAGCGACAAACAGAAAAAAGAAGTCAAGAAAGTCACTCGCATTATATCAACCACCACGAGTAATGAAAGGAATGAACCTTCCTGTAACAAAGCAAAAGAACACCAGTGGGATCAAACAAACTTGTCTCTGTCACAAAACATTGCAAGACAAAATACTTTTGATGATCAACACGGACACTTCACATTGTCTGCACAGTTTACAATGAAGGCAGGGGACTTCTTTGAGGCAAAGGTACCTAAATTTAAGAACGAAGGTGACAGTGGTTATGAGCAGAAAACTTCTGGTAGATACATTATCAAAGCTATCACTCACCACATCAACAGTAATGGAGCAGCGTACACTAAAGTTTCAACAGTCAGATCAACCAAACAACAAGACGATAAGAGGTCCAGAGAATGAGCGCACCAACACCTAATGTAACAAAGGACTTCTTTGGTAAGGATAAGTTCACCCCCTTCCTTGGACAAGTGGAGGATGTCAATGACCCTAAGATGTCAGGTAGAGTCAAGGTAAGATGTATTGGTTGGCATCCTAAGGAGAGGAGTGGGAGTGATGAAGCACTACCCACTGAAGACTTACCATGGGCGAGAGTAGGTATGCCCACCACCCATGCACAGCAGTCGAGGATTGGTGGTAAGCATGGTTTGCTGGCTGGAAGTTGGGTGTTTGGTTTCTTCCTTGATGGTGAGGATGCACAAGACCCTATGGTTATCAGCACCTTTAACTTCACATCCAACGCATCAGACAAAGACAACAGACAGAAGGATGTTGCAACAGGTGGTAAGTTAAATGAAAGTATAGAGGGATACCCCAAATCTGAGGCTGGACAAGAAAACCAACCAAACAATACAACAAGAACTGCAAAGGAAAATAAAAACACAAAAGACTACTCAGATGAGACTGATAAAGCTGGTGATAATGTTAATTCTGATGCTGAAGGTCAGTGTGGTAAGAGACAGAGTGCTGCATCGAAGGCAAGAGAAGAGGAGATGAAAACCCAAGACAACCCTGAGGGGCAGAACTATAAAGTACCTTCTAAGGATGGTCTCTGTGGTTCTATTCCACACGCAAGAAATGATGTCCAACAAAAAATGCAGGAGATGATGCCTTCTGCATTGTCAAGATTTAACTATGGTGATGTTGTATGGGATAACTTCAGTGGTAACTACATGGATTTGAATGGCATTCTCGCTAAAATGTCACTCGATATCTGTTCCATTCTCAAGATGGTTATCAACTCCTCGAAGGCTGCCACCAATGAGTTGAATAGAATGAGACACTCCAGTATTATGTTGGCAACAATTGATAGAGTGGGTGTATTAAAAGAAGCAAGTGACCAAATACAACAGACACAAGATGACTTATTCAATGGTATCTTCCAGACATCTTTGATTGATATTTTGTGTTCTATCATTATGAATATGCTGCAAGCTATGAATAATGGTGACCAAGGTAATGAGGGTGACAACCAATCTGGTGACATTGGCGCTAACCCAGACACACCTATCTTCAACCCTGATGCTCAGTGTATTGCAGACACTATCATTGATAACATCAACACCATCACAGAGGATGTAACTGAGTTTGCACAACTAGCAGCAGAGGAAAGGGCTAACAACGGTGGTGGAAGTGATACTGAATCATTCATCAGTAGTATTCTTGGTGGGTTGAGTGCAGTAATGCAGTTTCCACTGATGCAGAAGTACGCACAGAGACCACAAATCCATAACAAAGCTGGTGATATGTCACAGGCACAGACAACTAAAGAATCTGGTTGTCGAATGGAAAGGATGTATGATACAGCTGAAGGATTTATGGGTTCAATGATGGGGTTTGCTGGCACTGGTGGTGCCGGTGGTGGAGGAGGTGGAGGTAACCCCGACCCCGGTAATGCTGGTGTCAATGAGGGTTCTACTGGTGCAGGGTCATCCAATTCGTCTGGACGTGAGAGACTTGCTCAAACAGACTTCGGTGGCATACCCGTGGGTGGGCTTTCACACGGACAAAATAATTTATTGTGTGAGGAAGCAACCAGCATCAAGATTCCTGACCCTGGTTACGATGGACAACCTACCTCACCCTATGACCCCTATGATTATCCAGGTAAAGACTTTAGTAACATACCTATCATTACCTATCCAGCAGGTGAGAGAGGTGATGCTAAAGCAATTTCATTACCAAGTCAGGACAAAGTGTGTGCGAGAAACTTTATCAATGGTACACCCAACCAAGTAATTATCACCAATCCAGGAGAGAAGTATTTCTTCAACAACAAAAAGAATGATAAACTTACTTTCCCATCAATCTACATAAGAGGATACCAGGGTAACCCTGTACCTGTCGTCGACAGAACAAGCGGTGAGATGGTTGCAATCCTAACGAACTGCCAGTCCTTCTCTCCCAACTACCCCAGTGTACCAATCAACATCATTCCTGACAACTCTGAGATTGGTATTACAACTGATGATCCTAATTATGACATTGTGTTGGGTGGATTCCTTATCTCTAACACCGGGCGAGGATACTGTAACCCATCCATCAAACTCTACGATAGAGACAGACTAACCGACAGAAATGCAGAGGTAAAACCTATCGTGTTGAATGGTAGAATCGTTGATGTGGAGATAATAAATAATGGTACAGGTTTCAAAAGAATACCTGAGGTTATTGTTAGTGATGACCCCAAGTCCTGTGGCACAAGTGGTGGTTATGGAGCCAGACTTTATCCCATTATGTCTGTAGTACCTCGACCAAACGCAAAACCATTTCCTATCACAGTGCAAATGATTTATTGTCCCGCGAAGAACCAGAGAAACCTCTACTAATATGTCAAAGATTAAGGACGACAAACAGGAGTATCAATATTCTCTCCCTTTTGTCTCACCCAGTGGTCATGAATTTACATTCTATGACACACCAGACAACCAAAGACTTCTAATCAGACACACGTCAGGATCACACATTGAGTTTAAGGCTGATGGTAGTGTGTTTATCAAGTCGATTAAAGACATCCACACTCACGGTAGTGTAGTATCAAGCACGTCTGATGTTGAAAAAGGATCAGAAGCAACCACACTAAGGTATGACGCTGACCTTAATCTAGTTGTTAATGGTAGGTTACGCATTGGTTGTAATGAACTTGACCTTGAAGTAGGAGATGCAGCAAGAGTCAAGGCAGGCACAGACTTTATCATATCAGGTAATAATATTATTAACAAAGCAACAGAAAGTATCTCTCAAGAGGCAACTAAGTCTATCTACACAGACACTAAAGAAGAGAGAAAGAGAGTAGTCACACAACGGTCAGAAATCGGGACGCAAGAAGACTCTGGTCGTGGTGGTCTTAACGTTATGAATGTGCATGGTAACACCATCATTAAAAATGATGACCCCCTCGGAGGTATCACCATTGCATCAAGAGGTTATTTAAACCTGGTCTGTGGTCAGGAGAGAATCGATCTCGTAGGTGATTACAAGTATGAAAACTTAGTTGCCGAACAAATTGGTACGTGGACTCAAAAAGTTAAGAGACCCATCCCACCATCACCCACAAACGTTTCTATTCCTGGTGGTGATTTGTATTTTATGAGCGAATCAAGTTCGGTTTATAGTTACGCACAACAAGGACCTGACCCTAAGTATGCAGGGTATGGTTACATTGAGGAAATTGTAACAGGTAACTTTAATAGTGATGTACTCATCGGTAACAGAGAGGACTACACCACCCTCAAGTACACTCAAGAGGTTGGTGGAATCAGAGACCGTAAAGTGGGTGGTGCAGAGAATGTAATCATTGGCGGTGTCCAAAAAGTAACAGCAAAGAAAATCTTCCTGAACTGATGACTGATTCTTTCAACGATACTGATACAACTGTCCCACCAGTTGGACCACCTCCTCCAATTGTTACGGTTTCATATGGAATAGAAACCACACCAGTTCCTGATGGTGGTAGTGGTGTGGATGAGTGGGGGTTTATTACTGACCCACTCGTGTGGAGAACCGTGCAGATGAATCTGTTGACGGGGTACGTGGAACTTAATGGGTTTAGATTAAACACTAAATTCTATCGTGAAACAACTACGACAACAACATCACCAGACACTGGCGAAGTAAGTATTACAAAGACAAGAGAATATCTACCATTTGTTCTCACCAATCAAACTCTTACCATCACCTCTCATGAAGATGGTGATGTCTTCACAACGACAGAAGGAACAGAAATCTTCGTTGCTCCACCTGGACCGTATGAAGTTGCGGTATCAGGTATCACAGATGGTTCAAGGTATGATTACTTCAAGGTGTTCGATGAGACAGAACTCCATTGGTTACCGAGAAGTTCATCCATCAAACAAGATTACATTATCAATAAAGCACTCCCAACTGAACCACCAGTTGACGACGTAAGAGCAAGACCTAAGTTATCACTAGACAGTGTCTCTAACTTCAAACCTGACACAAGGTTGTCAGTTGATATTGTATATGAATTGGTGACTGAAATACAAACAACGAGTGGTGCGTATAGTGCTACTCAAATTATTACACACACTGTCACTCAACCAGATGAAGAGTGGGATAAGATACTTGAACTTATTTTAAATAGGTGTTACTTTGTTAAGGGTTACTACCACGTAAGTTTATATGATGATGGGTATCCAGAAATGTATACCTCGGAAGGTATACAACTTGGCGCCACACATGTAAAAGTGTTTGACGTCGATGGTAATCATGTAACAACTCAGTCTTATAACGCAAGGGGAATTTATCGTGGTGAGGTAAAAGAACCTATCTATCCCATCATTGCTGATGCAGAAGCAACCTTACGTAATGGAGAAGTTGTCGACATCACCATCTCAAATAGGGGAGCATTCTATCCTGGAAACTTCTATGTTGAATTTAATAGAATCAATTACACTGATGGTGGTAGGATACCAGTAGCCATCGCCCACGTGACTCCAATCACCAGAGATGAAGGTAGAGAGGTTACATTACAAGATGATGACGGTAACAGTTACGTAGAGTATAGATTGGGTAGTCTGAGAGGAGGTGAAATTGAAAGAATCGAAATCGTTGATGGAGGTAGTATGTTATTATCTCCACCTGAGATTGATTTGGACTCTTTTGAACTCAGCAACACAGTCATCAACTATGGAACAGACTTCTCTCACACTAAACCAAGAGAACAGAAGTTAGCACAGGAGACAAGAACACCTAATGATTAATATTCTAAGTAAAACAACAGGAGAGTTTATATTTCTGGATGACAATTACGACAAAGTAATCTTCACAGATTACAACGACATCCCAGAAGACTTCTCATTCAGACATGTCATCAAGTTCATGCCTGACATTCCACCAGCACCTCACACTCCTTCCCAGCATATGGAGATACATGAGTGGAATGAAAGATTCCAGTCCTTTATCAATCAAGAAAATGCCTGCCGCAACTAGAATTGGAGACGCTGACATACCACATTGTAGTGGTATGGTTAGAGCACAAGGGAGTCCCAATGTTTTTGTGAATGGGATTCCTTGGAGTAGAATGGGGGATAAAAACACACCTCACCTGTTACCAGGTGACCCTTGTCCTACTCACTCTATGCCCATCGCTGTGGGGTCTAAGACAGTCTTTATCAATGGTAGGGGTGCTGGTAGGATAGGTGATGCTATCGTTGCTTGTACTGCTGTAGCAGAGGGCTCAATTAATGTTTTCGCTGGTGGTTGAGTAGTTACTGAAGCCTCTGTTCCTGGTCACCTCAACAGTTCTATCAAACTTATCTTTGAATGTGCCACTGAGTGTGTGGTCAACAACCAAGATGTTCTGGTTGTCATCCATCTCATACCTCAGTAGTTTGAACAGTAAGTCTTTACCTGTGTCATCCAACGACGAAGAGAATACCTCATCAAGGATGAGAAGGTTGGTTGACACTGAGTTTTTAAGCTTACCTATCTCTCTCCATGTGAACATGAGGCTCAGGTCAATGCGTGCCTTCTGACCTTCAGAGAAGGAAGCATAAGAGAAGTTCTGGTGTAGTGGTGAAGACACAGACTCACTGAACTCCTCATCCAGGACAAAGTGAATAGGTAGGTCAAGGTCAACCATGTTCTTACGAATCAAGTTGTTCATGACAGGTAGATACTTCTTGACAATCTGTGTCTTAATACCATTGTCCTTGAGTAGGTTGTTGACTAACTCATGTTCTTGAATCCTACCCTGTAACTCAAACAGTTTCTCTCTGGATTGAATCAGGTCTTGCTCCATCACCTCAAACTTACCTGTCTCCTTGTCAATAGAGGCAGTGTCATTCATCAGGTCACTCAGCTTCTTATTCAGTCTACTGATTTCCAACTGATGAGTATCCACCTCTGTCTGATACTTAAAGATAGAGTTCTGTAGTGACTGCACATGCTTCTGTCTCTGGGTAGCAACCTTCAAGACATGCTCATACTCTTCTTGTTGTTCTACCAGCTGGTCACACGCATCCTTGAGCGTAACTAACTCCTCATCGTTCTTGGTGATGATGTTAGTCTTAGTGTCATCGCTGATGTGCTGTTGACAGGTGGGGCACTCATCATTCTCTTTATAGAACTGACTATCCTTGTTGATACGATCCATCTTGCTCTCCATCTTAGCGTAGAGCTCGTTAAGTTTCTTCAACTTAGACTGTGGGTTGTTCCTCAGTTCTTGTTGTGCCAATTCTATAACGCTTTTCTCATGCTCTTGTGTTCTTTTGATAGTGGACTCAAGGTGCTCAACCTTTTCTGCCCTCTCATCAATCAGACTCTTAATCTCTTGGATGTTAGTGTCAGACTGCTTCTCTAACTCTCTGATGCGATCTCGCTGAAGGTCACACTTA
>Ga0181593_10005798_pt1 | contig 11155 bp, 17 predicted proteins | sample 071ome_19_FD_133756 | JGI IMG/M metagenome (GOLD analysis project Ga0181593, IMG submission 133756) | Coastal salt marsh microbial communities from the Groves Creek Marsh, Skidaway Island, Georgia - 071413AT metaG (megahit assembly) | ecosystem: Environmental > Aquatic > Marine > Intertidal...
CAACTGGCTTAACGCAATGAACTTCCACCCAAAACAAAAGGTGGTTGAGGATGTTATAGGCCCGAATCAAGGTATGTCTATACGGCCAGCAGGAGTTAATGACTCTGGTGTAAAGCAGGTTTACGAGCGCAGCTACCGCAATCGCGACAATGAAACCCTAATGGATATTCGCTCAAAATCGAAGATTGAGCCCGCCTTCGGCTCTGCGGAACGTGTCCATATCACCATGCAGCCCAATCTTATTACTATTCGCCCTATCTTTGCGCCTGAGCTTCGAATGGCGGATAAGGGTCTGGATGTTCAAATTCGCTGTCGTGACGGCTTGTATATTGGCATTTTAAACACCCTAACCCATATTCGTGAGCATATGTACTCAGAGGTCGTATTTACCTGTGATAGTGAGTTTATGGACTCTCAAGAGCGCATAATCCTGTCTTTGCAACTTCGCCGTATGGGGTACTCACTCACCCTTAATGGCAATCAAATTACATGCAATCTGGCCAACGCCCCTACCCCGTCAGATCGTGTGATGTATCGGGATGGAGTCCCCAAGCCTACACCCCCTGTCTTTAATATCCAGAATCCTTTTGGCTCATTCTCTGCTTGTACAGGGGGTGTGGACATTGTTGGGTTAGAGGATGCAGGATTTAATGTGGGAGGGATACTAGAGTATCGCCCTATAGAAAAGCGGGACATCAAACGCAAAACAGAGACAAACGGTGATACCACCCTTCACCTCAACGATAAAACTGAGCACTGCGCCATCAGCGCCGCTTTGAACGGTCGTCACATCAAGCGCATACATAACGAAGATATTTATCAGTTCAATAGTGCAGGCATAACTCATGGCCAGTACAACCTGCTACAGATTTCATTTCAGTGTGATGACTTCAGTAACCTGAAGAATGAGGCCGACCGAAAAGCTGCCATCGAAACACTGGATACCACCCGAGATATGTTTGTCGCTGGACTGGATTTAATACGCTGGGGTCAATTCCCTGCCGTCCTCATGGAAAACGTCAAAAACTTTCTTAATAGTCCAGAGTGCGCCTTGTTCGTAGGTGCGCTTGAGAGCATGGGGTATTCTGTTTATTCCACCATCTTGAACCCTAAGCATTTCGACAGCTACACCAATAGGGATCGCTGCTATATTTTTGCCACCAAACTCGATGCACCATTCTCCTTCCCAGAAGGGGAGCTAGGAAATCAAAATATCTGGAATGACATTATTACAGGCAGAACAGATGAGCTAAGGGACATAACGCACACCAAAACACTTCAAAAAGCCCTAACGTCTGGAAGGTTGCGTGCTATCCGTCAGGGCTGCGCGATTGGCCCTACCATTACCAAATCACAAAGTCGTCAGGTAAAAGATAGTGTCTACATTGAAATTGACGGGCGCTACTTTATGCCGAGCAATTCAATGCTCATGGATATGATGGCCATTCCACAATCATTCGACTTATCCCCGTTCAGTTCAGAGATGGCTACTGAGATCATCGGCCAGAGCTGCGACCTCAAGGTACACAAAGCCATAGCCTTGAACATTAAGAAGCATTTCGAGTCGTTCATGAAAATGCTCAAGCCGACAGTTAAAGCCAGTAAGACCAAAACCCAGCAATTAGACTTGTTTGCTGAAATGGCGGTCTAACTACCTGCCAACCAATATTCACTCCTCACGGCCCTCTATGGGCCGTTTTTTTACATCTAATACATGAATGACAAGTAATCGATTATTGAAATTTCATACTCGAAAAATATTTAGAAACCGATTTTAGGATTGGTTAGTCCTAGTAAAGTAACCCTATAGAAATTCAAAACCAACAAGAAAAGGTGTTTATTATGTTCGTAGAAAAGCAAGTGCGTGAGACAGCGATCGTGGATACAACAACTGTGTATCAGATCAATGATGAGTTCTTTCGTCAGTGTGAATCAGATGGGCTAAGTGTTGAAGATATTATCGAAGAAGCGCGGGCTCAAGGTAAGTGCTCAGTGAAGACCACTAAGAGCGAGTTGGTGGAATCGGTACAAGAACACGAATCAAGCTATTGCGAAACCCTCTACGAGAAACCTGTTATGCGCTTTGCGCTGCACATGGATGGCGGGATCATCCAGTCTGTATTCGTAGAAGATGAACACGACTTTGAAATTCAAATGGCGCAATTTGATTATGATGTTGATGGGGCCGCTCCAGAGCAAGTACTAATGATCGAACAGAGCAATGGAAAGGCTGCTCCAGCATATGTGGCTCAGATTGACTTATCAGGAAGCTACGATGTTGATGCGGGCTCCATTATTGATTTTGCGTTCAAGAGCTAACAGCTCCCATTGAGGGGCAGACGACACAATGATTTAAATAAATATTACAGCGAGAAGTAGCATATATGGGTATTTCAGAAAACCAACTCGACAATCTTGTTCACACAATCGTAAACCATCTTGCAGGCTACGGTATAACTTTGGACTCTGATCTTGCTTGCGATCTCAACGACGTATTATCTGATTTCATTACTGAAAAATGTGATATTGAAGTTTCACAATCTTGTGCAGGTATGGGCGTGATGGAACCCGCTTCCCTAGAAGGTGTTGAAACAGCATACCAATCACTTGGCAATCATTGTGATGATGATTCTCTATGCTCGACTGTTGAGGCGCTCAAAAACTCTGCAACGCTAAATGAGCTATCGTCTAGTGCGGTGGATAATATGGGTGATATTTTTTGGGATGCAGCCGAATATGGGGAAACGGATACGCTGCCAGAGGACATTGCTCGGGATTGCGTTAAAGAAGCGATTATATCAGCTTTAGACAAAGTCCTAATTGATTTTGCGTTCAAGAGCTAACCTTTCCCATTGATTAGCATCTTAATGATTGGGTTTATTTATTGACCTGCTTAGTTTGCCACATGGGCAGGTTTGTATAGCCAGGTGGCATGTTATTCACCTTATGCGCAAGGAGTTCGTATGCCCGAATTTAAAACCAAAATAGTTAGTGCAGATCGCCGAGAGGTGCTTTGTGATAATGAGGTTATCGGTTCTATTGTTCAAGCTGAGAGTGGAAATTGGTATTTGACGGGAAAAGGCTCGGATCAGATCGAATTGGTATCAACCCTATCAGATGGAAGTGTTTTTGAAGGTGGCTCGTTGGATGCGGCTTTCACGTCCATCGTAGCGGACTATCTCTTTTCAGGTTCTTGATGATTAAACCATTAGCATTCTCGCGAAAATTCCTTGTTTCCGCTTTTGGGATTTATTCATTGGATTAATATTTCTCTATCGAGTTAGAGGGGTGGGCAATGAACAACATAGAACAACGCATTAATTCACTAAGTATCTTATCGGCATTTCAAAACCTGTTACTGGAGATTGAAAGTGACTGGGAGGCAAATGAGGAGGTTGACTGGGGTGATGCGGAGTCAATAGTTAATGAACTCAAAATGCTACCAGAAGACATCATTTCTCTTGATTGCATGGCCCCTGCTGGAGAAATACTGTCATATGCAGAAGAAACCGAGGACTGGGATTGTGGTGTATGCGGTTTATGGCCCAGCGAATTAAAGAGTGCCATCCATGAGGTCTTTCAAATTCTTCAGGACGGCATTGAAAAAGATAAAACGGATTACAAAATTGATACCGGCTTTCTGAGAACAATGCACTAGGAGTACTTCATGAAACATTTTGATCTTTTAGTTATTGAAAACGGCCAGCGCACTATTGTCGAAGGGGTATATAACCGCACAATCGAAGATGCAATGAGCCGTGTAGATGGTGAAGTGATTGGGTGGTGTGAATACTCCGTCACGGAAGACGGTAAAGAATGGGTGCTTACCGATTCAAAAAACATGGAGCCGCTCACTGATAGCGACGAGGAGTAATTGGGTATGCCTCATAATTTTAGTGTGTTTTCAATTGGCGCTACATCTATAGGTCATTTATGTGGGTAACAGCAATTGAAGCGCTTCTGGCTCAAGAAGATTTTTGGGCACTCATGGTTAATAGCCAGTGCGAGTCTGGCCCCTTTGATGGTGGATGCCTTGTATTCGCCGAAGGACTCAAAGAGGCCCGAGGTCGAGGCCAATTAGTAGGCCTTTACAATAATAGGAAAATGGCATTCGACCATGTGGGCCTTAGACTGGATGGCATTATTTATGATGGCGCTGGCTCCCATGGAAGCGATCCTGATTGGGTGCGGTCTTTTGCAATGCTTGAGAATCAAGATGCTAATGAACTGACGGTTATTGACTATTCCGAACAAGAAAATTGCATTACCCGCGATCCAGAGTGCAGTAAAAACATTGCATTAATGATTAAGAACCTAATTTAAATTTACTGGGAATCCAATTGGAGTACCTATGGACGAAATGAAATGTCAGGAATGTGGAGGTGAAGGCGACCAACTAGAAACCCTAAGAAACGATGGCGGAGACACCAAAGATCAATGGTGGGTATATTGCGCCGAATGTGACATTGAAACTTTTGGCGATATACCAGATGAAGATCAATCTGAATAATCAAGAATCGAAAAAACATGGAAGTACTGGAGTTATTATGAAGAACCAAATCGCGCTACTAAAAATCACAAAAAATGGATCAGATGAGGCAGTCTTTCTAAATGGCAAAAAAATTCTAAGTGCCGACCCTGCCATTGGTGAGCCTATCGAGATGGTGCAAACGGTCGCCAACTCATTATCTGAGATTCACGGAGTGCCAATTAAGCATATTCAACACAGCCCAGAGGAAGACTGGGACTGGGAATTGGTTGCCGGTGACTTGATTAAATCAGGTAAAATTGTTGGGTTAAAGCAGTATGAATTGCATTTTGAAGGCATTGATGCTGATGGTAAGCGCTTTTCAGATTCAGCAGGATTTTATGCGGATGACTTTGATCATGCAGTTGAACAGCTTCTTCTGGAGGCTGCGGATACTGGATATTGCGTCTTGAACATTGAGAATAAGAAAATAGAGCATGTATCAAAGCTATACGGACTAGAACCTGCCTGCTTTCATTTAATGCCTATGGATGAGAATCAATGTTGGATTATGGTGGCAAACACCAGCATCGAAATTACCCAGCAGGCCGACGCAACGAGTGTCAGAGTGTTTCCAAAGGGCAAAGAAGACGGAGAGCCAATCAGCAGCGCTAAAGCCCTTTTTTCTGCAAGCGCTTTGATGCCAAATCTGTCACTTCAAGCGGTAACCCCTTAGTCGGTCTGACCATGACATTATTGAGCCAAAAGCGGGTAGTTCCCGCTTTTGGGTTTCTTTCTTTGCGTGATAATGACTTAAATCCAATTTGAGTCTACCACATGATCTATTGCAATTTTGATCCACTATCTCTAAAGATTACCTTTCTGCCAAAGCGCAAAGAAGGTCACTATTACCTATTCACCATTCAAGATGAAGGAGGCCTAGCCGTTGACGATACCCCTGAAAACGAAGCAAACAAAAGAATACTCAACCTGATCCGAGATGCCGTTCACTCCATTGGCGATCCTAGAATGTCCATGCCTGAATTTTGCCAAATAGCGAATAAATACGACACCTGCTTCAATGACACTTTTGGTGCTAGCGCTGAATACGGACTGATCCCTCAAATCGGGATATCGCTTCTTGATGCTCTTAACGCAACCATTTCTGATTTCGATGCGGGTCGTCTGGTCTTTAGTGAAGACGACCTTGATATTCTCATGCAGGCAGCCATCCCAAACATTAAGAAGGTGTATTTCGGTTTGTTGGCGGTATCTTCTTTCTATGGCAACAGACTGATTGATCGTAGAGTGGTTGCTTCATTGCTTGAGAAGTACGACATTACATCGTCATGGAACGAAGGGGTTTTTCGAATGTCATTTCATAGTAATGGTTTAAGTTGCAGTGCGAGAAGTTTAGATTGCTCTAAGCCGGTGACTGACTTAAAGATTACTGCTCTACTGCTATTAGGTTCTGGTTTGTGCGAGTGTGCGAGCGATCTTTTTGATGTATTAAGCCAATTAAAATCGGTGAGGAGTTTTGGCTGTATATTTGACAGGTCTATTGAGATCAAAACGGATTTTCTAAGAATAATGTTCTAAATCCGCCAGCAGAAATAGATGCTAGGAATGGCTATAACTGACATCGTTCACCCCTGCGATACGCAGGATTATCGAACTACTGGTACTCATTCACCCCTGCGATACGCAGGTATAAATTCTTGTGCAGTACGCGCCCACCCTCCCATATAAAAGGTGTCACGGTGTGAATCCTAGCACGGCCATATTACCCACACTTGTTTCGCATTAAAAGCTTCTTGATGATCCTGGCAGCGAAATAGCATCAAAAACCGGTTTTGGGATTTTATTGGCAGGCTAAGATACTTCTATCAATAACTGAGGTAGTGAATATGAAATGGTTTGCCGTATTAACAGAGCTAAATGAAAATGCCGAGATCGTAGACTCAAAGGCCAGTTATCACCGTGAAGTGAAGTCTGGCGCCCTTATGCGAGCGCTAACGAAAATTGATGGCAAGGTGGTTTGTCATTCGGCTGGATACGGAGCCGGTTTGCGTGATCACGCTTCTGAAATCGCCAAAATGAAAAATGGCGTTCTTGTTGAGTGCCATGGCGAGATGGGTGATGGATTCCAAGCTGCGCATATTCTTGATGGCATCAAGCAAGGTGCGATCCTTGAAAATCACTTAAATGGGTAGGGTTTGTCATGAGCGAAGTTGCATTTGTATTAAACTATTCGAATTATCAAGTTGAAGTCATTCCAGACTATAACGGCACCCTTTCTGAAGATCAGTCTCTTATCCTTGGTATTGATAAAGATGAGCCAACAGATGTGAATGTAGGTCGCTCTCTTTTTATTCAAAAGCTTTACGAGACCGCGGTTGCTGAGGAAATCGACCATGAGTTCTTTGCTTGGTTTGAGCCGTATTGGATGAGTCTTAATGATCAAGAAAGGGCTGAGGTTCTTTCGCTGGCCAAGTCCATGTTCTTCATTGCCACTCACATGCTGATTAGAATGAAGGCCTCAGATGCTGAGAATACATTTTGGAGTGATAACGAGATACTTATCCTCCATATGTCTAGACTGGCTTTGATTGTTCTATCCAATAAGATCAATCTGGAAGGCAGCAGCCTCATGAGAGCTGTTAATGCCCTTCATCAGAGTCGTAAAATTGAAGCTGCTGGCAATGTTTATCAGCCTGAAAGCAATACCAACGTGTATTTTGTAAAAATCAAAGGTGTACCGAGAATCGACTGGACATTCCCTGCACCAAGCAACGACGCCACAAAAGGCAAGGTGACCAGTACAGTGTTGGATTTGATCTCTCAGCTTGAGCTATTCAACGATTCTGTCGAGCCCCTTCCAGTGCTTGCCGCCCTATATGAAGCCGCGTCTATTGCTATTAAGCCCTTATGGGACAAGGTGGCCTGTAATAGCGCCCTTAGTGATTTTGCTTTTCTACGCTCCCTGTATGCCAGCTAACTCATAGCTGGCGAGAAGTGATGCCATCTTGATCTTCTGGGTGGCCTTATTTCTTAACCCAGTTTATATCCCGCTTTTGGTCTTTTGATAATCCGGCACACTTAACGCATTCGTAATTAGGAGTCTGCCATGAGCAATATTCAAGAATACACATTTGAAGGCGTTGATCAGGCCATGGCCAATGGCGCCGAAGTCATTGGAGAGCTGCTTGTAGCGCGTGATCGTGCCATCGAGCTGGCTGCCGACGTTATCGCCAGTCTAAACGAGTTAAACACCCTTCTTGAGCGTCACTGCCCCATTAATGGCAAAGCTAAAGAATTGCTGGCGGCTGTACTTTTAAAGTCTATTGGTTCGGGTTATACCGAACGCTACGATCACTTGCTTCCGAAAATCACACAGGGCATTGATGCCCGTTTCTGGGACCGCTGCATTAATGCTACGCGAGTAACCGCTCTAATCAATACTGATACAAAAGACAAGCTTAATGAGCAATTAAGAAGCGAAGCGCCAGAGTTCACCTTAGATAGCACCCATGACACATTGACCTATTATTTCGAAAACCGATTAATCTTGTTCGTAGACGATGCCGTAAAGGTGTTTAACAGCCTTGATCAAGGCTTTGTCAATAATGATGGCATCTGCCTTCGCAAGAAGATCATTCTCAGTGGTGCGCTAAGGGGCTGCTATTGGAATAGTTACAGCAATGCTTGTAATCGTGTGTATGACCTTGAGCGCGTTTTTATGGTTCTGGATAATCAAGACCCAGGCAAGCTAAATCATAAGTCCTCCGTCACAAGGCTTATTGAATCAAAACTTCGTGATGGCGAATGGGAGTTTGATACTCCGTACTTCCAGTTCAAAGCCCATAAAAACGGTAACCTTCATATCACGCTGACTCGCAGAGACTTGGTCGATAAATTTAATGAGTTGCTGGCCAAGGTCGGTCCAGCAGCACTAGGCCAGCGATCAGGGAAATTATAGCTGCCCCACTCTTGCTAGATACCGGTTTTGATTTATTTGAATTGACTCACAATACCCTTAATTATTAGAGAGGTGGAAAATATGTCACAAGAACAAAGATGCCATGAATGCGGATTGGCTTTTGAAGTTGATGAGAACGGCATTGCCCAGCATATCGACGAATACGGCGATCATGACTGGGATGCTGACGCTGAGCACACTCCATTTAGCCTCAATGAGGGCATTAACCATGGCCAAAACTCAGACAATCTCTAATTCCAAACGCCCTCTTGGTGCTCAAGATGCCGATCCGGTGAGTGCGAATGGCGGCCGCGTGAGAATGGATACTTGCCAACTAGATGGTGAAGCCCTTAATTGGGCTGTCGCCATGGCCACCAATAAGCCCGTAACGATAGATGATGGTCATGTGTATCACTGTATGCACGGCAAGCGAGCTGAAGCCGGCATGTTTTCGCCTATAAACGACTGGGGCACGGCTGGCCCCCTGCTTGAGCAGTATGAGGTGTTTCCTGAGAAATTTACGGATGAGCGTGACAAAGAGCTTGTGAATAAGTTCTTTTCTAACGCGAACGGAAAATGCCATGTGGGGAAAACCCCGCTAATAGCCGCCCTTAGAATGATCGTTGAAAAGCAGATAGGTAGCAGCTTGTCGGTGCCTGCAAAATTAATCAAAAATAATTCACAAACATCCGTCAATAATCAGAAAAACGCACTATATTAAAGTACATCCTTCGATTCGAGTGTTTATGGCCCCTAGTGGGCCATTTTTTTGGGCGCAAACCAGCCCTATCACGGACATTCCTCTTTCAATCCATCTTAATCATCCAGGTTGAATATAAGCAACAGTTCCCTGTTTTGGGATTACTCCAGTTAGATAACATTAATGCCAGTTAATAAATTACCCAAGGAACAGAACATGAATCGTTTAACTAAATCAATTTTACAATCAGGCAACGGCGCCATTCGATACTCTGTGATGGCTGAAGACGATCTATATGGTGTGATCGCTCAAAATGCGCAAGGCATGTATTACTTAACGCGCCAACCCAGTGTGCAGTTTAAGACTCCAGTAGATGCGTTCAATGCCATTGCGATGGCTGAGAATTGGGATGAGGTAGCTGGATACTCTGTTCTAACAGATACATCATGCGGCACCGCTGCTACGTTAAGTGATGAAGGCCCATGGATGGTCGAATCCGAAGCGGAAGCCATGGCGGATTTACAGGAAGATATTGATGAAGGCGACCTAATTGAAGGTGAGTCATTTGTATCCATTATCACATTCTGCCCTAGTGAAAACCTTCTTTATGTTTTAGAAACAGAACAACAGATTTTGATGCGCGACTGGTAAGTTGACCTCAAAATGCAGGCAATTATGTTGCATTAAGATTAAATTTTTATCATTAGCAGTAAGGTGATATATGCAAGCTCAATCTATCAATTCCCTCCCGAATGACGCAAACCCTTTTGGCTTAAAAGTGTCATGCGTCATGGGCGAAAAACACGCTCTAATCAAGAACTGTCTACTGGTCATAGATGATGTTGGTGGTGAGCATATCGTGACGAAATCTAGCTATTTGAGAGTCGTTTCAGATCCCAAGTTATCTTTAACGCCAATGCTTTCTGAATTCGACATTGTCGAAACCACCGCTCCCATTGAAGATCGCATGGTGAACTACCTTCAGGAGTATTCACTCGATACCTTGCAAGGTAATGACTATGAGACTGCGATTAAAAAAATTCGCCAATGCATGGTAGAGATTCGAGATAACTATTTAATTCACCTCGAACGAAACGGTACCAACCTGTCAGAAGGTAAGATGATGTTCAAGAAGGTTTTGCCAAGATTGATGACTTCTATTCCGATGGGATTGCGACGAGTGATCCGCTTGTAAATTCACCACACCCGCTTCGGCGGGTTTTTTATGTCTATTCAGTGTTGAGTATTTGTGACTTATTAGTTTTTATTCTGATCATATTTCAACCAATAATTCCTATCTTCCTATGTTAAATATAACAAAGCGGGAGGATTCAATATGACCTCAGAAGTAGTACGCATTAAATCAGGTGACGCATTCCGAATAGCATTTTCAATTCTTAATGATCGTGAAGGCAATTTAGAGGGCGTTGAGCTTTCCACGCCTGACAATCGAAAGCACGGCTTCTTTTTAAAAGATGCACACTGCCCTAGCAAGGTCCGCTTTTCTACTTTTGACGAGCTTGGTATGCACAAGCATTACAGTGCCGATAATTACACCGATCTTGTATTGGAAGTGGTGTCCTACGGCTTCACTGTGCCGAACCCCGGTATTCTTAATTTCCTATCTTCCAATCCGTTATTTTTCCAGTCAGTTAAATCCGCATAAAAAAAGGCTCATCCAATAGGATGAGCCTCCTTTAGGTACTGCTTCTATTCGGGCCTTGAGTCAACCGACGTTCACCCCTGCGATACGCAGGAAATACCGTCTTAGTCTTTCTAGTACCGTTCACCCCTGCGCCTGCAGGAAATACGAACTGTGACCCTTAAATAGGATTTCCAGTAACCGTTCACCCCTGCGCCTGCAGGAAATACGCGACTCACAACCATTACGGCAGTAAGGCGATCCGTTCACCCCTGCGCCTGCAGGAAATACAACCGTCCCGAGTCTCGGCTCGATTCCTCCCGTTCACCCCTGCGCCTGCAGGAAATACTTCTTTTATGTTGCTTG
>Ga0181593_10005801_pt1 | contig 11153 bp, 12 predicted proteins | sample 071ome_19_FD_133756 | JGI IMG/M metagenome (GOLD analysis project Ga0181593, IMG submission 133756) | Coastal salt marsh microbial communities from the Groves Creek Marsh, Skidaway Island, Georgia - 071413AT metaG (megahit assembly) | ecosystem: Environmental > Aquatic > Marine > Intertidal...
CCGCCTTATCGCCCGCGTCATCTGCGGGTGCAGATGTCAGCACCGCATCTGAGGCCTGTTCTCCATCTTCTAGCAAGACTGCAATCAGGGCATTGACTTTGACGCCTTCGCTGCCTTCGGGCACGATGATTTTGCCAAGCGTGCCTTCGTCCACGGCCTCGAATTCCATGGTAGCCTTATCAGTTTCGATTTCGGCAATGATATCTCCAGAGGAAACTTTATCGCCCTCTTTCACAAGCCATTTTGCAAGTGTGCCTTCTTCCATAGTCGGGGACAGGGCGGGCATTAAAATTTCAATAGGCATGTCAAAATTCCTTAGCGATACGTCACTTGTTTCACGGTGGCGATAACTTCATCAGTTGTGATCAAAGCATGGCGTTCTAGATTTGCAGCATAGGGCATTGGAACATCTTTGCCTGTGCAGTTCAAAACAGGAGCGTCCAAGTAATCAAAGGCACGTTCCATAATCGTTGCGGACAAATGGTTGCCGATGGAACCGACGGGCCACCCCTCTTCGACAGTCACGCAGCGGTTTGTTTTCATGATGGAGGCGATCACTGTGTCATAATCGATGGGGCGCAATGTGCGCAGGTCGATCACTTCGGCAGCGATACCATCTGCCTCAAGCTTATCTGCGGCCTCAAGTGCATATTGCATGCCGATCCCAAAGGAGACGATTGTCACGTCGCTGCCTTCACGCCAAATCCGCGCCTTGCCAAACGGAATGGTGAAATCATCCATGGAAGGGACATCAAAGCTGCGCCCATATAGGATTTCGTTTTCGAGGAAGATTACAGGGTTGTTGTCTCGAATAGCGGTTTTCATCAAACCTTTTGCATCGGCTGCGGAATAGGGCATCACAACCTTGAGACCCGGGACCTGTGCGTACCATGCTGCATAATCCTGAGAGTGTTGTGCACCGACGCGCGCGGCGGCACCGTTTGGACCGCGAAACACCATGGGGGCGCCCATTTGTCCGCCCGACATGTAGAGCGTTTTGGCAGCTGAATTGATGATGTGGTCAATCGCCTGCATTGCAAAGTTAAAGGTCATAAATTCCACAATCGGACGCAAACCTGCGAAGGCAGAACCTGTTGCGATCCCTGCAAACCCGTGTTCGGTGATTGGTGTGTCAATAACACGGCGCGATCCAAATTCATCCAGCAAGCCTTGGGACACTTTGTAGGCCCCTTGATATTCCGCGACCTCTTCGCCCATTAGATAGACGGTTTCATCGCGGCGCATTTCCTCGGCCATAGCGTCCCGCAGGGCTTCGCGCACGGTTTGCTGTTTCATCGGGGTATCCGCAGGCCAATCCGGTGAGGCGTTTGAAACGACGAGTGCTGGAGCGGCGGCGGAGGCGACAGCCGCTGCGGGAGCCGCAGCTGGTGCGGCCACCTTATCGCCTTCGTCTTCTGCAGGAGCAGATGACGCCGCCGCACCAACGGCAGAGACATCTTCGCCATCCTCAAGAAGGATGGCAATTGGGCTGTTGACCTTGACGCCTTCGGTGCCTTCGGCAATCAGCAATTTTCCAATCGTGCCTTCATCCACCGCTTCGAACTCCATTGTAGCCTTATCGGTTTCAATTTCGGCGATTATATCACCAGAGGCGACTTTATCTCCTTCTTTTACGAGCCACTTTGCAAGCGTTCCTTCTTCCATCGTTGGGGACAGGGCGGGCATAAGAATTTCGGTTGCCATCTCTTGTCGTCTCCTTATGCGTAGATATCTGTCCAAAGCTCGTCCAAGGCGGGCTCTGGGCTTGTTTTGGCAAATTCTGCTGATGCGTTGACGGTTTCTTTGATCTCTTTATCGATCGCTTTCAAATCATCTTCGGATGCATGGCCGCCGTCGACCAGCATGACACGCACATTTTCAATTGGGTCGCGTTCGTCGCGCATTTTCTGCACCTCTTCGCGGGTGCGATATTTCGCAGGATCTGACATGGAATGGCCACGATAGCGATAGGTTTTGATTTCCAAAATATAAGGACCCTTGCCAGACCGGCAATGTGCAACGGCGTTGGCACCTGCGGCTTTGACAGCCAGAACATCCATGCCATCAACGGCCTCGCCTGGGATGCCAAAGGGTTTGCCACGTGTGTGAATATCCTCAGTCGAGGTGGAGCGCGCCTGCGCCGTGCCCATTGCGTATTGGTTGTTTTCAATCACAAAAACAACGGGCAGAGACCAAAGGGCCGCCATATTGAAGGTTTCGTACACCTGTCCTTGGTTAGCCGCACCATCCCCAAAATAGGTGAAGGTCACGCGCCCATTGTCCAAGTATTTGTCCGCAAACGCTAATCCCGCACCCAGTGGCACCTGCGCACCAACGATGCCGTGACCACCGTAGAATTGTTTTTCCTTGCTAAACATGTGCATCGAGCCGCCTTTCCCTTTGGAATAGCCGCCCTCGCGTCCTGTTAATTCGGCCATAACGCCATTTGCATCCATCCCACAGGCCAGCATATGACCATGATCGCGATAAGATGTGACCCGCTTGTCCCCTTCTTCGGCGACAGATTCTAGGCCAACAACAACAGCCTCTTGTCCGATGTAGAGGTGACAAAATCCACCAATCAGACCCATTCCGTATAATTGCCCAGCTTTTTCTTCGAAGCGTCGGATTAACAACATATCGCGGTAGTAGGTCTTCAGCTCATCCGCCGATACATTTGGCTTGGCTGCGGCTTTTTTAGCGGCCATAAAAACACCTCATAAAAAATAGTTTAGCGTTAAACTATCTATTAAAGCAAAAATTGAAAAAGAGCGAGGAAAAAGTTTGCTTGCATGACAGCTATGCAAAAATGGCAATGAAGCCGATGGTTTAAGCCGAGAAATAGAGAATTTTAATTTTGGTGGATGGCTGTGATTTTATGCGCCGCACCAATACTAACAGGTCCAAGCTGTATTATCGCTCTATATCGACCATGCATAAGGAAAGGAGGCAAAAACAAACCGGGTTCCCGTGGACGCCTGAATGGCAGACGTTTTAACGAATAATGATTTCGTCTGCACGGATTTGCCCAAGGATGTCGCGTGATTGCTGATCCAATAGATCAATATCAAGGTAATCGTCGGACATGCGCCGCGTCAGATTTTCCAAAGATGCGATTTCAGCATGAAGGCCAGCCAGTTCGGTTTCCAGTTTGGCGGCTTCGTTCAAAATTTCTGCACGTCGGAATAATCCATAGTCGCCCTGAACCGCAGCAAAGGTAAAGTACATCCCTAAGGCCATTGCAAATGCGATGCCTGCAATCATGCCCCAGGGAAGTGTACTTTTGTTGCTCATGGACTGCCTCAGCCCTTTTCTAGGGCTTTAAATGTTATACGTCGAGTATGTCACAGGTGATTCGTTTTGTGAATCCCCTATTGGGTCGAAAAATAAAAAAACCGCAAAATCCAGGCGGGTCTTTTGAATCTATACCCTATCCAAAGGTTTAGTTGGCGATTGACGCCCGATAAATGCTCTCAATCGCGCCATTCAAGGCTGTGTCGAATTCATTATCGCTTTGCTTGGCATTTAGTTTTTCGGTCAATGCCCGTGAAAAGCTTGCGATCATATCGCGGTTCTTGGACAAACGTGCGTTTGCTTCATCCATCGCATATCCCCCTGATAGGGCAACTACACGCAAAACGCGCGGGTGATCGGCCAAATCCGCATATAGATTTGAAACCTCTGGCAGAGTTAGCTTCAGCATGACGTTTTGATCGTCTGACAGGGTATTCAGACGGCGCAAAATATGATCATGCAGGATTTGTTCCGCTTCGGCCTTATCTGCAATGCTGATGGTCACCTCGGGTTCGATCATCGGGATCAGGCCGTGGCCCAAAATCTGAATGCCGATGTCGAATTGCTGATCCACAACAGCGGCGATTCCTGCATCATTGGCCCCATCAATAACTGAGCGCATTTTTGTGCCAAAGATGTTCTTTTCAACAGCACGTTCCAAAAGCGCATCCAGATCAGGCATGGGTTTCAAAATGCGCGTGTCGTTTTCCGGGTCTGCCAATCCTTTGTCCACCTTAAGAAACGGTACAACGCCACAAGTATTCCAAAGGTAATCGGCGGCAGGTGTGCCCTCGACATCGCGGTCCATGGTCATTTCAAACAGGATTGCGCCCAAAACACGATCCCCATTGAATGCAGAGGATGTCATGATGCGCGAGCGCATTTGGTGGATCAGATCGAACATTTCGCCGTCGCCGGAATATTCCGTTTCATCAACACCATAAAGTTTCAGTGCCTTTGGCGTTGATCCACCAGATTGATCCAAGGCTGCAATAAATCCAGGGGCGGATTTGATACGGTCGAATTGTTGGGATCTGGTGTCTTGGCTCATGAAAACGTCCTACATCGGTACTTTTCTTTGGTACTATCGACATAAGGCGCGGTGCGCAATTCTGGTTGCGCTATCATTGGATGAAGTTTTTTGGTGGCTTATCCCCTGTGGTGCGCCTTCATCATTTGTTCGTGAACGGCGACCATGCCGCGCTCCGCTAAATCTGACACTTCGTCCGCATGTTTTTGTAGGGCGGCAACCACATCGCCATTATCCGAGGTTTGCGTTACGATTATGCCGTTTTCCACGATTTCGATGTCTGTTTCAATACTTTCACCTTGTTCGAATAGGATCAAGAGGGTCGGGCTTTGGATCGGGACTTCGGGGTTATCGCCCTGTTCCACGCGGGTGATCATTTCGGCGACGTGGTTGATCAAGGCTTCGGCAACTTTAGGGACATCAGACAGGGTGGTGGTGATGATCCCGTTTTCAATGTTTTTCACGTCACGCGTGATAGAAGAGTGGCGTTGGAATAGGGTGCGCATGTGCGCGCGACCTCGTCTTGAGTTGTGTTCTTGTCGTTGAGCATCGGTATGTTCACTTCATCGTGTTGGTAGTTTCCATTTCCACCATGGTTCATGTGATGACCTGAGTGGCCTGACATCATTTGCGCCGTTGCATAAACACCCAAGCCAAAAAATGCGATGCATCCAAATGCAACAAGACCAATCCGTTTCATAACGTGCAACCCTACTGATTAAGTGCCGCGACACCCGGGAGAGTTTTGCCCTCCATCCATTCTAAAAACGCGCCGCCAGCGGTTGAGATGTAGGTAAACTTATTTGCTGCCTCGGCCTTATTCAATGCGGCAACTGTGTCACCCCCACCAGCCACAGAAATCAAATCACCTAATTGCGACAATTGCGCGGCAACAGCGGCAGCGGCGTTTGTGGCCCGATCAAAGGGTTCGATTTCAAAGGCACCCAAAGGTCCGTTCCAAATCAGGGTTTTTGCCGATTTGAACACATCTGTGATTTGCGCAACACTCTCTGGTCCTGCATCCAGGATCATTGCATCCGCGGGGCATGCATCGGCGGCCACTGTTTCGTTTGCCGCATTCGCGGCGAATTTGAGGGCAACGACCACATCACGCGGCAGAATGATTTTGCAATTTTCACCCGCGGCCTTGGCCATAATTTCCGTAGCGGTGCCCGTCATGTCATGTTCGGCCAGTGATTTGCCAACATCTACGCCCTGCGCGGCAAGGAAGGTATTTGCCATACCACCCCCAATCACCAAATAATCTACCTTGGCCACCAAATTTCCCAACAACTCTAATTTGGTTGAGACTTTCGCGCCCCCGACCACAGCAACAACGGGACGTTTTGGGGTCGCAAGCGCCGCTTCTAGCGCGCTGAGTTCGGCCTGCATCAAACGACCTGCACAGGCGGGTAGGCGACGCGCCACTCCTTCAGTTGAGGCATGTGCGCGGTGCGCGGCCGAGAAGGCATCATTGCAATATATATCGCCCAAAGCCGCCAATTGATCGGCAAAATCGGTGTCATTCTTTTCCTCGTCTTTGTAAAAACGGGTGTTTTCCAGCAAAACAACCTGACCCGTTTGGGCCGCCCCGATCGCCGCTGCTGCGGCGGGCCCAACGCAATCTGCCACAAACAAAACGGGGACTGACAGGTATTGTTCCAGTGCTGGCACCAAATGGCGCAAGCTCATCCCGTCCAAGCGTTCGCCTTTGGGGCGTCCGAAATGGGCTAATAGGATTGGTGTCCCACCCGCGGCCAAAATATCGCGCACAGTAGGGGCAATTTTTTCGATGCGGGTGGCGTCCGTCACCTGACCATCGTGCATCGGAACATTGATATCAACGCGCGTTAAAACGCGTTTGCCCGCCAATTCCATGTCATCCAGTGTTTTCCAGCCCATAATGCCACCTATTTTCGTCATTCCATTGCGCGCTAGATCGCGTGTTTTGGGAAATTGGTCAATGCTGCATCTTGTCCTAAATGCCAAAGGACTTTAGGTATTGCCCAAGAATTCAGATAGGAGCGCCCGATGGCCAAGTATAAAGACCCAGAAAACACAATCCTAATGGAGCTTAAGGACGGAACAGTTGTGATCGAACTGCTGCCTGATATTGCTCCAAATCACTGTATCCGCATGAAGGAAGTGGCGCGCTCTGGTCAGTATGACAATGTGTGCTTTCACCGTGTGATTGACGGATTCATGGCGCAGACGGGCGATGTGCAATACGGCAACATGGAAAATGATTTCGATATCGGCATGGCGGGCCGCGGTGGTTCTGATCTGCCAAATGTTGCGCAGGAATTTTCTGGCATCCCCCATGATCGCGGCACATTGGGTGCGGCGCGTTCGCAAAACCCAGACAGCGCAAACAGCCAGTTTTTTATCAACTTCAACGACAACCATTTCCTAAACCGTCAGTATACCGTCTATGGCCGTGTGATTTCGGGAATGGAACATGTGGATGCCATCGTGAAAGGCGAGCCACCCATGAATCCTGATCGCATGATCAGCGTGAAGGTGGCAGCAGATGCGTAAGCTTGCGTGGATCTTGGGCCTGATGGCGGGGACGGCACAGGCCACAGGCATTGAAATTCAGGTCGCGGGAGAGGCGAACGGAACGATCACGGTTGACCTATTCGAAGATGTCGCCCCACAACACACAGCGCGGATTACGCGTCTTGCCTCAGAAGGGGCCTATGACGGTGTGGTGTTTCACCGCGTGATCGAAGGGTTCATGGCCCAAACGGGTGATGTGGAATACGGTAAGATGGGTGGCAACCTGTCCTATGCGGGTCGTGGCGGCTCAAACTATCCCGACCTCCCTGCCGAATTTTCGGATGTGCCCTATGATCGCGGTGTTGTGGGCATGGCGCGTGCGCAAAGTCCAAACAGTGCAAATAGCCAGTTCTTTATCATGTTTGAACCAGGTTATTTCCTAAACGGTCAATACACAGTGATTGGTCAGGTTACCGAGGGCATGGACGTTGTTGACGCGATCAAGCTGGGCGAGGGGCGCAATGGTGCTGTGATTGGTCAACCCGATGCGATGATGAAGGTGTCGGTGATCGACTAAACCCCAGACTTTAAAGCCAAAAAGGGCACAGATGCGCACTGCACTGTGCCCTTTTTTATTGATGTACTGGTGTCTTATTACCCCAGCTGCACCAAAGCGTGGCGTTTTTTACCCGCGGACAGTTTGATTGGCGATGACAACGTCTCTGCTGTGATCATCAATCTACCATCTGTCAGGGGTTCATCGTTCAACTTGGCACCGTTTTCGGCAATCAGGCGCTTGGCCTCTTTCCCGGATTTCACAAGGCCAGATTTCACAATCAGTTGCACGATTGAAATGCCATCGCCAACGTCATCACTTTTGAGAGTTAATGTTGGTAGGTCATCCCCGATTCCACCTTTTTCAAACACCTCGCGCGCGGTAGCTTCAGCCGTTTTGGCGGCATCTGCGCCATGCAGCAATGCGGTGACCTCACTTGCCAAAATTACCTTTGCATCATTGATCTCAGACCCCGCAAGCGCATCAAGTCGATCGCATTCCGTAACAGGCAGTTCGGTATAGAGTTTTAGGAAGCGCCCAACATCCGCATCGGTTGTATTGCGCCAGAATTGCCAGAATTCATAAGGTGACAACATATCCGCATTCAGCCAAACCGCCCCATTTTGCGATTTGCCCATCTTTTTCCCATCTGAGGTTGTCAGCAGCGGTGAAGTAAGGCCAAATACGCGATCCTCTGCTACGCGGCGGGTCAATTCCATGCCATTGATGATATTCCCCATCTGATCCGAACCGCCCATCTGCAACATGCATCCATAACGGTTGTGCAGTTCTAGGAAATCATACGCCTGAAGGATCATGTAGTTGAATTCAAGGAAGGATAGAGATTGTTCCCGATCCAGCCGCGATTTCACCGATTCAAACGACAACATGCGGTTCACGCTGAAATGGCGCCCAATATCACGCAAGAATTCAAGGTAGTTAAGCTCATCCAGCCATTCTGCATTGTTGATCATCATGGCCCCATTTGGCGCGTCATCATAATCAAGGTATGCAGAAAACACCTGTTTGATGCCTGCGATGTTCTGATCAATCATATCAGGCGTAAGCAGGGGACGTTCATCTGCGCGAAACGATGGATCACCCACCTTGGTCGTGCCACCGCCCATTAATGTGATCGGGCGACTACCCGTTTTTTGCAACCAACGTAACATCATGATTTGAATCAGGCTACCCACATGCAGTGAACTGGCCGTTGCATCAAACCCGATATAGGCGGGCATACCCCCTTTACACAGCGCTTCGTCCAATCCATCGTAATCAGTGCAGTCCGCAACAAAGCCACGTTCTAGCATGATCTGAAGGAAATCTGATTTAGGTGTAAAGGTCATCTCTTGCTCCTGAAAAGGGATTGCGTCATTGCTATAGCGATCCTTGCAAGAAAGGAAAAGCCATGAGTGATGCAATTCGTGTTGTTGGAATGATGTCGGGCACATCAATGGATGGAATTGATGTGGCTGAGGTCGTGACGAATGGCATCACAATTCGGGAATTTGGCGCAACAGCCTACGTTCCCTATACCAATCACGAACGCCAAATCCTACGTCTTGCCATGGGGCAATGGGATGGATTGCATGTGCGTGCGGCGACAAAATTGGTGACCCGCTCGCATGCCCGTGCTTTTGCAAAGTTAGAAGTGGGATCGGTTAATTTGATCGGGTTCCACGGTCAAACTTTGGCGCATGATCCCGGTAACAGGCGCACGTTACAGGTGGGGGATGGTGTTCAACTGGCGCGTGAAACCGGCCATCCCGTGGTTTGGGATTTTCGCAGTGCGGATGTGGCATTGGGCGGTCAGGGAGCACCATTGGCCCCATTTTTTCACTTTGCTTGTGCAAAATTCATTGGGGTTAGCGAACCCATTGCCTTCCTAAATTTAGGAGGCGTGGGGAATATCACATATGTAGATCCGCTTAAGAGCGATATCACTGATCAGGGGGCTGTTTTGGCCTTTGACACTGGACCCGCAAATGCGCCACTAAATGATTTTATGATGGATCGCTTTGGACAGGCCTATGATACGAACGGTGCCTTGGCCGCAACTGGAACGCCTGATATGGATGTGGTACGGGCATTTTTGAGGGCATCATACTTTCGCAAAGTTCCACCCAAGTCATTGGATAGAAACAGTTTTCCACAAATTTTGAAGTTGGTTGCACATATGAATGATGCAGATGGCGCCGCAACAGTTTGTGCGATCATCGCGGCCACGGTTGCAAGGGGCATGGAACACGTGCCCGGATCTGTTTCCCAGGTTTTGGTGTGCGGCGGAGGGCGCCATAACCCCGTCATCATGTCCATGTTACGCGCGGGATTGGGGGTGCCCGTGTTAACGGTTGAACATCACGGATTAAACGGCGATATGCTAGAGGCGCAGGCTTTTGCCTATCTGGCGGCGCGTGTTTTAAACAAACGCCCAACCAGCGGTCCCAGCACAACGGGCGTGCCAGTATTCATTGGGGGTGGTGAGTTGGCGTGGCCTTAGTTTTCGATCAAGTGGAATTTACCCGCTACAGCTTGCCCCACCCAAAACACAGAATTTCGCGCAATGGGGATGGTTTAGGCGCACGTCGCTATCTGCATCCTGCAACGTTGGACCCAATTCAAACTGCGGATCATAGGCCAATAGAGTACAGGCCAAAACCGCGGGGGCATCGGCCCCTTTGCGTCGTACGACCATCCGTGCGTTTGAACACATCAATTCCCTCGGGTCTTTGTTCAAAATACCCCAACAGGCCGTTGTGATTTCAGGCACATCTAATGTGCCTGTCATTTCAGGAAATAATACCGTTTCGGCCGGCGCATGGGCGTCAATGTCAAATCCTTCGGCCTGATATAGGGCCGCAAAACCCGCACGTGTGTCTGTTTCGGTTTCATCCCATAATGTGCGCCCAGCAACGGCCATTTTGATCCCTGCATCCCGAAGCCAGCGCATTCCAATCATCGTTTTTTCAAAACTGCCCGCGCCACGTTCCAAATCATGCATTTTAGCGCTGTGATGATCTAATGAAATGCGCAGGGTCATTTTCCCGGGATAGGCTGCGTTCAACTCGGTCAATCCATCGCGCATATTGCGCCGCATCATTGGCAGCATCGCGTTTGTTAACACCAACACGGAAAATCTCCGTTCCAGCGATAGGCTCAGCATCTCAATGATTTCGCTATTCATAAAGGGTTCGCCACCCGTAAACCCAATTTCCGTAACAGGCATATTATGATCGGCGATTTCGTCCAAATAGGCGCGTAAATCACTTTCTGTGAAATACACCAACTGATCGTTGGTGGGCGAACTTTCGATGTAGCAATTCACGCATTGGATATTGCACAGCGTCCCTGTGTTCACCCAAAGCGTTTCTAAGGTTTCAAGACTGACCCACGCGCGTTCCTCACCCTTGGCTGTGCGGGTTGGATGTTCGAATTTCTTCCCATTATCGCTTTGCTCAATATCTTTCATGGACCTGCCTTTTTGTGTGTTATTGGAACAGTAACAACAGAAACGCCAGGCACAAGGTTTTCCAATTGCACATAACAGTGTTGTGTGCACTCTTATTCCTAGACATTCAGGACATATCACAGTAAAAAGCGCGCAAGTTAGCGCTAACATGGTATTCAACCAAAAGCGACGAACAAAGGAAGAATGTAAAAATGGTTTCTCGCGTTATACCCGTTGATCCCTTTGATTTAACGATTTTTGGTGGCACGGGGGATTTGGCAAAACGCAAAATTTTACCTGGGTTATTTCGCCGTCATCTGTCA
>Ga0181593_10005802_pt1 | contig 11153 bp, 11 predicted proteins | sample 071ome_19_FD_133756 | JGI IMG/M metagenome (GOLD analysis project Ga0181593, IMG submission 133756) | Coastal salt marsh microbial communities from the Groves Creek Marsh, Skidaway Island, Georgia - 071413AT metaG (megahit assembly) | ecosystem: Environmental > Aquatic > Marine > Intertidal...
TGAATAAATTACGATTACCTTTTGGATGTTATTTGAACAACCTCTGAAGATGTGGCCGGAATCTCAGGAAAACCGAATAGAGATTGTTCAAGAACCATAGAAAAGGCTGCATCTGGAAGAATTTACCAAAAAAGCGGAAACCTGGAAGTGCCGCCCAAACATGAGCAAAGGCCTCACCGCCTGAGATAATTCTTCCATCAAAGGTTTGCACGTGAAAGCGAGAAAGTGCTTGGGCTTTGGTCAGACGAGGAGCTAGTTCTTCTTTCGCTGATCGATTCACATCAATCCAATTAACGGCTTTAGATCCTTTGCGCCGCTTATAAAATGATATTTCCCGATTACATAGTGGGCATGCCCCATCATAAAAAACGGTCAATTTTTTAGAGTCGGTCATGGCGTCCATTCCTGTGGAACAGTATCGGTCATCTATTTAATTTTGCTTTCTCTCTGATGTCTTATGTCTTGGCACCATCGAAGCAGTTAAATAAAATTGTTTTTCGATGGCTTTTAGATTTTGCAATTGTTTTCGTAATCTTCTTTTTATAATGCTACCGCTTTTTGCCTGTTTAAAGTCATCTTCGAGTTGTAAAATAAGTTTGGTCATTGTTTTCAATAATATTTTAGTGTGTTCTATTAATTACGATGTTTTATATTTTTTAGATCACTGTAAACGATACTTTCAGTATTTAGCTTAAAACATCAGTGATCCATTTAACTCTTCAGAACGTACCACTTAGTAAAATTAATGCTTTTTATGGAGAGTTAATCATGTTCCGCGATATGTACAATTCCGTTATGGACTCAAGTGTAAATCCCCTCCGAAATTTTCCGAAGATTGTCCGATTTCAAATTATGTGGATTTTAGCTTATATGTGGTCCGCCGTTTTTTGTATTTGGGCTGGGTTGGTAAGCTATGTCGGGTTTTCCATTGCCGCTCATACTGTACTGCTTGTTGGTATATTTTTTACGACCGAAGTTTTTCGCCGGGCTAAGAAAAATCATATCGTGACTTATGACCAGCTCTTCAAAGACCCGAAAGTTGGTTGCGCAAGATATGATGATGTCTGGGGTGGCTAATTTATTTAAGTTATCCGTGGAACCTAAGTTATTTTGTATAGTTACAGCAGCCTATTCCGTATGAAGCGGGATAGGCTTTTGTGCTGGATAAGACTAAGAATGATTGACGCTCAATGTGAGAACAAGTTACCCGCACATGGTCATTTGCGTTAAAAACGCTTTGTTTTCCAGGTTTTTGAGGAAATGTGATCCGAAGTCCTGCTGCCAACGTAGATATAACAAGCTATATTGACCTAATCCACTCAAGTCCGAGAGATCATTTTCATGCCATTAGACGATCGGTCGCCTTATTCGAGGCACCTTAAAATTGCTGTGATCGGCACAGGCATTGCCGGGATGTCTGCTGCGTGGCTTTTGTCCAAATCACACGACGTCACGGTATACGAGCGGGGCAATCGAATTGGCGGCCATTCAAATACGGTTGATACCGAGAACCAATTTGGCACGACACCCGTCGATACCGGATTTATCGTTTATAACGAACTGAATTATCCTAATCTCACCGCGCTCTTTTCTCATCTTAATGTTCCAACAAAAGAAAGCGAAATGTCATTCGCTGCATCTTTGGATGATGGTGCCTTTGAATATGGTGGATCAGACATTCCATCGATGATTGCACAAAAAAGAAATCTCTTGCGGCCAAAATTTTGGCGAATGTTGCTTGATCTCAGACGATTTTACCAAACCGGGCCTGAGCTGCTTTCTCATCCACATGCCGAAGACATTTCTTTGGGTGATTTTTTAGATCAAGGACAATACTCAGACGCATTTATATATAACCATTTGCTACCGATGGGTGCGGCTATCTGGTCAACGGCCGTTGAGGAAATGCGTGATCACCCTGCGCTGACTTTCGTTCGGTTTTGTATGAGCCATGGGCTCATGCAGGTTGCGAACCGCCCCCAATGGCGCACCGTTGACGGCGGAAGTCGAGAATATGTTCGCCGCCTCACCGCATCCTACGCAGATAATGTTCAACTAAATTGCGGCGCGCGCAAAATACATAGATTCAATGGCGGCAAAGAGGTCATGATCGAAGATGATTGGGGGCATGTGTCTCGATATGATCGTGTTGTTATTGCGACTCATGCCGATCAGGCGTTATCCATGCTTGGAGATCCCAGTGTTCAAGAACGGACACTCCTTGGTGCCTTTCGCTATACGCAGAATACAGCTGTATTACACACGGATTCAGGATTGATGCCGAAGCGAAAAGCCGTTTGGTCGAGTTGGAACTATCTAAGTCCAATAAATGATAGAAATGAAAAGCAAGTCAATGTGACCTATTGGATGAATCGTCTCCAAGGGATTGATGAGCGAACACCCCTTTTCGTGACGTTAAACCCCCACCGTGACATTGAAGAACAATATATTAAAGATATTATTCTTTATGAGCATCCATTCTACGATTACGCGGCTATTAAAGCGCAACGGCAATTATGGCAGCTTCAAAGTATTCATAACACTTGGTATTGTGGAAGCTATTTTGGCTATGGCTTTCACGAGGATGCCCTGCAATCAGGGCTTGCTGCAGCCGAAGCCATTGGTGGTGTACGTCGTCCTTGGACTGTTGAAGATGAATCGGGGCGAATTCATTTAACGCCAGAACAAGAGCTCGCCGCATGACTGGTTTTTCGTCTTCATTGTACTTCGGTAAGGTCGAACACCATCGGTATCGGCCGAAAAGCCATCATCTGAGCTATAACGTCTTCGCCTTGCTACTGGATTTGAGCGAAATTGAGACACTAAATCGATCGTTACATCTTTTCTCCCGAAATCGATTTAATGTCTTTGGATTTTATGATCGTGACCATGGTCCCGGCGACGGCAATGATTTGCGATCCTGGATCAATGATAATCTATTAAAAGCCGGGATTGATCTCAGTGGCGGCAAGATTGAGGTATTATGTTATCCGAGAATATTCGGCTACGTTTTTAATCCTTTGAGCGTTTTCTATTGTTATGGGGCTGGCGGCGATTTGCGAGCAACCCTTTACGAAGTTCACAATACGTTCGGTGAGAGGCATGCTTATTTAATTCCCGTCGAGTCATCTGTTGAAAACGTTATCCGACAGGAATGTGAAAAGAATTTTTACGTATCACCTTTTATTGAAATTGCCGGGCGGTATCATTTCCGGCTTAGCCCGCCGGCAGATACGGTATCCCTTGAAATCAATCACATCGATACGGCAGGTTCCGCTCTTTATGCCGTTTTTCAGGGCACACAAGTTTCGTTAACCGACAAATCTCTCTTAAAAGCCTTTCTTAAATATCCTCTCATGACCTTAAAGGTTATCGCGGGTATTCACTGGGAAGCTATAAAAATTTGGCGCAAGAAGATTCCCGTTATTGATCATCCGCTACCGCCGTCATCCATGGTAACGATCGTCAATTCAACATCAAATTGAGACTCAAATAATGCAAAAACAACAGCTCGATCCCATAAAGCCGGTTTACTTGGAAATTTCCAGGTATCAAAATTTTTGGGTTAAGACCTTGATCAAGGTTCTCAGCAAAATTGAATTTGGCCAAATCTCTCTCGTTCTTCCTGATGGGACGAGCCATTTGATCACGGGAACCAAGCATAACGAACCTAAGGCCATCTTTCGTTTGCGCAGCGCCGCGACGGCGCGGCGGCTATTGGTCGGCGGAACAATAGGACTGGCTGAATCCTATATGGATGGCGAATGGGACAGCCCGTCTCTGGTTGAGCTTTTGGAGATTGGCGCTCGCAATGAAAATGCCATCGGTTCTGATATTGCCGGCGCAATACTTATGCGTCTCATCAATTATATGCGGCATTTGGCGCGGCCGAACACAAAACGCGGCAGTCGTCGCAATATTCAGTATCACTACGACCTTGGTAATACTTTTTATGCACCTTGGCTCGACTCGTCGATGACTTACTCATCGGCATTATTTACGGACCCCGCGCAATCTCTCAGCGAAGCGCAAAACGAAAAGTACCGCCGCCTTGCCGAATCGCTTGCATTGAGATCCGATCATCATGTTTTGGAAATCGGCTGCGGGTGGGGCGGATTTGCCGCCTATGCAGCCCAAGAGATCGGTTGCCGGGTAACGGCCTTAACAATTTCACAGGAACAATTCTCATTTGCCAAAAGACGCATTAAACAGTTGGGGCTGGATGATAAAGTCGGAATACGCCTGCAAGATTACCGGGACATCGAAGGCACTTATGATCGGATTGCATCCATTGAGATGTTTGAAGCCGTTGGCGAGCAACAATGGCCGTTATTTTTCAAAATCGTGCGATCTCGATTAAAGCCAAACGGCAAGGCCGCATTACAGATTATTTCCATTGAAGACGATCGTTTTGATACGTACCGTCGGCACCCCGATTTCATTCAACGTTATATTTTCCCTGGCGGCATGTTGCCATCGCCGCGCGTCCTGCGAGAATTGATCAAAGATGCGGGGTTGAACTTACAAGATGAGTTCACTTTCGGCACGTCTTACGCAAAAACGTTGGCATTGTGGCAGCAGCGTTTTCAGAAATCGTGGCCGGACTTAATAGGCCTCGGATTTGATCACCGTTTCAAACGAATGTGGGAATACTATCTGGCTTATTGCGAGTCTGGATTTAATGCTGATGCAGTCGATGTCGGTCATTATCTTTTAACGCGAGATTAGAAGGCGGCCTGGCATCATGCCCTCTTCAAACGCCATTTCTTGGCGGCTGTTGGCGTTATATTCTTTGCCGGCCTTCGCACTGGCCGTCCCCACAATTCCGGTATACGTCTATCTGCCGACATTCTATGCCGAATCGTTAGGCCTCGGCCTTAGTATAACCGGCGGGGTTCTTTTGCTGGCTCGAATTGCCGATGTGATTACTGATCCATTGATTGGCATTGTCAGTGACCGGGTATCTTTACGATGGGGCCGCCGTAAACCCTGGATTGGTATCGGTGCCATCTTGTGTGGTTTGGCTTTGGTTCAACTTTTGATACCAGGTGATTTTGTCGGCGCCGGTTATCTCGCATTTTGGGCCGTACTGTTGTACCTCGGCTGGACGATGGTTGCCATTCCTTACACGGCTTGGGGAGCTGAATTATCTAATGACTACCATCAACGGGCGCACATAACCGGCGCACGGGAAGCTGCTATGATTTTCGGCATTCTGATCGCAGGCAGTTTACCGGCGAGTGCCGCCGCCCTGGGTTGGACAGAGCGCGACGGGCTTGCCGCCGCTGCATGGCTTGCCATCGGTGTCGGCATTCCAACGATCGCATTGTTGCTTTGGCGTGTACCCGATACAAAACATATTAACATACCTGATCGGTCACTTGCTAAAACCCATCAAAAACAAACATGGTGGCTTACCCTAAAACCGATTTTGTCGAACGCACCCTTCATTCGTTTGTTGTCAGGTTGGTTTATCAATGGACTGGCCAATGGCATTCCGGCCGTTCTCTTTCCATTGTATTTACAATACGGTCTGCAAGTTGGGCCAGCCCAACGCGGTATTTTGATCGGTGTATACTTTCTTTCCGGTATTCTCGCCATTCCGGCATGGGTCTGGCTCAGTCGGCATTGGAGTAAGCATCGCGTTTGGTGTGCCGCAATGATGCTCGCTTGTTCAGCATTCATTTGGGTACCGCTATTAAATCCCGGTGACTTTGTTTTGTTCTTGATGATTTGCGTTGTAACGGGATGCGCTTTGGGTGCTGACCTTTCGCTGCCGCCGGCCATGCAAGCCGATGTCGTTGAATTCGATACTTTTAAAACCGGTCACCATCAGGCGGGGTTGTTTTTTGCCCTTTGGAGTATGGGAACAAAACTCGCGTTGGCTTGCGCCGTTGGTATTGCTTTCCCGGTTCTCGATGCATTTGGTTTCCAGCCGGGCCAATCCAATCAAGCGTCAGCATTATTTGCTTTAGTAGTGATCTATGCACTGGTCCCGACCGTACTCAAAGTAGGTGCAGTTTTTCTGATTTGGGGGCATCCCCTTACGTCGCATCGGCAAGAAATTATTCGGAGGCGTCTCGCTTCGAAAAATTTGCAACCAAGCGAAAAATGATCTGATGAAACAGTGTTCTTACTTTGTAATCACAATTTTATTATTTTTAACCGGATGCAGTTCGATGAAACCAGAGCAATTTGCTGATACGAAACCCCGATTTGTATTGGAAGAGTACTTTGCCGGTGAGACAAAAGCCTGGGGTATTTTCGAAGACCGCTTCGGCACGGTACGCCGTCAATTTTCAGTGAAAATTACCGGCACTTGGGATGGCCAACAATTAGTGCTTGATGAGCACTTTACATATATGGATGGCGAAAAGGACCGCCGGGTCTGGAAAATAAAAAAACACAATGATCATCATTATGAAGGAAAGGCCGATGACGTGATCGGTACGGCAAAAGGTGAATCATTTGGTAACGCCTTAAATTGGCGTTACGATATGGACCTTAAGGTTGGAAATGGAACTTGGCGCGTTCACTTCAATGATTGGATGTTTCTGCAGGCCGATGGTGTGTTGATCAATCGTGCCCGCGTTACCAAATGGGGCCTTGAGATAGGCCAAATTACGTTAGCATTTCAAAAAGTTAACAAGCAAAAAGCTTCAGTAATTTCACCGCCAAAGCTGGCCGTTGTCAGCTCGAAATTCGTGAACCAAAAATAACCATAAAAAGCCTTACGAAAACCGGCATGCGCAGCAAAAACTGATTCATTGCATCCCAATGATCGATGTGTTCGATAACGCGGCCATCTTCATCGAGTACAATCTCACTAACGCCTTCTATTGCAAGCGCGTGTTTGCCGAAAAGTTTGAGAGTGCCGGTGAAACGCCAGCGGAGATAACAAATATTTTTCTCGCATATGATGTGATTTACGCTGAATGCTGGCGCTTCGACCTCTTTAAACATTCTCTCGAAAATTGCCCGCATTGCAGCTTGGCCAATGACATCGTTAAAGGGATCTTTAAAATGGATGTTTTCCAAGGTAAGTACCGAAAGCCGGTCCAGGCTTTCGGGGCTGAGGGTTTCATAAAACCGTGCATATTCTTGGCATGGGTTGGCAGTCATGAGCTGACAATACGCCGCGTGAGCCAAAAATAAACGGCGTAGGGCATACACCGTATAAATTTAAGGAACCATGTAAAGCGCCGTGGGAATGTTATTTCGAATCGCTTTGTTGCCAAGCCACCGACAATACGCTCGGCGGCCATTTCGGCACTCATGAGAAACGGCATCGGGAAATCGTTTTGATCTGTCAGCGGTGTTTTGACAAATCCAGGATTGATAAGGCTAATCGTTACATTATGGCGATCGAGTTCAGGCTTAAACGCCTCGCACATATTAATGAGAGCGGCTTTGCTGGCCCCATATGCAGATGCGCCCGGTAATCCACGATACCCAGCAACGGATGAAACCACAGCAACATGGCCGCTTTTTCGTTCGATCAATTGCGGGAGAACAGCGGCGAGACCGTTCACGACGCCCATGACATTGATCGTTAGTAATCGTTGAAAAACAGAAGGCTCAAAATGCTCTACCGATGTTGGCCCATGTGTGCCGGCGTTAAGGATCACCAAGTCTAATGGTCCTAAAGTTTTTTCAATTTCGTAAACCGTGTTATGGACGGTTTCTTCTTCGGTAACATCCAAAGGGAACACGTGAATCGCCCCGGGAAGATCGCGCGCATCACCGGCAAGGCTTTCGAGATCCTCCCGCGTCCGCGCGCTGACGGCAACACAAACGCCGTCTTTTGCCAGGCGCAAAGCGACGGCTCTGCCAATTCCTTTGCCTGCACCCGTAATCCAAGCGGTTTTAATCATTGCATTTTCGCTTCATCATTTTTTCGACACTGCTGGCAAAAGTACTCGATTGTTGAACCATCATTACCTGGGAATCTCATCTTAACCCAGCGGCCATCATGATCGTACCAGAGTTCATTCTTTAATTCGCCCGTGTAAACGTAATGCCGTGCTGTTCCATTTTTCCCATTAATCACGACGGCGGCCTCTCCTTTATTCGTAATTTTAATTCGATTCATACGTCCCGTGATCGTATTCAGGATACGATCACGGGACAAAATACCGGGGTGCCAATGATTGGTTGGGTACACGCCTGCTTGCGCGGTAATCGTGCCTTTAGGGCCCTTGATCGTCATTTGCCCCTTGTCCAGACGAGCTTGTACAACACTCACTTCACCATCATCGTCAGTCGTTGCGGCAAGAGAAATCAGGCAGTTACCCTGCCAAATCGACTCAGATCGATAGGAATATTGGTAAGCCGTAAAAAACAAAAAAGAAATTTTTAACTCAAAATGAGTTTTGACGATCAAACTATTGTCACTTTTTTTAAATTCAATACGGTGAAATCCAACCGGCACCCCGTTTCGATCGACGCGAAATTTAATTTGATCACCATAAAGCTTTAATGGGTCAATGTTAGTCTGTTTTGTAGGGCTAATGCATTTTGGAAATGCCGTATCTGCTGCCTCGACATCAGCAACTGATAACAACAGAATGAATACACCACATAGAACAGAAAGCCGGTTCATATTACACATGATAAGATTCAAATTCCTGATTACTTATTGAAAGGCCTTAGGGCCATCTCCCACACTCCGCTGTGGACTAAGGCGTTCAAGAAACGCGACTGTTTTTTCCAAAACTGGCACTGAGCCCTGAAAGGGCGAAGCTAGAGCAAGAAGCACGCCCACATGGCCGGTATTCGCGAAGGAAATGTATGTGGCCGAACTTCCTACTTTTTGCAATCGTTGAGCAAGTACGCGCGAATTTTCAGCATCAACAAAATTGTCCTCGGCACCATGCAGAAGAAGCATGGGCCGAGTATTGGAATGAACAAAATTGATGGAACTAATATTGCGAGGATTTTTAGCTGTCTCAAATATTGGCCGTATACTCCAGTATTGAGAAGGATCAATCACATAGGGCCCCGCTAATCCCACGATACCAGCGATAAAATTTTGTGAGACACCCGCCGCTTTTAAGTAACGAGGATCAAGGGCTAGCAAAGCCGCAATATGAGCACCGGCCGAATGACCAATAAGAACAACTTTCTTTAGGTTACCGCCGTGCTTGCCTATATGGCGCCGCACCCAGCCGACGGCGGCGGCGGCATCCTCGATGAAACGAGGAAACTGAACCTCTGGATAAACGCGATAATTCGGTATGACTGTGACAAATCCGCGCGATGCGAACGCCTCGCCGACAAATCGGTAGTTGCTCCGATGACCTCTTTTCCAACTACCGCCATACAGGAACATCACAACGGTGTCGTGTCTTTGTTTGCTCGGCTTATAAATATCCAACTTTTGTTGTGGTTTAGCCCCATAAGCAATATTTTTCACATGACGATAAGTATCCTCCGGCACTGTTATATTAACCAATGCCAACGGTGAGCATGCCGGCAGAAAAGCCAGTAATACCAGCACTATAGAGCGCCATAACGGATGGGGTTTTATGTACTGCATAGTCTTTATACGCAATGCGGGTACGATTAGATTTTAGAAGACGGCTATTATTTTTGCGGCAAACTCACGGTACACTCAGGCATGAAAAACTACGGCTTTGTCAAACTAACTGACTGTGATCTGGCTGACCGTCAGAGGTCAAGAGTCTCACGCGGCAAGTTGACACCACTCTGATCCACCCCCTTTGAATTGGTCCAACATCGGGTAGCACTTCAAATGCGCCAAAACTCTTAACAAACTTAATGGGGGCAGATCAGGTAGGCTACTAATATGATTTTGATAATTTCAAAATTATAGGATTGACTTTAATCAAGGTGAATTCTTGTTCTAGTGATTTACGATAGTGCAACGATGTTTAGGCTCAAAGTTTAATAATAAGAATTAACAACTACATAATATCTAATAATTTATCAGCGTGTGCAGTGAGGTTCTATCATGTCAAATCAAACAATGCTGACCAAAATAGATTTTAATTTTCTAAAGTTAATAGACAAACAAAAAAGGGCAAATAATTATCAAAACAAATGTAATTCTATTTGGCGTGTAGGGTTGCTTCTTTGTTGTGGAATAGTTTGTTTAATTGGCGTGGTGCCCCCAGCAAAATCGGCAGGAGTGTCAACACATTGGTATATGGGAGGTATTGCTTACAGTGAGATTAGAAAGGCATCAAAAGACTTAGCCAATTCGCTTTATACCGAGTGGGCCTGGTATCAGCGTGGCACAACATACCCTGATGCTGCACAGACCTATTTTAAACATCATAAAATTAAAGGTGACGATGGCTTAAGCCACAACACATCATCTAAAGACGGTGGTTTTTTTACGCAATATCTGAATGAAATTATAAACACTTGTGGGAATAACACAAAAACGCTTATCAAAAAAAACAAGCGCTACTGTCGTGAAGCCCTTGCGTTTTTTTTCGGCATGGTTAACCACGTTATTGCCGATGCCCCTTGGCACCAAATCTGGATTGGCAGAACATCTGGAAAGCATTGCCCAAATCTTAAACATAGTTGGAGCAAAAAACCTCAGCCACGCCACCAAATTGCAGATACCAATGAAATTCTAAGAGAGATTCATACCGGAACACACATTGATCCAGATAATACCACCATCGCTGAATTCCTTCGGGAGTGGCTCAATCTGGATCCTAAGCACCGTACGACACCCAAAACCTTTGAACGGTATCAGGAGATTGTCGAGAAATATCTGATCCCCGCTCTCGGCCAGATTAAGCTAGCAGAGATAAAGCCCGCTCAAATTCAGAAGGCCTACAGCGTTTGGCTCGATCATGGCCGGCTTCGCGGACAAGGCGGGCTGTCGCCGACAACGGTCCGACAACACCACCGGGTCCTAAGCCGAGCCTTCAAACAAGCCGTTCGATGGGGAGTATTATCTCGAAACCCCGCCGATGCTGTCGACCCGCCACCGCCGGTCCGGCGTGAGATCCAGGTTCTAACCCACAACCAACTCGCCGATCTCCTCGAAGCCGCTCAAAAAACCGACCTCTATCTCCCGGTCCTGATCGCCGCCACGACCGGGCTTCGGCTGGGTGAGGTCTTTGGCCTCTGGTGGAAGGACCTGGACCTCGAAAACGGGGCCCTGACTGTCA
>Ga0181593_10005803_pt1 | contig 11151 bp, 6 predicted proteins | sample 071ome_19_FD_133756 | JGI IMG/M metagenome (GOLD analysis project Ga0181593, IMG submission 133756) | Coastal salt marsh microbial communities from the Groves Creek Marsh, Skidaway Island, Georgia - 071413AT metaG (megahit assembly) | ecosystem: Environmental > Aquatic > Marine > Intertidal zone...
CCTTACGGTATTACGGTCATTTCAATATAACCGCCACACCTCAGGCTGCAAATAACGAAAACATCCTAAAGCAATGACGCCGATGTTCTCGCACTAAAGTGACTGTTAAAACTGCTGTGCTGTCTAGAACGGTTGTGCTGGCTAGAACTGTTGTGTCAGGGCTTGCCAGACTTTGTCGGGGCCTACACTGTCGTAACAAGGTGGGTGTTCGTTATTGAACTTGCAGGTTTTGTTTAGACAGGGCGCACAGTCAAACTGAGCACTGAGCACGTCAACCTTAGGGCCTAGTACTCCGGTCAAGGTTGCATCAGTGGCACCATAAATAGCCACCGATGGCACTTCTAAGCCAGCGACCACATGACTAAGACCGGTATCCACACCCACAACACCCTTGGCGAAAGCCAAATAGGCCGTCAATTCAGACAAGCCCATTTTCGGCAGCACATGCACCCTGTCATGAACGGCGGCAATGCGCTCGGCGCGCTCGCGCTCTTCTTCATTACCCCAAGGTAAGAACACGGTTAACCCTTCGGCAACGGCTTTGTGCGCTAAGGCCTGCCAATGTACCTCGGGCCAAAGTTTTGTGATCCAAGTGGTGCCGTGCAGCATGACCAAATAGTCGCCTTCGACTTCTGGGCGCTGCCAACGTGACTTATCCAGACCATAGCCAAAGCGCTGTTCTTCACCTACACCGTAACCCAAAGCCTGAGCAAAAAGCTGGCGCACACGCCAAATAGCATGAGTACCTTTAGCGACGGGAAAGCCTTGATCGTAGGCGCGCACCGCCAGTGGTTCCCGTGCACTGTGTTTGTCATAACCCACTTTTGGCGCACCCTTGGCCAACTTGGTGACCAGGCCACTCTTAATGAGCCCCTGTGCGTCCAAAATGAGATCAGGGGACTCTTGCTTTAAAGCGGCCAAAAAGGCCTTTAGCTCGGTACGATTTTGTTTGTTGAATAGGTTTTTACGCCAGCGACGCCAGCCAATAGGCAGCACTTTTGTCACAGCCGGATGCCAGCCCGCCATGGCGGCGAAGCCTTCTTCTACCACCCAGGTCACTTCCAAGTCAGGGATCTGTTGCTTGGCCTCGGTTAAGGCGGGAAAGGTATGAAAGACATCGCCAAGGGACGACATTTTAATCAGCAATAACTTCATGCTTCATCCGGAGTATCGTTCTTATTCTTAGGTGGTATTGGCTAGCTCGACCTAGCCGAACAAATCAAAACTAGGGCCAGCGGCACTGGACTGACCAGAGGCACCCTTGTCTAACCAACGACTGGGCTTACTGAAGGTTTGCTCCATTTGACGCGCCAGCGTGTCACCTATTTTCTTGCTGCTGCCTTTTGCCAGCACAGCCGCAATGTAATCTTCTTCTTTACCTAGACATAGGGCTAAACCCAGTTCGTCTAAGGCATTTTCTCTCATCAACTCGATGGTATTTAGTCGACGTGCTTCCGCGAGTTCCACGTTAGGCTCCCACTGCTGAATTACTCGTTACCGCCATCCCGCAATTGTAAAAAAATAGCGACGACAGATGCGGGGAGCGGGATTGTACTGCAAATTGTCCCTAAAATAACCCGCCCTCGGGACGATCAAAGCAAGGGATTGATCAGCCCGCCACATGCACCCATCGACCTAGGGCCAAGGCTACACATTGAAACAATCAGGACACATTTGCGCAGTATGCTGCTGGCGATAAATCAATAGCCCGCAGCCCTGCGTCAAAAGGCTTACAGGAAGTTAGGAAAAAGATATGAAGCGTGTTGTGGTCACCGGCATGGGCATCGTGTCCTGCATCGGCAACAGCCCAGAAGCCGTTACCGAAAGTTTGAAACATGGGCGTTCGGGCATTAGCTTTCAGCCGGATTACGCCGAACTGGGCTTTCGCTGCCACGTTGCAGGAAAGCCGAATATTGATGCTGCCGATCACCTCGACCGCAAAGCCCTCCGCTTTATGAGCGATGCTGCAATTTACGCCGCCATCGCAGCACAACAAGCCATGGAAGACGCAGGCTTAACCAGAGCAGACTTAGCCAACGGCGACACAGGGGTCGTTGCCGGTTCTGGCGGGTCATCGGCCAGTGACATCGTAGAAGGCACAGACATCTTTCGCAGCAAAGGACTACGCCGCCTCGGTGCCTACCGCGTCCCCCGTGCCATGGGCAGTACTTGCAGCGCCAATATTGCAAATACTTTTGGTATTCGCGGCGTCTCCTATTCCATGAGTTCTGCTTGTTCTACCAGCGCCCATTGTATTGGTCATGGCGCTGAGCTCATTCAACTGGGCAAGCAGTCCCGCGTATTTGTGGGTGGCGGCGAACAATTGCACTGGAGTCAGACCATGCAATTCGACGCCATGGGCGCGCTCACCACCCAGTTCAATCACACACCTGACCAAGCCAGCCGTCCTTACGACGTTTCACGCGACGGCTTTGTCATCGCAGGCGGAGGCGGCATGCTTGTCTTAGAAGACTATGACTTAGCCAAGGCGCGCGGTGCAAAAATTTACGCAGAGATTACCGGCTACGGCGCATCCTCAGATGGGTATGACATGGTCGCGCCCAGCGGTGAAGGTGCGCAACGCTGCATGCAACTGGCGCTGCGCAATGTTAAAGACCCCATTGATTACATCAACACTCACGGTACCAGCACCCCACTGGGCGATACCGTCGAACTCGAAGCCATTGCCAACGTCTTTGGTGAACAGCGTCCTCGCCTTAGCAGCACAAAATCCCTAACCGGACACTCTCTGGGTGCCACCGGCGTGCAAGAAGCCATCTATTGTTTGCTGATGATGCAACATGGATTCGTCACCGGCTCAAAAAACATTACTGAGTTAGACCCCAAAGCCACAAACGCCAACATCATTCAACAAACTGAAAACGCAGAATTGCGCACAGTTTTATCCAACAGTTTTGGATTCGGCGGCACAAACGCATCTTTGGTGTTTTCTAAGCTGTAAATTCCAAAAATGTCTGTTATAAAGGATTGCCTCGAACGCGCCACAACGCAATCGGTACACGGGTTCCAAGCTGTATAAAAACTCTAATCATTCCGGTACGTTGCGATTCGATGCCAGGCCAATGCGGTATCAGGCCTTATTGATAACAATGACTATTTTATAAGCGCTAATTTCACTATGTCTCAATTCGAAACAGATCAACTATTCCAGATTGCAGAAAAGCTCAGCCAAGACTTTTCGCTCTTCCCTAACGACACACAACATCCAGCATCGCCTGTCATCAAAGGCTTGCTGACACAACAAGCTATAGATGAAAAACTCAGTACACTACCTTCACTGGATATCGATCAGTACATCGAAGAAGTTGTCGCACCCAGTGAGTCCAGCCAGCGCCTAAGCGCTCGTCAAGTTGTACATAAACTTACAAATCGAATTATCACCGAAAAAGAAGACGGCCCACTGTACGTTGCTGAAGTCGAATTGGACTTTGGCCATAAATTCCGCCGCGTCGGTTTTATTTGTCAAAACCGTGAACATCGCAACGGCGCGTGGATGCCAGAACATCACAAGCGCGCAGTCAGAGCCGTTCGCCAATTTGCTAAACACGCCATGCCCATCGTCACCCTTATCGACACACCGGGGGCAGATGCAGGCGAAGAAGCCAACATGCGCAACCAAGCACATAGCATTTCTCATCTAATCGCAGAAATGGCCAATGCCGACACGCCAACCGTGGGCATTATTTGGGGTGCAGGTTACTCGGGCGGTGCCATTCCTTTGGCCGCCACAAATATTTTACTTTCTGTACGCGACGGTATTTTCAATACGATTCAGCCACAAGGTCTGGCAAGTATTGCGCGCAAATACAATTTAAGCTGGCAAGAATGTGCGAAGTACGTGGGCGTATCGGCCTACGAACTTCACTCTAAAAACGTTATTGACGGCATCATTGATTACGCACCAAAAGATCGTATCGACAAACTGGTGAACATGGTTCAAGCCATCACCTCAAGCATCGAAAGCATTGAACACGGCGCTGAAAACTTTGCGCGTGAAAACCCATATTTGATGGATTCCTATCTGCGCAGTGTTCAGCGCTATCTAAATCCGTCAGACAAACTGGTTGCCTTAGAAAAAGGCTCCACCCTAATGTTGGCTAGCTCACCAACTGAGCACCACAACTTATTCCGCTTAACCTATCGTTATTTGCGTTACTTAACGCTGCGTAAGCGCATTAGTTCTACCACTACTGGCAACTATAGCCGCCTTGCCGAAAAACAGTTGCCCGAAGGGCAATTGCAAATTCGCATGGAAGAAGAAAAGCGTCGCAAGTTCCAACAGTGGTTACAAGCGCCCGACAAAATTCTTTATAACGATGAATTGAACAAACTTTGGAAAACCTACGTACAAAAACGTGGCGAACGCAAAGACAATCGCGGCTCTATCGCACGCTTATTTTTTGGTGTACCCGAAGACAACTATTTAAAAGCCAAACAAGATTTTTGCTTCTACTTAGGTCTGTATTTGTTCAACCGTTGGAAAGGTGATGCGGACATTAACTTCGGCGAACTTGTTGGCTACCTAGCCAACTACAAGCAAACTCAGTTCTTGCTGTCTCAACAAGATCTGACAGACGCCAAAGCCATTTTGAAATTCATTAAAGCGAATGAGCACCCGTTAGCCCAATACATCAACAAAGCCTTGGACTATGACACTCAAGCACTGATCGCCGACTACAAACAAGGCAAGGTATCCGAGCAGCTGACAACCGCGCTAACCGAAGGCCTGAACAACCTGATTCGTGCCGACAAACTGCCAGAACATGTACTGTCTTCTATTAATTTGACTGCCAGAACACAACAATTGGTTAACAATGTTGCCGAGGTCAAATTTGAAGCGAATCGTCGTGTACTAGAAGATGCACTTGCCCCTTACATTCGCATTAAGAGCGATGACAAAACCGATCTACAAGATTCACATCTAAGCGTACTCGATGCGATTTTGCTCGATGACCTGCGTGAAGACTTCATCAGCATTTGTCATAACATGCGTATGTTTGGTTCTTTGTATGATTACATCATCCACAACTTGGTAGAAGTTGCCAAAGAAGCAAAAGAGACTCACAAACTCTCGCGTACCGTTGTTTCACACCTAGTTACCAACGGTTTAGAGCATGCAGGTAAAGTCATCGAAGGCGATAACGCTAAAGATGTATTTGGCGACTGGTTTAACTTCTTTATTAACTACGCACAACGCAGTGAGTTCTTGGTGCAAGTTGAAGAGTGGAAGAAAAACAGTTTCCCCCGTCTGTCCGATACACTGTTTGTAATTATCACTTTCTTCTTCGAAAAATTACTGGCCGAATACTACGCCTCGAAAAAAGGCAAAGAGTACGGTGGTCAAATTAACCCGGTTAGCATTGGTCGCCGTAAAGACTTTTGGAACCGCTTAACCATCGCGTACTTCGACTTATTAATTCAAGACGTGCTAGATGGTGTAAAACGTAAAAAGACCACCAGTACAAAAGCATTTGTGGACCGCTTCTTAGGAAACTTCGAAGAAATCAACAGCCACCTGATGACCTCCGACCCGGTCGAATTCCCTGGCTTCCGCAGCGCAATTGAACGCGCACTGGACAGCAACATTCCACCGTGTGGCGTTATCACAGGTTTCGGCACCATTAAGGTTGGCAACGAAAGCCGCCGCGTGGGCGCACTCATCAGTAACTTAGATTTCCAAGCTGGCGCATTCGACATGGCCAGTGCCGAAAAATTCTGTAAGCTCATGGTTGAATGTGCGCGCCACAATTATCCCATTGTGTGCTTTGTTTCTTCTGGTGGTATGCAAACCAAAGAAGGCGCTTCTGCCCTATTCTCCATGGCCATCGTAAACGATCGTATTACACGCTTCGTGCGTGACAACGACCTACCTATCGTTGTATTTGGTTACGGTGACTGTACCGGCGGTGCACAAGCCAGCTTTGTGACTCACCCCATGGTGCAAACATTCTACTTTAGCGGCACCAACATGCCATTCGCCGGTCAGATCGTGGTGCCGTCTTATCTGCCATCCACCACAACCCTGTCTAACTACCTTTCTGCTAACCCAGAATCCATGACAGGCTTGGTCAAACACCCATTCGTGGATGACCTTGACCAACAATTGCGTGCTATTGACCCAAGCATTCCAGTGGCGCGTCGCACCGTTGACGAAGTATTGGAGCGAATTCTAAAAGGGCTGGTCACACCAGAAGCTGCGCAGGCAGACCTAGAAACCGAAGTCGTGGCAGAAAAGATTTTCCGCCCAGTGAAAAAAGTACTGATTCACGCACGGGGTTGTACGGCCGAAAAACTGGTGCGCAAAGCACAGGAAAACGACATCGACGTGGTCTTGGTTCAGTCCGACCCAGATATGACCTCTGTTGCAGCAGACCGACTGAACAGCAAAGGCAAGTTGGTATGTATCGGTGGTAATACCCCGGACGAAAGTTACCTAAACGCCAAGTCTGTTATTCGTATTGCAGAGCGTGAGCAGGTGGACTCCTTACACCCAGGCATTGGCTTCTTGTCCGAAAGCGCACAATTTGCTGCCATGTGTAAAAACCACAACCTGAATTTCATTGGGCCAAACGTCAGCTCAATGGAAACCATGGGTAACAAATCCAACGCCATTAATACCGCTAAGAGCGTAGGCGTTCCCGTGGTGCCCGGCTCACATGGTATTGTGACCACATCTGCCATGGCGGCTAAAATCGCCGATCGCATTGGCTATCCTGTTCTGCTTAAAGCGGTTCACGGTGGTGGTGGTAAAGGCATTCAAGTGGTTGAACAGCCTGAGCAAATTCACGAACTATTCCACCAGATCAGTACCGAGGCGCGCAGTGCGTTCGGCAGCGGTGATATTTACCTAGAGAAATTCATCACCTCTCTGCGCCATATCGAAGTACAGGTGCTGCGCGACGAAAAAGGCAACACCAAGGTGTTAGGTTTACGTGATTGCTCGGTGCAACGTAACAACCAAAAAGTAATCGAAGAATCCATGTCCACCATGCTGCCAGAACACTTCGAGACAGCGGTTTACGAATATGCCGAAAAATTGGCCGATGCCGTTGACTACTTTGGTGCTGGCACGGTGGAGTTTATTTACGACCTAGATGCCAACGACATCTACTTCATGGAAATGAACACCCGTCTGCAAGTCGAACACCCAGTTACTGAGCTAGTAACGGACATTGATATTGTCAGCCAGCAATTCAAGATCGCCTCTGGTGGTTCCATTGCGCGTCTGAAGCCAAAACAAAAAGGCTACGCCATGGAAGTGCGCGTCAACGCCGAACAAGCGGAAATGCGTGGTGACACCATCCGCTTTATTCCAAACCCAGGCAAGGTAACGCGCTGTGAACTGCCAAAAGAAAAAGACGTGCACATTCTGAATGCCATTGATGAAGGCAAAGAAGTCACGCCTTTCTATGACAGCATGGTGGTGCAAATTATTTGCTACGGTAAAGACCGTAACGAAACCATTGAAAAAATGCGCAACTACTTGAGCCGCGTAACCATTCAAGGGGTTTCCACCAACATTCCTCTGCTGCTTCGCATTTTGGCAGATGAGCAGTTCATTAACGGCGTTTACGACACCGGCTATTTACCTGCTTTCCTTGATCGTATTGATGCTCAAGCATTGATCGAAGAGATCAAAGCCAGCGCTGGTAATGTCGGCAATAAGATCACTGCCGAATCACTGAAAATTGAAGGCTCCGATGAAATTAAAGTACTGGCACCTGCCAGCTGTATTTTCTACGGCTCCCCTTCCCCTTCTGAACCGGCTTACGCCAAAGAAGGTGAGATCGTTTCAGTGGATCAGACACTGTGCTTAATGGAAGCCATGAAGATGTTCACGCCGCTGTCACTGAAATCGCTCAACACTCGCGGATCAGAACTGTACAGCCCGAAACAGAAGTATCAGGTTGTACGCATTCACAACAGCGATGGCCAGCAAGTTAACCAAGGCGACCTGCTGTTTGTACTGAAACCCACCACAGTGGAGCAATCTGTAAAAAAGGAGAGTGAGGCCATTGCGTAATGGCCGCCACTTATATGCAACAGTGAAGCACGGTTGTAAAACGCGGTTGTAAAACACGGTTGCAGAACGCGGCTGTAAAACACGGTTGCAGAACGCGGTTGCAAAAACGCACACCGCAAAAAAATGCCAAGCTGATTTCACAGCTTGGCATTTTTTTTAAGTGAGTATGCAGACAGGTTTCAGCTTATGCCACTAATGCACCTCTAACGCCTTAACTTGTCGAACCAACCCTTCTGGCGGAGCCACCAAGGCCCCTGTCACATTGTCTTTCATTAACAACGCGGTCTTCATTATCGCCACCACATCATCCCCTCGCACAATGCGATACATAAGATCAAAACCATACTTATGCCAACCACCCAGTGCGAGCTCAACGGTCAGTTCATCGCCTGCAAATGCCTCTGCCAAAAACTGAATGGCGGCATCTGCCACTATGGTCGTACAACCCTCTACATTAATTTCTCGATAATCCATGGCAGCCAACCATGCAGCACGGGCTTCCTGTGCGTAGATTAAAAAACGATCATTCCCAACATGATCGGCATAATTCATGTCTGTCACACGAGGGCGAATAGGAAAACTAAACAGAACTGTTTCAGGAAATTCGAGTCGAATACGCATCTTGTTTACATGAAAAATAGTGGCAACGGCGGTATTATGCCCGCAAAGTATAAGAAATTCGCTAGAACACACATTTAGTTTCACTATTAGTGCTATAACTAGTTTACTGCCATCAGAATAAGAGACGCTCAAGGCAAATCGTTCCCCCGTGCTCAGTTCACCTTATGCGCCAAACCCAAGGAATATCGACTAGATGCTAAGAAATATAATCTTGTCTGGCCTATTGGCCCTATCCACCCAATCCGCCACGGCGGTCACCCTGACGCCAAGTACAGAACATGCACTGACTAATCGCGCTGTGGTTCACCATTTAGTTGGTTACCACTACGCGGGTAAGTACTTCAACGATGAATTTTCCAGCAAAGTATTTGATCGCTATTTAGATATTTTAGATAACACCCGCTCTTACTTTACCGAGTCTGACATTAAAGAATTCGAAAAGTATCGCTATGAGCTCGACAACGCCATTAAAACCAATGATCTTGACCCTGCATTTGTGATCTACAACCGCTATCAAGATCGCGTCATCGAACGCCTGGACTACGCACTGGCGCTCATTGCCAAAGGCATGGACCAGTTCGACTTCACCGTTGATGAAAGCCTGAACCTAGATCGCGAAACCGCCCCTTGGGCCAAAACCCAAAAAGAACTGGACGACCTGTGGCGCAAGCGCATTAAAAATACCGTTTTGAATTTGAAACTGGCAGGCAAGAAAAGCGAAGACACCAAAGACTTATTAAAGAAGCGCTACGAAAGCCAACTTAACCGCATCAAGCAAATCAATGCCGAAGACGCATTTCAAGCGTATATGAACGCGGTTACCTATACGTTCGACCCCCACACTCAATACATGTCGCCGCGCAACAGCGAAAACTTCAATATTAATATGAGCCTTAGCCTGCAGGGCATTGGCGCCGTGTTGCGCACCGAAAACGAAAACACCATTGTTGAGCGCTTAGTCACCGGAGGCCCTGCCGATAAAGCAGGCCAATTAAAACCGGCTGATAAAATCATCGGGGTCGGCCAAGGAAAAGACGGCGAAATCATCGACGTTGTCGGCTGGCGACTAGACGAAGTCGTCGATAAAATTCGCGGCCCCAAAGACAGTACCGTGCGCCTTGAACTGATCAGTGGCAGTGGCCAAAGTGAAACCACCAAAACCATTTCTATTGTGCGTGACGAAGTAAAACTGGAAGACCGTGCCGCACAAAGCGAAGTGATTGAAGTAAAACGTGAAGGCAAAACGAACAAAATTGGCGTTATCGATATCCCTGCGTTCTACGCAGACTTCGAAGCTAAAAACGCCAACGACCCAGATTACCGTAGCACCACCCGAGATGTGTCTCGATTATTGATCGACCTAATGAAGCAAAATATCGATGGCCTGATTATCGATCTGCGAAACAACGGTGGCGGTTCGCTGGCCGAAGTAAACAACCTAGTGGGCTTGTTCATTGACCAAGGCCCAACCGTGCAGGTACACAACAGCCGAGGCCACACAGACGTACTAAGGGATACCGACGAGGGTGAGCTGTACACCGGCCCACTACTGGTGCTTACCAACCGTTTAAGCGCTTCTGCTTCTGAAATCTTTGCCGGTGCTATCCAAGACTATGGTCGCGGCCTGATTGTCGGCAGTCAGACTTTTGGTAAGGGTACAGTACAGACGCTGATCCCACTGTTTCGCGGCCAAATGAAAGTCACCAACGCCAAGTTTTATCGTGTCAGCGGCGAAAGCACGCAACACCGTGGCGTCATTCCCGACATCAGCTACCCAGAAATTTACGATGTAGACAAGATTGGCGAAAGCGCGCTAGAAGAGGCCCTACCTTGGAACAAAATCCGTTCGGCAAAATATAACCGTGTTGGTGACGTTAGCCCGCTCATTCCGCAAATCGCACAGCGACACGAGCAGCGTGTAAAAAATCACCCGGACTTTAACTACCTAAATAAACAAGTTGAATTCCTAAAGGAACTGCGCGATGACACAGTCATCTCTTTAAACGAGAAAATGCGCGAAGACGAGCGTAAGAAAACCGAGCAACGCCGACTAGACCTTGAGAACGAGCGCCGAATCGCCAAAGGGCTCAAACCACTTAAAGAATTAGAAGACAACTTAGACGACGAAGGTGAAGCTGACACTGTCGCCGAAGAGAAAAAAGATACGGAAGAAGACGATGCCCTACTACAAGAAGGTGGCGAGATTCTAGTGGACTTTATTCAGCTCTCCAATGCTGAAAAGGTCGCCAAAAAGTAGCTTAACGAATTCCTTTCTATCCACACCCACGCAAATAGGCCCAATTAGGGCCTATTTTCTTTGTAGCTAATACTGCGCTTTCTTATATCAATACAGTATCAAACACTCACAGAGCCAATTTCCTATCCAAAGCTTTCGCGTCTACATTATTCGTATACCTGCATAGGGAATGAATATGAAAACGCTAACCTTTATTCTTATGTGCTCACTGGGCATGTCCAATGTGAGC
>Ga0181593_10005805_pt1 | contig 11149 bp, 8 predicted proteins | sample 071ome_19_FD_133756 | JGI IMG/M metagenome (GOLD analysis project Ga0181593, IMG submission 133756) | Coastal salt marsh microbial communities from the Groves Creek Marsh, Skidaway Island, Georgia - 071413AT metaG (megahit assembly) | ecosystem: Environmental > Aquatic > Marine > Intertidal zone...
GTGCAGAGAACCCCTGTCATCTGGAACAACAACCCGGGCATGAAGCTCCTCGCGAAAACCTATTACGCGGTTGAGGTGCTCGATGTGTTCGAGCCTGTCCACGGCGCTGTATTCAATACCATTCACCGTCAGCGCAAGCGTTTATCTAGTCCTGAAGCCGTACGTGCCGTGTTTGTTGAAAATGGTGTTGACGCAAAAGATTTTGACCGCGCCTTTGGTTCGTTCGGTATCGACAGCATGGTGCGTCAGGCAGCGGCACGTACTGAGGGCGCTCGTGTACAAGGTACGCCCTCACTCATGGTCAATGGAAAGTACCGCATCGATACACGGCAGGCGGGTAGCCAGGCGAACATGCTGAAAATAGCGGCTTTTCTCGCCGATAAAGAGCTCGCACGATTAGAGCGCGCTGCCAACGCGGCTGATTGAGTCTCACTAGCCAGTAGTTCCCGCTAGCTGAGCGGTATTTCCGTTCGGCTTATCACCTTTCTCAAAACAAAGCTCGAATGCACACCCGTGACACCGGGGATGCGGGTCAGCCTGCCCAACAGCACTGCTTCATAGTGCTTCATGTCCTTCACGACGACACGTAATAGATAGTCCGCGCTCTGCCCAGTAACCACGGAGCAATCAATGACTTCGTCGTAAGCCGCTATTTCTGTCTCAAAGTTATCAAAGCGATCGGGCGTATGGCGATCCATAGAGATGCTGACGTGGGCCGTTAGGTCATAGCCCAGCTTTTCCGGGTTCAGGATGGCAACCTGACGCTCTATGAAGCCCTCGGTGACGAGTCGCTTAACCCGACGCGCACAGGGCGTGGGTGACAATCCCACTTTATCGGCCAGCTCGAGGTTGCTCAGGCTGGCGTCTTTCTGCAGCTCAGCGAGTAAGCGCAGGTCGGTTCGATCTAGGTCATTAACATCAAGCATGTCGCCAATATTAGCGTATTTCGCTCAAAAAAAGGCAAATTTGTAGTTATTCACCATTATTTGGTGCTGATATCGGTGATTTTGATCAAATTCCCTAAGTGCTGAGGCGTACAATTCTAAGGTTAAAGTTCACTTAATTGAGTTAGCTATGAATCATTCAGAGTTTGGGGCGTTTGATTATCGGAAGTACCCCAAGTATCAACCACTAAAGAAGGCGGACCGCCGGTGGCCCGATGCTGTGGTAACCAAGGCGCCCGAGTGGTGCAGTGTCGATTTGCGTGACGGGAATCAGGCCTTAATAGAGCCTATGACATCCGACAAGAAATTGCGGATGTGGGAGTTGTTGCTCGATCTTGGCTTTAAACAGATCGAAGTCGGCTTTCCCTCCGCTTCGTCACATGATTTTGATTTTCTAAGAAAGCTTATTGACGAGAACCGTATCCCTGATGATGTAACTGTTCAGGTGCTTACTCAGGCGCGCGAGGAGCTCATCGTAAAGACCTTTGAAGCGCTAAAGGGGTGCAAGCGCGCGGTACTTCATTTCTACAACAGCACTTCTACTGTTCAGCGTGATTTCGTATTTGGTTTGGACCGAGAAGGCATTACTGATATCGCGGTAAAGGGCGCAGAGCTCGTGAAATCTGCAGCTGCCAAGTACCCTGAAACGGAGTGGGTGTTCGAGTACAGTCCGGAGAGCTTTACCGGCACAGAAATGGATTTTGCCGTCGACGTTTGTAACGCCGTTATTGATGTCATCTCGCCAACTCCTGATAACAAGATGATCATTAACTTGCCGGCGACCGTTGAAGTGAGCACGCCCAACGTGTACGCGGATCAGATTGAGTGGTTCTGTGACAACGTAAATCACAGAGAGTCGCTATTGATTTCGCTTCATACACACAACGATCGTGGTGGTGCTGTTGCGGCGAGTGAGCTGGGGCTTTTGGCCGGCGCCGATCGGATTGAAGGTACTTTGCTAGGGAACGGTGAGCGGACCGGCAATATGGACATCGTGACCATGGCGATGAATCTTTACAGCCAAGGCATCGACCCTCAACTCGATTTTTCGCAAATGGATGAAATGATTGCCGTGTGTAAAGAGTGCACACAATTGCCGTTACATCCTCGACACCCCTACGCCGGTGAGTTGGTATTCACTGCCTTTTCGGGCAGCCACCAGGACGCTATCAACAAGTGTTTGGCGCGGCGAGAGAGTGACAGCCTGTGGGAAGTTGCTTACCTACCGATCGATCCCGCGGATATTGGTCGCAGTTATCAGGAAGTGATTCGTATCAATAGCCAGTCAGGGAAAGGAGGCGTTGCCTATGTGCTCAACCGTGACTACGGGCTCGATCTTCCTCGATGGTTGCAGGTCGACTTCAGCGCTTCGGTTCAAGCACTTGCAGAACGATCGGAAACAGAAGTGCAATCGGACGATATCCACCAACTGTTCCTCGAAACGTATCTGTTAGATCGTCCGCAACTCTCGGTTGGTAACTACCAGCTTGCGAGGGATGATGCCGTTGATCACCTCAACGTCATGATTGAAGGCCTCGAGGGCTCTCCGACCCTGTCAGGGAAAGGTGCCGGTGTCGTTGGTGCCTTTACAGATGCCGTATCTAGCCATACGGGCTACAAGATTATTGTGGTGGAATACAGCGAGCACACCTTGGGCTCCGACGCGGACGCCGAAGCCATTTGTTATGTCCAATTGGCCATCGATGGCACTCGTGTATGTGGTGTGGGTCGTAGCACGGACATTGTCCACGCAACAATGAGCGCTATTTTGTCCGGTCTGGGCCGGCACTCGAGCGGCTACTTGAGCGCTGTATGAAGCAGGTAGCCGACTACTAAGACATGATGCATGGCTTGAAGCGCATGGTTTAAAAAGTGGCCACTGAGTTATATGCTCAAGCGAAGGCGGTATTCACCTGCGAGGAAAAGTAGTCAATGCGCGACTCCACGAAAGATCGGGCAAATGATCCAGCCTCCGGTGGCTTACGGCCCTTTGAGCCAACGTTATTAGAAAGCCCGGAGTCTCGCGAGCTTATCCAGAGAAGTGTTCTCTACCTCTGCGTACTATTAACTTTCGGTGGGTTTTATAACGCGATAAACCGGGGCGAGTCACATATCTCAATGTGGATTCCTTGAGTCTCACTGTTGTGGCCCTCGCATTGGTTTGGCGGGTTCCCATATCGTCACGGCACTTGATCCCTACCCTTCACGCCGTGATGGCCGTTATGGTCCTCAACATCTGCATTCAGGTGGTGCACGGTGCGTCAGCGCTACTCGTTTGGACGCTGCCCTTTTGTCTCATCTGGATCATGCTTTTACCGACGGTCCTCGTTGCCATAGCGGGCGTGGCGGTAAGCGTGGTTACAACGTATCTAGCGGATAATCATCCGGTAGTGCCTTCAAATTACATGTTGGCACTGGCATCGGCTGTGGTGGTGCACTTTGGAAAAGAGCAAGTGAAGCGCCAATTACAGCTGGCCTCCAGCGACCCTCTCACAGGGGCATTAAACAGGCGTTACTTGTTGACCCAGTTGGCATCCATGCGAGCCGAATTTGTGAGAGCGGAACGTATCTCAAGCCTCGTGCTAATGGATGTCGATGGATTAAAGGCAATTAATGATTCATTTGGACATAAAGTGGGAGATGCTGTTTTAGAGTCGCTCGCAACGATTGTTCGAGAGCGCATTCGAGGATCGGACGCCTTGTTCCGCATTGGTGGTGACGAATTTGTGTTGATTCTTGGCGATGCAAAAGCGAGCTCTGCCCTTAAGGTAGCAAATGATGTGCGGCAGTTAATACGAGAGCAGGCCCCTCAAGAATTACCGGACTTTGCGATCTCCTTTGGCATCTGCTGTGTCGATGATTCCTCGTCAGCCGATGATTGGCTTGAGCGTGCCGATGAGGCGCTGTACGAGGCAAAAAAACTGGGTGGTGACGCTGCGAGGATGGCGAAATAAATGATGAAGCGTCGCGTGTCATTTTCACGTCTACTGGCGGCCTTGCTCATCTTCGCCTTTGTCCTAGCGGGCTGTTCGGCAAATCGATTTTTATATAACCGCGCAGATACATTCGTGCGTTGGGCAATCGATGATTATGTTGATCTTTCAAGCGAGCAGCAAAAGCAGTTTGATGCGGACCTTGATGAACTGCTCGACTGGCATCGACGCGACGAGTTACCGCTTTACAGAGAGTTTATCGTGTCCTCGTTGGACGCACTCGAGAGCGGCGTGACCATCGATGAAGCGGTTCTGATATCAGATGCTATTGACGAAGCGGCCAATCGGCTTCAAGTGAAGCTGGTTGATCTGCTACTCGAGAGTGCAGAAGGCCTGACAGATGGCCAGATACAGGATTTTTTGGATGAGCTTGATCGTCAACAAGCGGAATACGCGCAGGAGCGTCTGGTTCGAGACGACATCACATACGCTGGCGATGCGGCTGACTCGCTGCAGCGGTTGGCCAAGCGGTTGCTAGGCAGATTAAATGACGATCAAAAGGCACTCATTCGGTCGCGTAGCATAGAACTGATGCGTATTGACCGCCTATGGCACGAGGATCGCTCTGTCTGGGGGGCGAAGCTCCGAACCATACTCGAGAGCCGCTTACCCGGCTGGCAGGCCGAAATCCGTGTGCTAGGGGATACGCGCTCCGAGGCAAGAACGCCGGCCTATGTCGCCGGTATAGAGCATAACGGCGACATCATTCTTGGGCTCTTGGTTGAGGTGATCAATGGCCGAACAGAGCGTCAGGATAAACGCATGCGTCGTTTTCTCGATGATCTTATTGCCGATATCGACGCTTTAACCGCAGCCAATGTGGCCGAAGTCCTAGTCGTCCAGTAGCGATAGATCCCGTACCGCACCACGATCTGCGCTCGTCACTGTTTTGGCGTAGAACTTGAGCGCGGGACTCACTTTTCTTGGTCGGTTTTTTGCGGGCTTAAAACCAAGGGCCGCTTGAGCGGTTCGTCGTTCGTTCAGCACGGCCTCATCAACCAACACGTTAATGGCACGCTTTGGAATGTCGATGAGGATTCTGTCGCCGTCCTCGACAAGCGCAATCGCACCACCAGCCGCTGCCTCCGGAGAAACGTGACCGATGGATAAGCCGGATGTGCCGCCAGAAAAGCGCCCATCGGTGATCAGTGCACAGGCTTTCCCTAGGCCTTTGGATTTGATGTAGCTCGTTGGGTAAAGCATTTCCTGCATACCCGGACCGCCCCGAGGTCCCTCATAACGCACAATGACCACATCACCAGCTTGCACACGATCCTCGAGGATATCGGCGACGGCATCTTCCTGGCTCTCGCATACGTGGGCTCTCCCTTCGAATACCAAGAGTTCATCTTCCACGCCAGCGGTTTTTACAACACAACCATCCTCCGCAATGTTTCCAAAGAGCACCGCCAAGCCACCTTCTTCAGAGTACGCATTATCAGCTGAGCGAATGCAGCCGCCCTCTCGGTCTAGGTCAAGCGTCGGCCATCGCGTTGCCTGGCTAAATGCTTCCTGCGTCGGGATACCCGCGGGGCCCGCTTTGAAACGCTCGAGCGCCACCGCATTATCAGTGGTAGCAATGTCCCAATGAGCTATTGCGTCGCCAATGCTAGGGCTGTGCACGGTGTGGCAGTCGGTATGCAGTTGGCCCGATCTCGCGAGCTCACCCAAAATGGCCAGTACACCACCCGCGCGATGAACGTCTTCCATGTGATACAGCGGTGTGCTGGGAGCAACTTTGCACAACTGAGGCACATTGCGAGAAAGCGCATCAATGTCAGCCATTGTGAAATCGAGCTCGGCTTCTTGTGCCGCAGCAAGCAAGTGCAAAATGGTATTCGTTGAGCCGCCCATGGCAATGTCGAGACTCATCGCATTCTCAAACGCAGCGCGATTGGCAATGTTCCTAGGGAGGACACGGTCATCGTCCTCAACGTAGTAGCGCCGAGTGAGCTCAACAACGAGTCGCCCCGCTTCAAGGAACAGAGCTTTACGATCGGCGTGAGTTGCTAACAGGGAACCGTTGCCTGGCAGGCTCAGTCCAAGCGCTTCTGTGAGGCAATTCATTGAGTTGGCAGTGAACATGCCAGAGCATGAACCACAGGTCGGGCAGGCGGATCGCTCGTAAGCCTCGACTTTGGCGTCATCGGCACTACTGTCTGCCGCAATGACCATGGCGTCAACCAAGTCCAGCTTGTGCTCGGACAGGGCCGTCTTACCTGCTTCCATGGGGCCACCCGAGACAAAAACCACGGGTATGTTGAGGCGCATGGCCGCGTTGAGCATGCCGGGTGTGATCTTGTCGCAGTTAGAGATACAAACCATGGCGTCGGCACAGTGCGCGTTCACCATGTACTCAACGGAGTCTGCAATGATGTCCCTGGAGGGCAAGCTATAGAGCATGCCATCATGACCCATTGCGATGCCGTCATCGACTGCAATGGTGTTGAATTCTTTGGCGACACCGCCTGCGTTTTCAATTTCACGCGCAACCAGCTGTCCTAAATCTTTGAGATGGACATGCCCCGGCACGAACTGCGTGAATGAGTTAACGACGGCAATGATGGGTTTTTCAAAGTCACCGTCTGTCATGCCGGTTGCGCGCCATAAGGCACGTGCTCCTGCCATGTTGCGGCCGGCGGTGGATGTTCTTGAGCGATACTCAGGCATCATCTATCTCCAGTGGATCACGCGCCATAGACTACAGCGCGCGAACAAGAATTTTTGAATTTCGGTCTATTTTTGCCTTCTGTTTCTCGGAATCGGGCAACGCTTCGGGTGATGACAGTGTGAAGCCAAGCTCCTGAAACCAATGACCGGTTTGTGTTGTACGTACATAAACGCGCGCAAGCTTGGCTTGTTTGGCAGCATCAATGAGCGCTGCCACGAGCCGTTCACCGTGTCCAGAGTCCCTGTAATCCGGGTGGGTGGCGACACTAGCGATTTCCGCAATGTTGTCCGCAGGGTTGTCCAGTAAGGCGGCGCAGGCGATCACCCGGCTGTCTTTTGTAATGACAGTGAATTTCTCGAGGCTGCGCTCGATTTCTTCTTTGGACCTATCTGCAAGAACGCCTGCTTGCTGTAACGGTCGGATGAGCTCGAGTATGCCTGCCAAGTCGTGTGCCTCGGCGCCTTTGATTTGCTCGTATTCGTCTGGCGATATCAGGGTGCCAATACCATCATGCGTATACAGCTCTTTTAGCAGGCCGCCGTCGAGTGCGTAGCTAACGAGGTGTGATCGAGGTACGCCCGAATCACAGGCGTCACACGCGAGCATGAGCGCCTCTTTTTGCCCCTGGTCAGCGGTTTCTAGTACTTGGCGAGCTGTATCAACCGTCAGTTGTCGCTGCAGCTTCCCGTCCGTGCTTTCGATGCCATCGAAGTCTGACATGATGATTAACTTGTCTGTGCCTAGGCTCCGGCTAACGGCACCCATCACGTCCAATGCGTCTAGGGTGAACACTTCGCCAGCAGGGGAATGACCCAGCGTAGAGACCAGACAGATAGCGGCGCCATCTAGCGCGTGTGTCATGCCAGCAACGTCAACATGGCGAACCAAACCACGACCTGACCGATCCACCCCGTCGATGACACCTAAGGGCCGGGCTGTAATGAAGTTACCGGAGATGACTCTGAGTCGCGCATTGTGTAGGGGTGAGTTGGGCAGCCCCATCGAAAACATCTGCTCAATATGGGTGCGCTCTGCCAAAGTATCAGCCACTGTCTGATTCACGTCCATGGGCGTCAATGGCTCGGAGTTAAAGGTGCTCTGCTCGTGAACCACCACCAGCCGCACACCCAGTGAATGCATGAGCGCGAGGTCATGCACCACATTGATAAAATTCTCGTCGCTGGCGGCGCCGTAGCGAAGACCCACGACAACTGTCGTTCCTCGATGCGAATTAATGTACGGCGCGGTGTGCCGAAACCAGTCAATGGTGTCTGTCGAATCTGTCACGATCGCCGCCCTTAGCCCAGCACGACTCGAAGGACGCTAAATCCCCGTTGCAAGAGCAGGTTTGTTCGCGTGCTAGCTGCAAGCATTTCCATTCAAAAGTTCCGTAGCAGGGCTATTGCCTAAGATTCATTGTGTGGGTGGTGTCGTGGTAAAAGCGCCGCGCCACAACGGATTGGGAGTATATTAGGTGTTTGAAGTGGTTCCTACCCTAGGGTCGCTCCTTTGCCCGATGGCGTAGTAGAGGGTTTTTACGGAGATTTGGGCATTTTGGTGCGAAAAGCGTGAGAGGCAATTCGATTATTTGATGGTCGTTGAAGATCAAGTTCAGTTGATGAGTCAGCGTATCGGCGGGCAGCGACTCGAGGCGCTGCTCTCGAGGCTCGACGATTGTGGTTCGGTGGGCGACGCATTGCGGCTGTTACGCAGCAGTGAATTTTTCAGAGGCCTCGTGGAGCGGCAAATCGACTGGCTTGAAACCCAGGCACAGTTCAAGGCGACCACGATTGACTACATCATCGAAGCGTACGAGCACTTGGCCGCGACCTTGCAACCCACGGAGGCCACGCTGACGTCACCGCTCCGAGTGCTGAGACAGCGGGCGATGCTGCATATTCTATGGCGCAGTTTCACGCAGAGGGCCACGGGTCTGGATGAGACGCTGGTTGCCATGAGTGATCTCGCAGATTTTGTAATTCGGGAGGCTGTCCGGTTTGCTGAAGCTCAAGTGGGTGCCCGGTTCGGTGAGCCAATTGGCGAGGAATCGAAAACTCGCCAGCGCCTGATTGTTGTCGGCATGGGCAAACTGGGTGGGCGTGAACTTAACTTATCATCGGACATCGACATCATTTTTGTGTATGACGAGCCGGGCGTTACCGAGGGTGGGCGCTCTAGCACCAGCAATCAGGAGTTCTTTACACGAGTTGCTCAGTTGGTGATTAAGCTGATCGATAGCGTAACGCACGAAGGCCGCGTGTTCAGGGTCGATACCCGGCTGCGCCCGTTTGGCGATAGCGGAGCACTGGTTGCCAGTTATCCGTCATTGGAGAATTACTATCAGCAACACGGCCGTGACTGGGAACGATACGCGCTTCTGAAGTCTCGCTGTATCACCGGGCTTTCTGAGCAAACGCGGGCGTTTCAGCAGTTGGCACGGCGTTTTGTTTATCGGCGTTACACAGACTTTAGTGTCATCGACGGTTTGCGCGATATGAAGGCGCTCATTGATACCGAACGCGTATCGAAGGATTTAGCGAACGATGTGAAGCGCGGCCCCGGCGGCATTCGTGAAGCGGAGTTTGTTGTCCAGTCACACCAGCTGACGCACGGCGGCCGTATTCCAGCGATTCAAACGATCAATTTTCAGGCATCGGCTGCGGTACTCGCCAAAGAGCAGTGTGCTCCTCAGTCCGTTGTATCAACACTGACTAGCGCCTACCGGCACCTTCGACAGGTGGAACATGGGATTCAAGCACTGCGCGATGAGCAGACTCATGCGATACCTGACGTTTCCGATGCCCAAGAAAATCTGCGGCATTTATTGGGCTACGCGTCATGGAGTGAACTCAAGGAAGAGACTGAAGCCCACCGCACTGCGATTGCTACGGAATTTGACGCGTTATTGAACGAGCCGGGTCAGACGACACGACTGATTGTTGGCATTGACTCAGAGTCACCGTCGCTCGATATGTCGGTCTTACGCGCGCTCTCGCTGGAGCGTGAGGACCTCATTGTGGCGGTGGTCTCGGGCTTTGTTGCAGAGACCCGATTTCGTGTTCTTGACCCCGAGGGCGTGCGGCGGCTGCAAAAGGTATTGCCGCTTATTCTGAAGGCGGTGGACGACCAGCGCGATGTAGAGCAGGTGCTGAAGCGATTGCTTTCAATTGTCACCGCTGTCTTGAAACGCAGTGCCTACCTGGTTCTCCTCAGTGAAAATCCGCTTGCCTTGCGGCGCCTCGTTAACTTGGTGAGTCGCAGCGAGCCCATCACCCAAAAACTGCTGGGTTCGCCCGAGTTACTCGACGAGCTGTTGTTCCCCGAACGCCTCCTCAGCATTCCCAGTAAAGATGAGATCAGAGCCTTACTGAACTCTACACTCGAGCATGTTGATACTGATGATCTTGAGAGCGCCATGCAGCTCCTAAGACGCTTCAAGGATGCGATCGTATTTCGCGTAGCTTGTAGTGAACTTGAGGGTGCTATCTCGCTGATGAAAGTCAGTGACAACCTAAGCTTTCTTGCCGAGGTAATTGTCGAGCGAGCCATGACTATTGCCTACGATCAGTTGGTTGAAAAATATGGCGAACCGAGCGGTGATGCGGGTTTCTGTGTCATGGCCTATGGGAAGTTGGGCGGTCTTGAGCTCAGCTATGAGTCAGATCTGGATTTGGTGTTCGTCTCGACGGGAGAAAATGGCACTACCAACGGTGCCAAGCCTATCGACACTCAACGCTTCTTCACGCGTCTGGCACAACGAGTGATTCATATTTTATCGACCAACATGATGGGTGGCCGCCTGTATGAGGTCGATTTAAGGTTACGACCTAATGGTGATTCAGGTCTTGTAGTTACTTCTGCTCAGGCGCTTGAGCGTTATTTAAAGCACGATGCATGGACTTGGGAACATCAGGCCTTGGTGAGGGCGCGCGTCGTTGCGGGCGCGCCGGAACTCGTCACACAGGTGGAGGCCCTGCGGGCGGAGGTATTGTCGACACCTCGTGACGATGTGTCGCTTGCCGATGAGGTCACTGCAATGCGACAAAAAATGCGGGACCATTCGCCAGCTGTTGGCGATGCGTCGCATCGAGTAGCACTGAAATACGGGCGCGGCGGTATTGTCGATATCGAATTTGTGGTCCAATACCTTGTGCTTAAACATGCAGCGCTGTATCCCAATGTTGGACGCTGGTCAGACGTGGTCCGGATACTCGAAGCCCTCGAAGCCTGCGAGATTTTAGGTTCAAGTGACGCAAATAGCCTAAAGGAAGCGTATCTAGGCTTGCGATCGTCAGTGCATCGGGCTGCGGTATCGAACGCATCTGACAGTGACTCGGTTGAAACCGATGAATTAATGAAGCAGGCCAGTGCAGTGTGCACGCGTTTGCTGCCGAATTTGTAATGACTCGCGAGCCATCCGCGAGAGGTGAATAAGGAATAATTATGGACCTGTCTAAGCTGACCGGATCTATCTGGCTAGACGGCGAGCTCGTCCCTTGGGAAGAGGCCAAAGTACATGTGTTAACGCACACCTTCCACTA
>Ga0181593_10005810_pt1 | contig 11142 bp, 10 predicted proteins | sample 071ome_19_FD_133756 | JGI IMG/M metagenome (GOLD analysis project Ga0181593, IMG submission 133756) | Coastal salt marsh microbial communities from the Groves Creek Marsh, Skidaway Island, Georgia - 071413AT metaG (megahit assembly) | ecosystem: Environmental > Aquatic > Marine > Intertidal...
CGGGCGGTCATCTGTGCGTCGACCGGTAATACGTCGGCGAGCGCATCGGCCTATGCGGTGAAAGCCGGCATGATCAGTGCTGTGCTCGTGCCGCAAGGCAAGATCGCGATGGGCAAGCTCGCGCAAGCGATCGTGCACGGGGCCACCCTGCTTCAGGTGGACGGTAATTTCGACGACTGTCTTACTGTCGCGCGCGAGCTATCGGATTCCTATCCGGTGGCGCTGGTGAACAGTGTCAATCCCGTCCGCATCGAAGGACAAAAGACCGCGAGCTTCGAGATCATCGATCAGTTGGGGTTCGCGCCGGACATCCATGCCCTGCCCGTCGGCAACGCGGGAAACATCACCGCCTACTGGCGCGGTTACAACGAGTACAAGGACGACGGGCTCAGCGATTCCCGTCCGCGCATGTGGGGTTTTCAGGCCGCCGGCGCTGCTCCGCTGGTCTCCGGTGCCCCCGTGTCTACTCCCGAGACGATCGCAACGGCAATTCGCATTGGCAATCCTGCGTCGTGGGATGCAGCCATCGCCGCTCGGGACGAGTCCGCAGGCTTGATCGATTCCGTCACGGACGAGGAAATCCTGAGTGCTTATCGCCTACTCGCATCCACCGAGGGCCTGTTCTGCGAACCGTCGAGTGCGGCGGGCGTTGCGGGGCTGCTCAAGATGAAGAGTCAAGGTGACCTTGATTCCGGCCAGACGATCGTTGCGACGTTGACCGGTAACGGCTTGAAGGATCCGCAGTGGGCATTGGATTCGGCGCCCGAACCCGTTGTCGTGCCCGTGGACGTCAGGGCAGCCGCACAAGCACTGGGTTTGGTCGACTGATGGGCGCACGCTGATGGGCGAGTTGCGTTCCGGGCCGGTACGGGTGCTTGTACCGGCCAGTAGTGCGAACGTTGGCCCAGGTTTTGACTCCATCGGTTTAGCCCTGTCGGTGTATGACGAGTTGATCGCGATGGCCACGGACGACGACGGCGTCCTGGTCGAAGTTGCGGGTGAAGGGGCCGACGACGTCCCCCGCGACGAACGGCACCTGGTCGTTCAAGCCATGCAACGGGCTTTCGAGGCCATGGGCGTGCAGCCGGCCGGCTTCGTTCTGCGATGCCGAAACGCTATCCCGCACGGTCGCGGCCTGGGTTCGTCTGCCGCGGCCATCATCGGGGGAATGGTCCTCGCGCGAGCGATGGTCGACGAGTCGTCCTTGTCCGAGCCTGCGATGACCGACGCCGAGCTACTGGCGCTTGCGACGACGATGGAAAGCCATCCGGACAATCTGGCGGCGGCACTCCATGGCGGATTCACTGTTGCCTGGCTCGATGACGCGGGCGCGCCCGGGTGCGTGCGTCTTGAACCGCATCGCGACCTGCGGGTCATCGTCGCCGTTCCAGCGGCCAGCCTCGCAACGTCGGCTGCGCGGCAAGCGCTACCGGAATCCGTTCCGTATTCCGATGCCGTCCATAACGTCAGCCGATCGGCGCTCCTGGTGCACGCGATGACTCGGGAGCCGGAGCTGTTGTGGGAGGCGATGTCCGATCGCCTTCATCAACGGGCGCGGTCCGACGTGTATCCCGAATCGGTCGCGCTCGTGGAGACGCTGCGCAGTCGTGGAGTCCCGGCGGCGATCTCAGGTGCCGGACCGTCGGTGGTGGTGGTGAGTTCTCGGGCCGAGGATGTAGCTCGCATCCATGAGGCGACTGCATCCCAGGAAGCAACCGCAGCGTGGATGGTGCATGAGCTTGCGATCAGCGCTGTCGGAGCGCAGGAGCGCCCCATAGACCTCGTCTGACCAGTCGGGTGGTACGGTTTGACCGCCTCGACAGTCCGAGTCCGGACGGTGCACGATCCTTGTGCATCAGGCGAATCCCCGGCTTCTTTCCCGCCCAGGGTGATCTCCCAGGGTTGTGAGCCAAGATTCGTGAGGCGGCCCCGAAACCGGTGACCGTGCCGGGGGCTGAAGACCACCAATGAGCGATTCCCGGGTTCTGTCCGAGAGTCGGGTTATCCGAAGGAAAACATGACCGACACCACCACAACGCATGCTGCCGATAGGGGCAGCAGCCTGGCCTCGATGCTTCTGCCTGAACTCAAGCAACTGGCTCAGCAGCTCGGGATCACCGGTTCGAGCGGAATGCGTAAGCAGGAACTCGTTGCGGCCATCAGCGAGCGGCAAAAGCAAGGTGGTGCTCCGCGACGTTCCTCCCGTTCGGCCTCGCGTGAGGCCGGCGCACCGCAGGCTCCTGCGAAGGACGCTTCCAAGGACGCTTCGAAGGAATCTGACAACCGATCCGAGGGCAAGGCCGATCAGGATTCCGAATCTTCTGAATCTCGGGGGAGTCGGAACGACCGGGGCGACCGGGGCGACCGGGGTGACCGGGGTGACCGGGGTGACCGGAACGACCGCGACGACAACGGCCGTCGTCGCCGCCGCGGACGCGATCGCTACCGCGATCGGCGGGACCGCAAGGGAGGCTACGGGGAAGGCGAGCCCGTCGTCACCGAGGACGACGTTCTGCTGCCCGTGGCAGGGATCATCGACGTGCTGGACAACTACGCCTTCGTACGCACCAGCGGCTACCTGCCTGGTCCGAACGACGTCTACGTCTCACTGTCCCTGGTTCGCAAGTACGGACTACGCAAGGGCGATGCGATCACCGGGCAAGTTCGCCAGCCGCGCGACGGAGAGCGTCGAGAGAAGTTCAATCCGCTCGTCAGCGTGGAAACGATCAATGGCGGAGACCTCGAGGCGGCAAAGGACCGTCCGGAGTTCTCGAAACTGACGCCTCTGTATCCGCAAGAGCGGTTGCGCCTCGAGACCACTCCGCAGAACCTCACGACGCGGGTCATCGATCTCGTAGCGCCGATCGGCAAAGGCCAGCGCGGCCTGATCGTTTCCCCGCCCAAGGCCGGAAAGACCATGGTTTTGCAGGCGATCGCCAATGCGATCACCGAGAACAACCCCGAGGTCCATCTGATGGTGGTCTTGGTCGACGAGCGCCCGGAGGAAGTGACCGACATGCAGCGCTCGGTCAAAGGCGAGGTCATCGCTTCGACCTTCGATCGTCCGGCCGAGGACCACACGATCATCTCGGAGTTGTCCATCGAGCGCGCCAAGCGCCTGGTCGAACTCGGGCACGACGTCGTCGTACTCCTGGACTCGATGACGCGGCTGGGGCGCGCATACAACCTTGCAGCCCCGGCATCTGGGCGAATCCTGTCCGGTGGTGTCGACTCGACCGCGCTGTACCCGCCGAAGAAGTTCTTCGGTGCCGCTCGCAACATCGAAAATGGCGGCTCGCTGACGATCTTGGCGACGGCACTGGTTGAGACCGGATCGCGCATGGATGAAGTGATCTTCGAAGAGTTCAAGGGCACCGGCAACATGGAACTCAAGCTCGATCGCCGACTCGCGGACAAGCGGGTCTTCCCGGCGGTGGACGTCGACGCGTCGGGTACTCGTAAGGAAGAGCTCCTGATGTCCAGCGACGAGTTGAAGATCGTGTGGAAGCTGCGTCGTGTGCTGCACGCCCTCGATCAGCAGCAATCGATCGAATTGCTGTTGAGCAAGTTGCGGGAAAACGACAACAATTACGACTTCCTGCTTCAGGTGCAAAAGACGACGCCGTCGGTTCAGGGGTCCTCGGAAGAGGACTAACCCTGCCCGTGGCATACTTATGCGGCTCCGGTTCACGACCCACCGCCCGTCGGGGGCGACTGGGATCGACCCGGACAACGACTACGAGGACGTGAGAACGTGAAGGCTGATATCCACCCCGATTACGTGGAGACGACGGTGACCTGCACCTGCGGGAGCACCTTCACCACCCGCAGCACTGCTAAGAACGGCGTCATCCACGCAGATGTTTGTTCCCAGTGCCATCCGTTCTATACTGGTAAGCAGAAGATTCTCGACACCGGTGGCCGCGTGGCTAAGTTCGAAACGCGCTACGGGAAGGGCTCCGGCTCAGGATCGAAGTAGCTCAGACCCCGGGCGCCGGCCCGGGATCGGCCGCGTGTCTCCCCCGTCGCGCGGTCGATCCCCGACCGGCGCCCGATTTCTTTTGGCATGCTGCTTGGGTATGCCTCGGCATGGTGGATGCTGGCGGATGTTGGAAGTCGACGGAAGGCGGACAGCGTGTTCGAGAGCTGTGAGGATCTCGCACGTGAGCTTGACGATGTCGAGCGTGAGCTCGCCGATCCGGCGATCCATGCCGATCAAGCGAAGGCCCGCAAGTTCGGGCGGCGCTATGCGCAGTTGCGACCCGTCGTCGCTGCCTACCGTGAATGGTTGAACCTTCACGAGGATCACGCCGCGGCAGTCGAGCTCGCCGAACTCGGAGACGAGTCATTTACCGACGAGGCCGCGAACTTGGCCGAGCGCGAGGAACAGGCGGCGGGCAAGCTTCGAGAACTTCTCATCCCGCGCGATCCCATGGACGACAAAGACGTCATCGTCGAGGTCAAGGCCGGTGAAGGTGGCGAGGAATCAGCCCTGTTCGCCGGTGACCTGCTGCGGATGTATCTGCGCTACGCCGAACGCCGCGGCTGGGCAACCGAGATCATCGATGCCGTCGAATCGGATCTCGGGGGATACAAAGACGTTTCCTTGGCAGTGAAGGCCAAGGGCGCTCCCGAACCCGGTGAAGCTCCCTTCGCGCGGTTAAAGTTCGAAGGCGGTGTGCATCGTGTCCAGCGCGTGCCCGTGACTGAGTCGCAAGGTCGAATCCATACGTCTGCGGCCGGTGTTTTGGTGCTGCCCGAAGCAGAAGATGTCGACGTCACGATCGACCCCAACGATTTGCGCATCGATGTGTACCGATCCTCCGGCCCCGGTGGTCAGAGCGTGAACACCACAGACTCCGCAGTGCGCATCACCCACGTTCCCACCGGCGTCGTCGTCTCGTGTCAAAACGAGAAGAGTCAGTTGCAAAACCGCGAGCAGGCGCTGCGCATCCTTCGTGCGCGATTGCTGGCAATCGCCGAAGAACAAGCCGCGCAGGAGGCTTCGGATGCCCGGCGTAGCCAGGTGCGCACGGTCGATCGAAGCGAGCGAATTCGCACCTACAACTTTCCGGAGAACCGCATTAGCGATCACCGGGTCGGGTTCAAGGCACATAACTTGGACCAGGTCCTCGATGGCGACCTCGATGCGATCGTCGATGCCTGCACGGCAGCCGATCGAGAGACCCGGCTTTCGGGCTCAGCCGAGGCGACGGCCTGAGCGGTCGGGGCATCGTGGCTGACGGTTCCGCTTTCTTCGACGGCGTCGATTCGGCCGCCGAAATCACCGACGGAGGGCGTCACACCGTCCGCGACCTGCTGTTCGATGCCGAGCGCCGACTCACGGGAGCGGGGGTTCCCTCGCCGCAGGCCGACGCCGCTTTGCTGATGGCCTGGGTACTGGATGTGCCCCGTAACCGGCTTTTCTTGCATGACGAGCCGACCAATGCGCAAAGAATGCAGTACGAAAAAGCGGTAGCTCGGCGGCTGAGCAGGATTCCCCTCCAGCACATCACCGGTCGTTCGGCGTTCCGTCGGATAGATCTAGCCGTCGGACCGGGTGTGTTCATCCCGCGCCCGGAGTCCGAGCTGGTGGCTGAGGCTGGAATCCGGGCTCTTCGCGAAGCGAACGCAGGCACGGCGGTTGATCTGTGTTCAGGCAGTGGCGCATTGGGCCTTTCGCTGGCGCTGGAAGCTCCTGGATCGATCGTGTACCTCGTTGAACGGGATGCCGATGCGCTCGAATGGACGAATCGCAACGTCGATACCTACCGGGAGGCGGTGGCATCGGTCGGGTCCACGGTGGAAGTCGTCGCTGCAGATGCCGGCGATGTCGCGTTGGTGGGGCAACCGTTGAGTTCTCTCGCCGGATCCATCGACGTTGTCTGCTGCAACCCGCCCTACATACCCGATTCCATGATTCCCCGAGAGATCGAAGTCCGAGATCACGATCCGGCCGTCGCGTTGTACGGGGGTGCCGATGGCCTGGACATCATCCGACGCGTCGTTCGGACCGCTGCGGTCCTGCTTCGTCCAGGCGGATTGCTGGTGATCGAGCACGCCGATGTCCAAGGTCCCCAGGCGCCAGGGGGAGGTGTTGTGGGGATTCTTCGCCAGGCGTGCCTAGATGACGATCTTGCGATGCTCGTCCCGGGAGTTCCCGGGGACCAACTGTTCACTTCGGTCACCGACAGGTTGGACCTGGCCGGACTTCCCCGCTTTACTCTCGCTACGCGGGCCGATAACTAGTTCGGCCCTTGACGGGTGCATAAGAGAAGGACTCGATGAGCAGCGCGAAGGTGTGGAACTGCGCCGATGGTGCCGATGGCGCCGACGGCGCCGATCGGGACAAAGCAGTCAGCGCAGCGGTTGCCGCAATGCGCCGCGGGGGCCTGGTGATCCTTCCGACCGAAAACAGCTACGTCGTTGCCACCGATGCTTTCTCGCTTCGCGGTACCGCGCTCTTACGACGGGCGAAGATGCAGCCGGTGTCCACGCCCCTGGGTCTGCTGGTGGCTTCCCCCACCACCGTCTCGGGGGTCGCCGCCCGTGTTCCCCGGATAGGCCGAATCCTGATGGACTCCTTTTGGCCCGGAATGCTCACGTTGCTCATGCGGGCGCAGGCCACGCTCGCCTGGGACCACCCGACCGGTGCCCCGTTGGCGGTGCGGATGCCGCTCCACCCGTTCACGTTGCAGGTGTGCTCGCGACTGGGGCCGATCGCAGCGAGCACCGCAACGATTTCGGGCGGCGATGCTCCTCGGACCGTCGAGGACGCGCTCGAGGGATTAGGCGACGACGTCGCCGGGGCATGCGACGCGGGGACCGTCGGGGAGCAGCCATGGTCACCGACCGAAGACCACCAGTTGTCGAGCACGATCGTGGACGTCCGGCATCGTCAGGTCTCGATTGTTCGAGCCGGTGCTATCGCTGACGAGCGGATCGAGGCGGTGTTGAGGCGGATGGGGGAGGATACGAGGGATACAGTGGCCGAGCAGGAACAGGCGCACGGAGAGGAAAGTGGCGCGGCCTCGCTGAAGTCACCTTCCGAGAACAACCAGGATCAGGAGTAGCAATGGCTTCATCGGCACAGGAAACCTTCTGGGGACCGGATTTCAGTGCTCTGCAGTCCGAGGATCCCGATATCGCTTCGATCATCCTCGGGGAGCTCGACCGCCTGCGCAGCGGGCTCCAATTGATCGCCAGTGAGAACTTCACCTCGCCGGCCGTGCTGGCCGCCCTGGGATCGACCCTCAGCAATAAGTACGCCGAGGGGTATCCGCGTCGCCGCTATTACGGTGGCTGTTCCGAAGTGGACTCAGCGGAGGAAATCGGCATCGCTCGAGCCAAGGAACTCTTCGGTGCCGAACACGCCAATCTGCAGCCGCACAGTGGTGCGAGTGCGAATATCGCCGCCTACGGTGCTTTCACATCTCCGGGCGACACCGTCCTTGCGATGAGCCTTCCGCACGGCGGTCACCTGACCCACGGCTCGCCGGTGAACTTCTCCGGAAAATGGTTCAACGTCGTCTCGTACGGCGTGCGCGAGGACACCGAACTGATCGATTACGACCAAGTTCGCGACCTCGCGTTGGAGCATCGACCGAAGATGATCATCTGCGGTGCCACTGCCTATCCACGACTCATTGACTTCGCGGCCTTCCGCGCGATCGCCGACGAAGTCGGGGCGATCATGATGGTCGATGCGGCGCACTTCATCGGCCTCGTCGCTGGCAAGGCCATCCCGAGTCCGGTGCCCTACGCAGACGTCGTCACGTTCACCACTCACAAGGTGTTGAGAGGTCCGCGTGGCGGCATGATGCTATGCAAAGCCGAACACGCAAAGGCGGTGGACAAAGCCGTATTCCCGATGATGCAGGGCGGCCCGCTCATGCACGCAGTCGCGGCCAAAGCGGTCGCGCTCAAGGAAGCGGCGACACCGGAGTATCAGGATTACGCAGCCCAGGTGATTCGAAACGCGCAGGCTCTGTGCGAAGGGATGGCCGAACACGGAATGCGCCCGACCAGCGGCGGAACCGACACCCATCTTGCGCTCATCGACCTCCAATCGATCGGTGTCACCGGTGCCGAGGCCGAGGAGCGTTGCGACGCAGCCCGCATCACTTTGAACAAGAATGCGATTCCCTACGATCCGCAGCCGCCGTCGGTGGGCTCGGGAATTCGGGTCGGTACCCCGTCGGTGACCACGCAGGGAATGCGTGAGAACGACATGCGCGAGATATCCGATCTCATCCACCGAGCCGTGATCGATGCCGACGGATCTGCCGCGGCGGACATCGCCGTGGAAGTGGGCAAGCTCGTCGAGCGCCATCCGGCCTATCCACGACAAGTCCCCGCGACGGAATGACGGAATAGGTCGCGTGCGGGAGTACATCCTGTGCCTGGTGGCTGCTGCGGCGGTCACCTACCTCTTGACGCCTCTTGCGAGGGAACTCGCCAAGAAGTGGAAGGTGATGGCACCCGTTCGCGACCGGGACGTCCACGACACCCCTACGCCGCTGTTGGGCGGCTTGGCAATGTTCGGTGGTTTGCTAGCCGGGCTGATCCTCGCCAGCAAGTTGCCCATGATGAGCGCCGTATTCGAAGGCGGTCGCACCCCCATCGCGCTGCTATCCGGAGTCGCGATCATCGTGGCGCTGGGCATCGTTGATGACAAATGGGGTCTGGACGCACCGACCAAGCTCGCAGGCCAGGTGCTTGCGGCCGGTGTGATGGCCTTCCAGGGCATCGCGATCATCTGGTTGCCGATCGGTGGAACATTCGTGCTCGACCCATTGACGAGCGTGCTGTTCACCGTCTTGATCGTCGTGATCAGCATCAACGCGATCAACTTCGTCGATGGTCTCGATGGACTGGCCGCCGGAATCGTTCTGGTGGCTGCAGGGGCGTTCTTCGGCTACGCCTATCTATTGAGTGTCGAATCCGGGCTCGATCGAGCGACCCTCGCGACACTGGTCAGTGTGCTGCTCGTCGGAATTACGGCGGGGTTCTTGCCGCACAACTACACCCCGGCCCGGATCTTCATGGGAGATACCGGATCGATGCTGCTCGGGCTTCTATTGGCCGCGGGAACGATCACCCTTTCGGGCCAGGTGGACCCCAGCGCCTTGACCACCGGCGCTTTATTGCCGACCCTGCTGCCGATCGCCCTGCCCATTGCGGTGATGGCGATCCCATTGGTCGACCTCCTGCTCGCCGTCATCCGCAGAACGCGCGCTGGGCGCAACCCCTTCGCCCCGGACAAGCAGCATCTGCACCATCGATTGTTGGAGATGGGGCACTCCCAGGGCCGGGCCGTCCTGCTCATGTACGCCTGGACCGGACTGGTCGCCGGTACGGCCGTGGCCGTGGCCTTCGTCCCCTGGCCCTATGCCGCGGGAGGTTTCGTGGCGGGTCTTGCCGCGCTCGTGTGGTTGGTGCGGCGTCCGTCCCGCACCGGCGGCATCACTGAGACCGCTCAGGTGCGCTCGCTTCCCCCTCCCACGAGCCGGGACTCCTCGCTCGGGTGACGAACAGCACTCGGCGGGAGCGCCGATCAAGGGCTTTCCAGGGTGAAACCAATCACGGCGTGCGATAGCGTCCTCTCCACGGACGCAGTTCCCATTCGGGAACGTCTGACAACGCTATGACACACGATCCCAGCTCTTCGCCGAGTGCCGCCGCCTCACCGAGCATTGATGCGCTCATCTTGAAGCGCGCCGGTGTGGTGACAGGTCTAGTGGGTGCTATCGGCATCGCCATAGGGACGATCGCTTTCGGTGGCGCGGGTGCCATCGGAGGAATCTTCGCCACCGCGTTGGTGATCGTGTTCTTCAGCGTGGGGCAGTTTGTGCTGGGTTCGGTGCTTAAGAGCAACCCCCACATGGCGATGACCGTGGCCCTGACCATCTACCTCGTGAAGATCGGCGTGCTGTTCGTCTTGATCATCGCCTTCGCCGAAACGACCCTGTTCAACACGCGGGTGTTCGCCGGCACCATCGTTGCGTGCACCGTCGCGTGGACTATCGCCGAAGTGTGGGTCTTCGCAAGAACCAAGGTTCTCTACGTAGACCCCGAGGCCGGGTCGTGAGCATGACCAGTCCCTGGTACCGTGCGCGTCAGCGTTCGACCCCGTCGTCGTCCACACCTGCAGGTGCGCCCTCTTCCCCGGCAATGGACAACGCCGCGTGGACGATCTCCAGTCGCATGATCGCCGGTATTGCGCTGTACGCCGGGATCGGCTGGGTGATCTCCCTGTGGTGGGGGAACCGACCGGCGCTCATCGCCATCGGGGCCTTCATCGGGCTAGGCCTGTCGTACTACCTGATCTTCACCGGGTTGGCCCGAGAAGAGCGGGCGCGTCAGGTGGGGTCGGGCGTGCACCACGACCCGCAAGACGCCGAAACCGACCGGAAGGATCGAACGTGATGGAGGGCCTGGGTGTTCGCTGAGGTCGTTTCCGCGTCTGCTCCCGCGGGGGTCTCCGCTTCGGGTGGGCTCAACTGCCACCTGATGTCCGGTTGCGGTTTCCCGGCTCCGGGAGCCGAAATCTTCCTCTTCGAGGACATCTTCACCCTGCAACTCGCGAGCCTGGAGTTCGGCTTCTCCAAGGTGACGGTTCTGCTGCTCCTCGGTGTTTTGCTCATCGTCGGCTTCTTCACCTACGCCTTCCGTAAGCCCAAGTTGGTGCCGCGTGGTGCCCAGAACGTCGGTGAGGTCGGTTACGTCTTCATCCGCGACGGCATCGCCAAGGAGACCATCGGCCACGGTGGCGAGAAATTCGTCCCCTTCTTGTTCAGTTTCTTCTTCTTCGTATGGATCCTGAATTTCTTCGGCATCCTTCCCGGCGCACAACTGCCCGCGACGTCGATCTTCGCGATCCCGGTGGCCTTCGCCCTGATCGTTTACTTCACCTGGGTCCCGCTCGGCATGATCAAGCAGGGCCCGATCAAGTTCTTCACGAACATGATGTTCCCTCCGGGTGTGCCGAAGGCGATGTACGTCCTGCTCGCACCCATCGAGCTCATTTCGAACATCTTGGTGCGACCGTTTACCCACGCGGTGCGTCTGTTCGCCAACATGTTCGCCGGCCACCTGCTGCTCGCGACGTTCAGCATCGCCGCCTTCTACCTCATCAGCGCC
>Ga0181593_10005813_pt1 | contig 11141 bp, 15 predicted proteins | sample 071ome_19_FD_133756 | JGI IMG/M metagenome (GOLD analysis project Ga0181593, IMG submission 133756) | Coastal salt marsh microbial communities from the Groves Creek Marsh, Skidaway Island, Georgia - 071413AT metaG (megahit assembly) | ecosystem: Environmental > Aquatic > Marine > Intertidal...
CCGTAAGATGGATAACTAAAATGGCTGTTTTCTACATCCCACCGGAAAACATTGGCTCTCTTGGCAGACTGCCTTCAGATCAGCAATTCACAGGCGCACTTGACAGTTTGCCTTTTGATGAAATGCAAAACCCTCCTTTGCAGCTCGCTGGATTGGGTCGTAGGGCATTCCTTAAAGGTCTTGCTGCAGTTGCAGGAACTGGCGCAACCAGAAAGTTGCCAATTGATAAAATTGATGAAGTTGCGCCAGTTGCTAAAAAAATGGAACTTTCTCTTCCAAAGAGTTTATTTGACCTGCCAGCACTCAGAAAACAAACAGACGACTACATAGACATGGAGTTCGAGAACAACATCTATCAACTCGACGATGATGAAATCTCTGAAATTATGAAGGGATACTATACTAATAAGGAACTGAAAAGTTTTGGTATAGATCCAAAAGAAATAACAGCCGACGATTTGTTAAACCCTAATGTTTTTGACGAATTAAAGAATGACATGGAGTTGAATCCAGCAGCTGCAGCCGATGATGTATCAATTTTTGAAGACATGCAAGAAGAAATGCTAGATTATCTTACCGGTAAATTAGAGATCGGTGACCTTGATTCTACAGACCCTACTGGTGCTTACAGTGTGGTTAAATCACTTACAGAAGATTATGGCCTTGACAGAGAAGGGATTGCTAATTATATCACAGAGTCTCTTTCTGACAAAACAAGAGAAGCATCTAAACGCTGGAATCGTTCGCAGACATCAGACTAATGCCAGCTGGTTCCAAAATCATCACAAGGCTGACCGACGACGCAGTGCGTTGGGTTGAGAGTCTTTCTCGCAAGCTCGGCGAAGCCCCTAAAACCCGCTGGTCTGAGCCCACAGATCCTGAATATGTTGCTGAGCAAGCTGGTGAGAGATTGGTTAATCTTTCAGAGCAAGCCCCGCAGATGCTCGACATTTATAATGATAAGGCTCTTTATCAAATCTTGCAAGAGGCAGAGGCTGGAGAATCTTCTCTCGGGCTCGTGTCCCCCGAAACATTTCGTCGGGCTGCGGCGGAGATTCCGATGGATGATCCGTACATCCGTCAGCTTGTCGGAGAAAAAGTTCAAGCCCTTTCTGATCTGATCGAGTCTGGCATCCCACTTAGCGACGTCCCATTTTTATCAGTAGATAATCCTATTGACAGAGTGGCGCAAACTGTAGGGCATGAAGGTCGCCATCGCAGCAGAGCTTTTGAAGCTCTCGGAGAGCCAGACCAGCTTGTGAGGTTCATACACAGAAGTAGAAACCAACCATTGTCTGACCTCCCCAAAGACACTCAGCTTTATAGCGAGATCGGTGGGATGCAGAGAGAGGGTGGTGGAAAACCAATCGGCACTCTCGGCGAACTCATAAAGTTTTTAAGCATTGCACCCCCGGTTGGTGCTCTTTCTCAGCTACCGGAAGAGGCTGAAGTTGAATAGGTCTTCCTTCTCGTCACTAATGTCTAAAGGAGACAAAAAGATGATGCATGGAAAAAAGAAACCCATGAAGAAAAAGCCGATGAAGAAGAAGCCGATGAAGAAAGGCAAGAAGAAGGGCTACTAATGCCAGAAGAAAATGACGTCGTTATGGTCGTCGTCACTGGTGTTTCCACAAAAGGGAAAATAAAAGATGACGGTGAGCGACCTTCTGAGAGCGATCAAGAAAAGGCTCCGCGATCAGAAAGCGACGATAGCGAATGATATGGTTGAGGGGCGCATGAGTGACCTCTCAGCCTATCATAAAAACGTCGGTGTTGCAGAAGGCTTAGAACAAGCCTGCGAAATCATCGACGAGATGTTGAAAAAACTAGATGAAGGAGACGAATGATCATGCCTCGTCAGCATGTTGAAAAAATCATTGTTGATGAAGAGTCTGAGTCGAAGATTGGCTCGCATCAACTCCCTCGCCCGATCGGCTGGAAAGTTCTTGTTCAGCCGAGTCAGGTGAAAAAGAAAAGCAAAGGCGGAATCCTTCTGCCTTCTGAATCTCAAGACGCTCAGGAATATCTGACCGCACACGGCACCATCTTGGCGATGGGCGATCTCGCTTACAGAGACCGAGATACAGGCCAAGGCTGGAAAGGTGATTGGCCGTCAACCGGCGACCGGATCACTTACGGCAGGTACGCTGGTCAGAAGCTGACCGTTAATGGAGTCAAGTTGATTCTTTTGAACGACGACGAAGTTACGTCTGTTGTCCCGGAAGATGTCACTTTGACGACTTATGTTGATTGAGGAGGCAGAAATGACTGATGATGACAATCAGGCTGCTATTGAGCAGGTAGAAGAAGAAATCAAGGAGACGATGCGTAAAGCCAAGTCTTCTGAGGACTTCGAGATTGAGGTTGTGGACGATAATCCAGAGCCCAAGAAAGAGGTTGAAGCTGAAGAGCCAGAATATGGCGAGAAAGTCCAGAAGCGGATCAAGAAACTAGTTGATCAGCGTCGTGAAGCAGAGCTCCAGACCAAGCAGTATCAGGATCAGGTTGCACAGCTGCAGTCTCGTCTTGAGAGGCTTGAGCAAGGCTCTGCCAAAACTGCGCGAGATCAAGCTGAGCATGCTTTCCAAAACCGATATCAGCAGACTCGTGCCGCATTGGCCAAGGCTGTTGAGGAGGGCGACACCTCGGCACAGCTTGAATTCACTGAACAGCTTGCGGATATGCGTGCAGCCGCACGTATCGCAGAACTTCAGCGCTCTCAGGCTGCACAACAGGCTTCTTCTCCGACAGTTGGCCGTGCACAGCAGGCTGCTCAGTCCCCTGCGCCAAAAAAGGCGATGGACTGGTGGCAGAAAAACAGGTGGTTCAACTCTGCTGGTTATGAGCGTGAAACCGCCGCTGCTCGTGCGATTGATGTTCAGTTGGATGTCGAAGGATACGACAAGAATTCCGACGAATATTACGAACTGCTAAATAATCGTTTACAAAAAGTGTTTCCTGAGCTAAACTCAGAGAGCGATGTCGCTAAGTCACGACCAAAAAGCAGATCACCAGTAGCGCCAACTGCAGGCGGGTCAACTTATAAAGGCAATCGCATTCGGCTCTCACAGGACCAGTTAAGGATGGCGCGTGAGCTTGGAATCAGCGATGAAAAAAGCCTCAAACAGTACGAAGCTGAAATTCGTCGTCAGAATAGGAGCTAACAATGTCTGAAAAACGTAATGTCCGAGCAGCCGAAACTCGTGGTGAAGTGCGCAATGAGGATTCTCGTCCGATGACCGCATGGAAACCACCTTCTCTGTTGGACGCACCTGATCCCCGTCCTGGGATGGTCCAACGGTGGATAGCTACCTCGATTCAGGGTAAGGAGACTCCAGACAACGTGTATAAGCGTATGCGCGCTGGATGGAACCCTCGCCCTGCTGACTCGGTGAAAGATAAGAGATTCCCAACTATCAATCACGGGCAGTGGGCAGGTTCAATCGGAGTTGAGGGCATGATCCTTTGTGAGATGCCTGAAGACCAGTTTCATTCTATGAAGGACTACTACCGTGGTCGTAGTGATGAGCAGAATGAATCTCTTCCGAGCGAGCTTGATGCGATGGCTAGGACTGGGGGAATTCCAATCCATCAGGATCGGAAGACTACCACTAGCCGTGGCCGAGACCTCTCGGTCATGGATGATTAACCAACTTTATGAGGTGAAAAAATGGCAAACGTAGATGCCGCTTTCGGGTTCGTCCCGGTTCGCCACATGAGCGGTTATGCGCCCCGCGCCAATAAGTACACGATTACTTCCGGCCTCGCCGAAAACATCTTCAATGGTGATGCGGTCATCCTCGCTGCGGATGGCACGCTTCAGCCTGCAGGTGCTACTGAGGTCAATGTGATTGGTGTCTTTGGTGGGTGCTCTTACACCGCTGCTGATGGCTCTTATGTGTACAGTGAATACTGGCCCTCCGGCACGACCGCTACGGATATCATTGCTTATGTTTATGATGATCCGTACATCGTGTTCAAGGTTCAGTCCGCTGGCACCCCTGCTCAGACGAATATCGGTAACTGCGCCGATATCGTTGCTGGCTCGGGTTCCACGAACACTGGGCAGTCTGGCTTTGAAATCAGTGGAACGATGGCTGCTGGCACCGCCCAGTGCAAAATCGTTGCTCTGTATGATTCGCCAGAGAACAGCTTCGGCGCGAATGCTGTGATGGAAGTGCTTATCAATGAGCACCTCCTCAAAGATTCCGCTGGCATTTAAGGGGATTTGAACCATGGCTATGAATAGAGCACAATTTGCTAAAATGCTCGAGCCGGGGCTCAACACCCTTTTCGGTCTCGAGTACGACCAGTATCCGCCTGAATACGCTCCGGTGTTTGAGGCGAATACTTCCCAGAAGGCTTTTGAGGAGGATGTCCTGCTCGAAGGCTTCGGCAACGCCCCGGTGAAGAACGAAGGCGCGGCCATCTCGTATGATTCGGCTTCCCAGCAGTGGACTGCTCGTTATCAGCACGAGACGATCGCTCTTGCGTTCAGCATCACCGAGGAAGCTGAGGAAGACGGCCTCTATGGCTCCATCGCCTCTCGTTATACGAAGGCGCTGGCCCGCTCCATGGCTTCGACCAAGGAGATCAAGGCAGCTAACGTCCTCAACAATGCGTTCACTGGCTCTGGTGTAACTGGTGGTGACGGTGTCACCCTCTGTAACACCGCTCACCCGACCCGTTCGGGCAACCAGTCGAACACGCTGACGACTGCAGCTGACCTCTCGGAGACGTCTCTTGAGCAGATCCTGATCAACATCGCTGACATGAAGGACGATCGCGGTCTGCGTATCGCCGCTCAGGGCACGATGCTGGTTATCCCGACTGCCTACACCTTTGTGGCAGAACGGCTGCTTGAGTCGCAGCTCCGCACGGCGACGGCTGACAACGACATCAACGCGATCCGCTCCGGTGGCTACTTGCCGCAGGGCTATCACGTTATGCGTCGTCTGACCGATTCGGACGCTTGGTTTGTTAAGACCGACGTTCCGGATGGTCTGAAGCACTTCCAGCGCTCTCCTCTGAAGAAGGGCATGGAAGGCGATTTCGAAACTGGCAATGTCCGCTACAAGGTGCGCGAGCGTTATTCGTTCGGCTTCACCGACTGGCGCGGCATCTTCGGTTCCGAAGGCGCTTAATGATTTGGGGGAGGGGTTCGCCCCTCCCTCTCATCTTCTGACTGCTTAGGCAGACACTAGCCACGACAGGAGAATGAAATGGCTCGCTCTACTTTTACTGGACCTGTTAAGTCCAACAATGCTTTTGAATATCCCGTGGTCCTGACTGCGGATCTTCCTGCAGCTGCAGACACCACAGTTGGCACGGTTTACATCATCAGCGACAATGGTGCTGGCGATAACGAATACTGCCTAGTTATCAACACTGGTGCTGCTTGGGTCACTGCCGTTGGTGCTGCACTGTCTTAATAGGAGGGTGATCAATGGCTGACATCGTATCAACGACGACGATAGCCGACAACCCTCGCGAAGCTGTGCTTGCTTTTCAATATCAGTATGTTGACACTGGTAACGAAAGCGCAGTCACCAAGATTGATGTGTCGTCTCTCGTAAAAAGTTCAAACGGCGACACATGCACTGGCGTCAGAATACTTGAGTGCTGGTGGGTCCTGCATGGAATGACGGTTGAGGTTCTGGCTGATGCCACAACTGACATCATCATTATGCATCTTGCAGAGAACCAGCAAGGTTATCACGACTTTGAAAAGTTCGGGGGACTTCCTTCGAGCTCTTCTTACGGAACAAGCCCGAATGGTGATATTAAATTCACCACCACTGGGGCTGGCGCTGTTGGTGATGCCTATCAGGTCGTTCTGAGGGTTGCCAAAGAGTATTAAGGAGACGATCGAATGGCTCAAGTTTCGTCAATCAGCAGGGTTGGCACAACGGAGCCATTCGAGCTCCAAATTTCTCGTGGCCAGATACCTTTCCATAAAACTGTCTTCAAATTCGGCTACAACGCTGTTGTCGGATCCACCAAGGAAACCATCTGGGAGCAGGGCGGTTTATACGCTTATCCCGCATCAGCCACAGTAATGACTGTATCGAGCAGTTCAGCTAATGACACTGCCGCAGGCACAGGTGCGCGAACATTAGAAATTTTTGGCCTAGACGCCGATTACAACGAAATAAACGAAGTTGTCACGCTGAATGGGCAAACTGCTGTTAACACCACAAAGTCTTACCTCCGTATAAATCGAGGCATTGTTCGCAGTGCAGGCAGTGGAGGCGCAAACGCGGGCACGCTTTACGCAGGAACAGGTACGGTCACATCTGGGGTTCCAGCTAATATTTATCTTAGCATCAATGGTGATGGTGACAACCAAACATTGATGTGTCTTTGGACAGTTCCTGCAGGATATACAGCATTCCTTACAAAAATGGCTTTGTCCACAGGCACATCTACTGCAACCAAAGCTCTCTTAAATGCTCGTCTTGTTGCTAGGCCATATGGAGAAGTCTTCCAGATAAAGGAAAGGTTTACTCTTACAGATGGCGCACACGAACAGTTTTATACTTTTCCATTAAGGTTCACAGAAAAAACAGACTTAGAGATGAGAGCATTTTCTTCTTCGGGGTCGGTTGACTTTAATGTGTCCTCGTCAATGGAGTTTGTTTACATAAAAAATGACGGAGTGACATGATGGCAACTTCCGGCACAGTTAATTTCCGGCTAAATGTCGAGCAAATTATAACGGAGGCGTATGAGCGTTGCGGGATCGACAACGAGACCAGAACAGGCTATCAGGCTGTTTCTGCGCGTCGCAGCCTAAACCTTTTGTTCAGCGAGTGGGCAAACAGAGGCATAAATTACTGGGCTGTTCAGAACAACACTCTTTCGCTTTCTTCCGGAACGACGACTTATACACTCCCAGCAGGCACGATTGATCTGATAGATGTCGTTGTAAGAGAAACAGTTGGCGGTACGACGTCTGACACAGTCTTGCAACGAGTAAGCATCGCAGACTACAACCAGCTCCCAGACAAAAGCTCTTCTGGCAAGCCAAGCCAATACATGCTTGACAAACAGTACACCCCGGTCATGTATGTCTGGCAAGTCCCGGACAGCAATGCTTATAGCTTGGTTTATTGGTCAATAAATCAGATCGAAGATATTAATGCAAGCAACCAAGATGCTGACGTTCCCTACCGTTGGTCTGATTGTATCTGTGCTGGACTAGCGAGCAAGTTGGCTATGAAGTTCGCACCAGACAGGTATCAACTTCTTGATCAAGTTTACGAGCGTTCGTTTGAATTAGCGGCTGCAACGGACAATGATGGTGTTACGCTCCGTCTGCGTCCAACAGGAATGAGCCTGAATTAATGGCATCTCGTCGGGCATCAGGGAAAAAATCACAGGCTATAAGTGATCAGTCTGGATTTAAGATTCCTTATAAATCCCTCAAGACAACTTGGGAGGGATATCGCGTTGAGCCCGAAGAGTGGGAACCGAAGCACCCACAGCTAACTCCTGCCAAGAATGTAGTCGATGCAACTGCACTCTTTCAGCCTCGTCCAGATAACGATCCTGAGAATGTAGAGATATCCATCGGGTATACCTACGACTTCATGCTTGACAGGAACCAGCGCCCCGGAGTTGGCGTCGCTGGAAAAGGAACAACTGGCTTCATAGATTATATTCGCTATGATTACATTTTCAATGTCACAGGTGCCTCGGGAACAGGCGCAGTCGGAACAGTAATAATTTCAGACAATGAAGATGTCGTTGTTACAGGGGTAGCTGGCACTGGCACAACAGGAACAGAAGCAAGTGCCAGTGAAGCAATTGCCACAGGTGTAGCTGGCACTGGTGCTTTCAACGAACAAGGTGGGATAACATTCACAGCACAAAATGGTGCTCAACTTTCCACAGCACAACAAAAATTTGGAACTGCCAGTCTGTTGCTTGATGGCGTTGATGATAGCGTAGTTTCTGACCAGACATATAATTTTGGCTCAAATGTATTTACTGTAGATATGTGGGTTCGCCCAGCTAGCGGAACACAAGATGAAGTATTCTTTGATAGCAGAGACTCAACATCAAATGATGCAATAGCTCTTCGCCAAGCGAATGACAATTTATTGGTTTTAAGAGGGAATGTAACGCTATTCAATATAAATAATGTATTCTCTGCTAACACATGGGTTCACATAGCTGTCGCTAGGGGCAACCCATTTAGCAATACTTATTCAGTTTATGTAAATGGAACAAAAGAAGGTTCTACAACATTTGGTGTGACAGCAACCGCCGCAGACATACATATTGGCTCTGATTTCAATGGCTCTAATAATTGGGCAGGATACATAGACGAACTAAGAATTTCAGACATTGACAGATATTCAGGCACATCTTTCACAGCACCATCGACACCTTATAATCCTGATCCAAACACAGTTGCGCTATTGCATTTTGATGGGGTGGATGGATCAACATCAATAGTAAATAGCACAGGCACTTCTGTATTCGAGGCAGACGCCAATCCTTCCGGACAGGCAGGAACAGCTGCAGTAGGAACTGTTACATTCTTCATAACCACTGATGCCCCAGTCACAGGCGTAGCAGGAACAGGCGCAATAGGCACTGAAGTTCCTGAATCCGAAATAGCTGAAACAGGCGTAGCAGCCACTGGCGCAATTGGCTCTGAATCACTTGAAGCAGATATCGGTGCAACAGGGTTGGCTGGCACTGGCGCAGTCGGAACTAAGTCGCTTGAGGCAGTTATTAATGAGACAGGTGTAGCAGGAACAGGTAATGTTGAAGGCTTCGGAGTTTCTGGCGACGGTAACATCCAGTTGATTGTAACAGGAATTTCAGGCATAGGTTCTACAGGCAATGTCGGTAATGAGGTCTCTGCATCTGAAGTAATTGAAACAGGCGTAGCAGGAACTGGCACCACAGGCACCATTACAGAGATCCAAGTCAATGAGAACTGGGGTGAAGGTGCTTGGGGATCTGGAGCATGGGGTGAATGATGAATTACACGACGCTCGTAGATAATATCAAAGATTTTATGGAAGACGACTCAACTGAGTTTTCTGATTCCATTGATCAGATCATTGATCAGGCTGAAGCCATGATCTTTCAGAGGCTCCCGCAGCTTCCCTGTTTCCGCCAGACATCTTCCGGGTCTCTTGTTATAGGGACTGCTGATTATACAGTTGCTAGTGCGAGGATGATTAGGCAATTTTCAGTGACCAGCTCTGGAGAAGTTTCTTACCTTGATCACAGGATTGATTCTTATCTCAGAGACTATTGGCCTAATTCAAGCACGACAGGCACCCCAATAATGTACAGCACAAAGTCTGCTGGAACATCTGGGATCACAGTTACGCTCGCACCTACCCCCAGCGCAGCATTAACTTATCAGGTTGATTTCTTTGCTCCGGGCGCAGGCATTTCTTCCGGCAATCCGAACACATGGATTGGTGATAATGCGGAGAATGTCCTTCTCTCTGCCTGCCTTTACGAAAGTTCTGCTTTTCTTAAAGCAGCAGAGACGCTAAACTTGTATAAGACTCAGTTCGACGAGTCCGTCCAGCTGTTTCAGCAAGAGATGGCTAGGAATTATACTGCTGAATACAACGGAGGCATATAATGGCCATCACTCAAGCTATGTGCACCTCTTTTAAAGAGGACCTTTTCCAGAAGGAGCAGGATCTTGATACGGATGTAATCAAGATTGCGCTTTACACTTCTTCTGCGACTCTCGATGCTTCAACCACAGCATACACCGCAACCAACGAAGTCTCCGGCACTGGCTACAGCGCTGGTGGCGTAACCCTGACTGGCGCGACTATTGGGACTAGCGGAACAACTGCCTATGTTGATTTCGATGATCCTGAGTGGACTTCTGCGTCGTTCACGGCTCGTGGTGCTCTGATTTATAACAGCACTGCTTCAAACCAATCTATCGCTGTTCTTGATTTTGGTGGCGATTTCACTGTTTCTTCCGGCACCTTCCGAATCGTTTTCCCAGCTGCGGGAGCGACGGCAATCATCCGGATTGACTGAGGATTTAAACCATGCCCAGCACATACGTCAATGACCTACGTCTTGAGGAAATGGCCACTGGCGAGAAGTCAGGGACGTGGGGGACAATCACAAACACTAACCTAGAGCTGATCGCCTCAGCATTTAGCTACGGGACTGAGAATTTAGCTTCTGACGCAGACGCAACCATCACAATGTCGGATGGTAGTGCTGATGAAGTTAGGTCCATCTATCTTAAAATTACGTCTGGTGTTTCTCTCACGACGACCCGGACGATAACTCTCGCTCCAAATACGGTTTCTAAACTTTGGATCATCGAGAATGCCACGACTGGTGGTCAGTCTATTTCTATTAGCCAAGGCTCAGGAGCAAATGTAACTGTCCCTAATGGTGGTAACAAAATCATCGTTACAGACGGTGGTGGTGCAGGCGCAGCTGTTTACGATGCTCTCGCAGACCAAGACGTTGATATTACGAGTGGCACAATCGTCGGGATCACAGACCTCGCGGTAGCCGACGGCGGTACAGGTGCTTCTGATGCTGCTACTGCACGCACAAACCTTGGTCTTGGGACCATCGCTACTCAGAACTCCAACAGCGTATCCATAACTGGTGGCTCGGTAACTGGAATTACAGATATTACGGTAGCTGATGGTGGTACAGGCGCAAGCACCGCCTCCGGTGCCCGCACGAACCTTGGCGTGGCCATTGGTTCTGACGTTCAGGCGTATGACGCCAATAACGCGGTAACCGACGCTGCTCAGACGTTTACGGTCAGTCAGCGTGGAACTATCACGACTGACAATGATTTGTCGTTCAATCAGAACACCACGAACAACTTCAAGTGTACCCCCACCGGCTCCGGTACGTTGACGTTCACCAATCACACCGCTGGGCAGTCCGGCAACATCCTACTGATTAACAGCGGCGGTCACGCGATCAGCCTCGCGGCGACGACCAAGGGCGATGCCAACTTGGCCACGACGATCAGCACCGCTGGCACATATTGGCTCTCGTATTACGACGACGGGACCAATGCTTATGTCACCACCAGCGCGGCGTTTGCGTAATGTCGATCATTCAGGGCAACACTAAGGTATCTGCTGCTGCTGGCGGTTACACCATCG
>Ga0181593_10005816_pt1 | contig 11137 bp, 10 predicted proteins | sample 071ome_19_FD_133756 | JGI IMG/M metagenome (GOLD analysis project Ga0181593, IMG submission 133756) | Coastal salt marsh microbial communities from the Groves Creek Marsh, Skidaway Island, Georgia - 071413AT metaG (megahit assembly) | ecosystem: Environmental > Aquatic > Marine > Intertidal...
ATGAAAGGTGACACCGACATCACTATCGAGGAGTGGGTTACACCCACTCTAGGTCAGCGCACGCGAGATCCTGTGGAGTCACCCGACGGAGCCATCTGGTGGACCGGCATGTAGGCCTCTCTTGTTGGGCGGCTCGATCCAAATACTGGCGTCATGCAGGAGTATCAACTACCCAGCTCGGCACGCCCACATTCTATTGTTCCCGATGCAGATGGTTTCATCTGGTACACAGGAAATAGTAACGGGACCATTGGTAGACTCAATCCCGCCGACGGATCCATAAAAGAATACCCGACCCGCGCCCGTGACCCTCACACCGCTGTATTTCATCCCAATGGCAATCTGTATTTCACGAGCCAACATTCCAACATGTTGGGTAGGCTCAATCCGGCAACGGGCGAGCTGATCGAAATCGAGACTCGCAAAAAGCCCTATGGCATAAAAGTAGGTAAAGCGGGAGATCTCTTCATCGCCTACAACGGCACCAACGCTATTGGTCGAATGCATCCCGGCACCCTGTCTGTTCGTTATTACGATATCCCAGACGCAGCCACACGGATTCGACGGCTCGACGTCGATAGTAATGAGAACGTGTGGTTCGTCAACTCAAGTCTGGGGAAAGTTGGGAAGCTTGATGTGGATACCGGAAAGGTGACTCAATGGAATTCACCCAGTGGACCAACATCTCACCCCTACTCAATGACTGTCATTAAGGACATTGTCTGGTACAACGAGAGTGGTATGCGGCCAGACGCCCTGGTGCGTTTCGATCCGGCCAAAGAACAATTTCAAAGTTGGGCAGTGCCCTCAGGTATTGGCATTATTCGCCACACGTGGGAGACACAAGACGGCGATCTCTTGATACACCAGAGCAGCTCGAATCGGGTCGGAAGAGTTCGCATTGCCGACTGATTCGGATCAGGAAGCGCGGGACCGGCTGTTACTCACGGTCAACAGTATTCCACTGGGGCGAGTCTCATCGTTTGGGAGAATTGCTGAGGCCGCGGGCTTCCCGAAAAGGGCTCGCTGGGTGGGGCGCGTGCTGTCACAACTACCCGCCGATACATCCATACCCTGGCATCGTGTACTAGGACATAACGGAGCCATCACCTGTCCGCGCAGCGATATCGCTAGTAACCGCCTCACTAAAGAAGGTGTTGCCGTCAACGATCGCAAGGTCGATATACGAAAGTATGTATGGCCCAAATGAGGTTGCTCAACATCGGACAAAGCAGACCCAGACGCCGAGGCAGCCCTAACGGTCCGGGCAAATAATCAGCTTGCCAATGACCTCTCGCTGTTGAAGCATCCGAAACCCCTCGACCGATTGGGAAAGTGGCAACTCGGCGTGGACGTGAGGCCTCGTTTTCCCTTCACGCACCCAATCCCAAATAGTTTGCAGATTTTCGGCGCCCTTCTCAGGGTACTGGCGGCCGTATTCACCTGCCCTTACACCCATCACAGAGAAGCCTTTGATCAGCGGGATATTGGTCGGTACTGAAGCAATGCGCCCGCTGGTAAATCCAATGATCAATAGTCGACCATTGAAGTTGATGCAGCGCGTGCTCTCATCAAAAATATCTCCACCCACGGGATCGTAGATCACATCGGCCCCCCGTCCGCCCGTAAGCGCTTTGACCTGTTCCCGAAATCCGTGCTCAGTGTTGATGACGTGGTCAGCGCCGAAAGCGAGGACGCGCTCAAGCTTTGCGTCACTTCCACCCGTCGCAATCACTGTGGCACCCAACAACTTGCCGATATCGACTGCCGCCATGCCGACACCACCACTGGCGCCATGCACTAGCAGCGTCTCTCCCGCCTGCAAATTCCCCCGTCGCACTAAAGCCACGTAGGCCGTCAAATAAGCGACTTGATAGGCGGCAGCCTCGGAGAAACTCAGGTGGCTTGGCTTTTTTTGAAGACCCTCCGCGCTAACGACCGCAAACTCTGCGAAACCGCCAAAGCGCATGCCTCCGACCACTGCCTCCCCAACCACAAAATCTTCAACGCCCTCACCGACAGCATCAATCTCACCCGCAATATCCATACCCGGCGTGAACGGCGGTTCAAGTTTGAGTTGATATTTACCTTGGCATAACAAAATATCCGGGAAATTGAGGCTGGTGGCGCGAATTCGAATGCGAGCCTCGCCATAGCTGGGCTCTGGTAAATCCACGTCCTCCACACGGATATCAGCAAAATCATCAGTTAGCGAGGAGCAGACCAGTGCTTTCATGAGTTAAGTACTGCGTAGACAATTGATACGGGAGCAGCAACAAGCCTCGATGACGAGAGAACTAAGCATCTTCCCAAGACCGTAGCTTGCGGTATAACGTTGAAGGCGCAACCTCTAGCAGCACAGCGGCCCTTGCGATACTGCCTCCACTTGCCTCGATTGCGGACTGTATGGCTTCGCGCTCCACTAGCCAGAGAGGCTTCACCTTCGAGCGATGTCGAATTGTCGGCTCCTCGATTTCCCCTTCATGGTGGTTTTCAGACCTGCTTGTTTGGACCGCCTCATAATTATCTATCCATTCATGTGCTCGATCTTCTAGCATGCCAAAAATCAAAGAAAAGCTTTCTCGAATCTGATCAATAGTAAGATCCGCATCTCTGATAGCGCGAATGACCTCTGATTGAGACTCTTTTTGGTCCTGCTTATTCAATTCTTCTTCCGTCATTGCGACTAGGCCACATCTATCTCTCGAGCATATTAACTCAGACGATCAGCAAAGCAGAATTTTTAGCTCAGGATTGAGCAAACAAAGCGATTTTAATCGGCGCTCTGTGTTAAGAAGACATGTACCCAAAAAAGAACCGTAGTCAAGAGCACCACTGCACCGCTCTGATGGCCCGCCGCAATCGTGAGATCGACATGCGACAATACTGTGGAAATTCCCAATACGATTTGAAAGCAGACAGCGATGAGCATCAGAACACTCGCTAGCTTGAGCCGCCGGTCTGTCGTTGCCAGCAAGCCACTTACTGCCGCAGTGATCAGCACAACTCCGGTGAGATAGGCCAACATTCGGTGGTTAAAGTGGATAGTTGTCACCTGCTCGAAAGCCGAAGTCAGTCCGTCTCGGTAAAGCGCGGGTGGTATAAAACTATCGCCCATGAGCGGCCAGGTGGGAAACGATAGTCCGGCATTGGTTCCAGCTACGAAGCCGCCACTAAGAATCATCAGGTAAACGAGCCCAATAATTCCAAAGACCCTTTTAAGCGCCCCATCTCGCTGCCGTCGCTCGGCAGAAAACAAACCAATGATCAACCAGACAATGTAGCCGTAAATAGCAATCGCCAATCCCAAATGAGCGGTCAGCCGATACTGGGACACATCGGGACGATCGACTAAACCACTTTGGACCATGTACCAACCCATCAGACCCTGACATCCGCCAAGGAAGAGCAGTACGAATAAATGGGGCTTAAGTGACGCTCGCACCTTACCCATCCATAGAAACACCATGAGGGGAAGGAAGAACATGAGACCGATCAATCGACCCAGCATGCGATGCAGATATTCGAACCAAAAAATCTGCTTAAACTCCGGCAGCGTCATGCCCTGGTTGACGAGTTGATATTCGGGATACAGCTTGTATTGATCGAAGAGATAGACCCAGTCAGCAGTCGACAAGGGCGGCATTACTCCCATAATGGGACGCCAGTCGACCATCGAGAGTCCCGATTCCGTGAGGCGGGTAACACCCCCGAGTAAAATCATACCGAAAATGGTCATCGCACAAACCGTCAGCCAGCCGCCGACCAGTTTGTCATCGTAGTTGTGAACTGGTGTTGTCATTTTGCCCCCCTAAACGACGGTACTAGTTTAACAAAATCGACAGGCTAATCGGGTACTGAAGTACACTCTCGTTTCTGTGAAGGAGTCCCTATTATGACGCTCTTGCGTTTGAGTAATGCCGAACTGCATTTCGGCACGCAAGTCATTCTCGACCACCTTGATCTCACCATCTCAAAGGGAGAGCGTCTGGGGTTGTTGGGCCGCAATGGCGTTGGAAAAACAACCTTGTTTAGAGTGCTAACAGGCGAACAGCAGCTGGATGACGGAGAGCGATGGCTGGATCCCACAGTCAAGCTAGCCCGTTTAGAGCAAGAGCTGCCCATAGAAGGCGATGCGACGGTTTTCGACTGGGTGGCTGGCGGCCTCGATGAGGTCGGTGAGCTACTCGTGGCTTATGCGGAGGTGCTGGGCGCAGAAACGGAAGCCGACTTAGCTCGGATGGCGCAAATTCAGCAGGCGCTAGATACGCATGACGGCTGGTCGCTGCAAAACAGAGTAGAGACAACATTGTCTCAACTGGGCCTCGACGGCCAGGCGAAATTGCAGGATCTATCAGGCGGGTGGCGTCGACGCGTTGCGCTGGCTCGTGCGTTAGTCTCGGAACCTGATGTCTTACTCCTGGATGAGCCGACAAACCACTTGGACATCCCAACCATCATCTGGCTGGAGCAGCAGCTTCAAAATTTCAGTGGGGCCATCGTGCTCATTACGCACGACCGGCGATTCCTGCAGGCGATTGCCAATAGGATCGGGGAATTGGACCGAGGCCTGCTGACAACATGGGAAGGCAGCTACCGGGACTTTTTGAAGCATCGCGCAGAGCAGCTGGCTGCGGAGGCCACGGCGAACGCACTGTTCGATAAAAAACTCGCCCAGGAGGAAGCGTGGATTCGTCAAGGCATCAAAGCACGAAGAACGCGCAATGAGGGGCGCGTTCGGCGCCTCGAAGCCATGCGCGAGGATAGAGCAGCTCGCCGAAGCCAAGTAGGCAAAGCAAGCATTTCACTGGAGAACGCGACACTTTCAGGAAAATTAGTCGCTGAGGTCAAAGACGCCTCTGTCGCCTACGATGAGCGACCCATCATTAAAGGGGTTAATACCATCATCCAACGCGGCGATCGCGTCGGCATTGTCGGTCGAAACGGCGCTGGGAAAACAACGCTTATTAAGATGTTACTCGGTGACATTGAGCCATCCACAGGACAGGTGAAGACAGGCACAAAGCTACAGGTCGCTTATTCTGATCAGTTAAGGGGTCACTTGGATCCCAATGGAACACTGGTCGACAACATTTGTGGCGGTCAGGAATTCATCGAAATTGACGGCAAGAAGCGTCACGCGATTGGCTACCTGGGCGACTTCCTATTTTCACCAGACCGCGTGAGAGCGCCCACAAAAGTACTCTCCGGCGGAGAGCGGAACAGGGCTATTTTGGCCAAACTCTTTACCCAGCCAGCAAACTTGTTGGTGCTGGATGAGCCTACCAATGACCTGGATATTGAGACGCTTGAACTACTAGAAGAGGTACTGCTCGAGTTCTCGGGCACAGTTGTCCTCGTAAGTCACGACCGGGACTTTATGGATCGCGTCGTGACAAGTCTTCTAGTCATTGACGAGCAGGGCAATGTTGAGGAGCAAGCAGGCAGTTTTTCTGACTGGGAGGCCCGGGGTGGCACCCTGCTCAGTACGGTCGACGAAGCCCGGAGCGCCACGAAAGCTGCCAAGCAGAGCCATCAGCTCAATAACAATAGCCGTGAGTCAAAAGCACGGCCCATAACAGAGCCGGCACCACAAAAACGCAAGCTCAGTTACAGAGAACAGCGCGAACTCGGTGAGCTCCCTGCGCTGATTGCGTCGTTGGAGGCGCAGCAAGCTGAGCTCGAGAGCAAGACAGGCAACGCCAGCTTTTTTAATGGCGACCCTACCGAGGTCAGCAAAACCCTCGAGCAACTCACGCAAGTCGGTGAGTCGCTTGATACCGCACTGGAGCGGTTAATCGAACTCGAGGGCTGACGTCATAAAACGGACGCTACGGCGTCCACAACGATATCCATATTGCGATCATTCAGTGCCGCAACGTTAATACGCGAAGAGTCCAGCATATAGAGACCTCGCTCTTTGCGCAGGCCTTGTGCTTGCTCAACCGATAAGCCAAGGAACGAGAACATGCCGTTTTCTTTGGCTATAAAGGAGAAGTCCCGATCGGTCTCGGCCGATAACTTGTCGGACAACTGTGTTCGCAGTGAAATCATACGGCGGCAGATTTGACTGAGCTCCGCTTCCCACGACGCGCGCAGGTCGGGCGTACTTAAAACGCGTCCGGCAAGCAAGGCTCCATGCGCAGGTGGCATGGAATAGACCCGACGAGCCGCACCCAGACCATGGCTCTGAGTCGCCGCTGCAGTTTGCGTGTCTTTTCCGTAAAACAGGGCAACACCCGTCCTCTCGCGGTAGAGTCCGAGGTTCTTCGAGCACGAGGCAGCAACAATCAACTCGCCCAATCGACTCGCTAGCAACCGCAAGCCTGCCACATCCTCGGCGAGGCCTTGCCCCATCCCCTGATAAGCCAGATCTACGAGCACAGTGAAGCCCTGAGCAATGGCCATGTCAGCAATCACCGACCACTGCTCGAGCGTCAGATCAGCGCCAGACGGGTTGTGACAGCATCCGTGTAAGAGCACCACGTCGCCCGCCTTGGCACCCTTCAAATCATCAACCATGCCCGAGAAATCAACACCGTGCGAGGCAGGGTCATAATAACTGTATGTGGCGAACTTCAAGCCCACCGACCCCATTAGCGGGATGTGAACGGGCCATGTGGGATTGCTGATCCAAACAGTGGCATCGGGTGATGCCGCTGCCAGTACCTCTGATGCAATTCTGAGCGCGCCGCAGCCGCCTGGCGTCTGGACCGCCGTGATATGAGACCCATCGCCCGCAAGGTCACCTCCGAACACCAGCGTCTTCATTCCCGTCAGGTAAGCCGCATCGCCTGCTGCGGGCAGATAGGCTTTAGTGACCTCCTCGGCCACGAGCGCAGCTTGTGCTCTCTTTATCGCATCGAATACGGGGCAAATACCGTCCTCGTCCATGTACACACCGACCGTTAAATCGATCTTATTTGGATTTGGGTCGGCACGGCAGGCGGCGGCAAGTCCAAGAATCGGGTCGGGAGAAAGTACAGAGAGTTGCTCTAACATCGGTGACTCTTTTAGTAAAAAAACGAGGCCGAAGTATACGGGAAGGGCGAACTCCCTTAAATGCCTGATAATATTCGTTTAAGGTTTCCTTACCGATCACTTATGACAGACAACGTAACCCCCAATCGTCGAGATACACTGTTCGCTGAACTGGTGGCCGAGCCCTCGACCTTTAGCTTCAATGACGCGGTTGTCGATGTCTTTCCGGACATGATTCAGCGCTCCGTGCCGGGCTACGGTACCGTGGTTAAAATGAGTGGAATCCTGAGCGAACAATACGCCCAGGAAGGAACCCATATTTACGACTTAGGATGCTCGCTGGGCGAGTCCATTCGCTCTGTCGAGGGCGCGCTTAACGGCCGCGACTGTCATCTTGTCGGCGTCGATAACTCGCCCGCAATGATCGCTAAAGCGCAACAGATTGACTCGGGCATTAAATGGCGTCTTGCGGATGTGACAACGCTCCCGCTCGAGCGAAGTAGCGTGGTCATCATGAACTTCACACTTCAGTTCATCCCTATAGAACAGCGATTATCGTTGCTCACGAAAATACGCGAGACGATGGTGCCAGGTGGACTTCTGATACTGTCCGAGAAGTTGACGCTACCCGACCCTGATATGGATGCGCTGATGATCGATCTGCATCACGACTTCAAGCGGTCTCAGGGCTATACCGATCTCGAGATTGCTCAGAAACGGGATGCCATTGAAAACGTACTGATTCCGGAAACGGCTGAGACGCACACAGAGCGATTACAGGAGGCGGGGTTCTCACGCTCTAGTATTTGGTTCCAGTGCCTGAATTTCGCCTCTTTTATCGCCATCGCCTGATCGCCACCATCTGAAATGTTTGAGACACCACCAGAACTCATCGCTGATATCGAAGCCTTCGAGCGCCGATGGGAGGAGATTAGTCTTCGTGACTGGCTCGACCAGATGCCCGATCAATTCTCTCGAGGCATGTCAGAAAAACGGTTCGGTGACCTACCACGCTGGCGAGCAGCCATCGCCGCTCTGCCCTCACTTGAAACGGAGGTCGTCAACCTCGATACCAGTGCCATCACTGCATCCGGTGCGGTGAATGCAGAAACGCTTATGGAGCTCGAAACCGCGCTGCGTGGCTTGCACCCCTGGCGAAAAGGGCCTTATTCACTGTTTGGCGTGAACATCGATACCGAATGGCGATCCGACTTTAAATGGGATCGGCTCGCACACGCCATCGATTCCCTCGAGGGCCGGCGCGTATTGGACGTCGGTTGTGGGAGCGGTTATCACTGCTGGCGGATGAAAGGTGCCGGGGCTGCGGAGGTTATTGGCATTGATCCGACCCCTTTATTCGTTCTGCAATTCAAAGCGATCCAGCATTACCTGAACATCGAAACCGTGCATGTGCTACCGCTAACCCTTGAGCAGTTGCCGCCGAAACTGAAAGCCTTTGATACCACCTTCTCGATGGGCGTGCTTTACCATCGCCGATCGCCGATTGACCACCTGACAGAGCTGCGCGATACCTTGGTCTCAGGCGGCCAGCTGGTGTTAGAGACATTGGTGGTAGAAGGTGACAAAGACACTGTTTTTGTCCCCCCGGATCGATACGCTCGGATGGGTAACGTCTGGTTTTTGCCAAGTCCGGCGGCGCTTATGAAGTGGATGAGCAAGGCAGGGTTTGTTGACGTGACCCTAGTTGACGTAAATCAGACCACCGTAGCCGAGCAGCGCTCGACCGACTGGATGACGTTTTATTCTCTTTCAAACTTTCTCGACAGTACTGATCAAAACAGGACTGTCGAAGGTCATCCGGCGCCCATGCGTGCCATTATCACCGCTCGCTTACCGTAGCCTTAGTCCTCTGATGATGCGCTTGACGTCATATTGGGCGTCAGTGGGAAATTTGCAATTTTGCCTGAGTCCCCGCCTTCACTGACCTTGGCAGCACCCCGCTTGTCTACCTCATCAATGCGGATGATCGATTGCATTGGGATGTAGCTTCGCTTCACACCTGAAAACTCGGACTTGAGCTTCTCTTCGCCAGGATCGACCAAAATCGCAGAGCGTTCGCCAAACAGCATCTCCTCAATTTCCACGAACCCCCACATATCGCTCTGATAGATGTGTTTTGCGTAGACCTCAAAGATCTGTTTACCGTTGTGAAAAATGATTTTGTAGACCGGTTGGTTCGACATAGTGTTCATGTTGTTCCGATGTGGGCGCGCGATGCTACCACTTTTGCCAAAATTCGAAAGGCTTGTGGGGAGGCCAATTCTCTGTGTACGACGGTATAATAGCGCGTTACTGATCTTTCGAGCACACGCAATTGAGCACAAAAACGCCATCTAAAGTCTTTATCCAAACACATGGCTGCCAGATGAATGAGTACGACTCTGCGCGCATGGGCGACCTACTTAAGGAAAGCCATGGTATGGAGCGAACCGACAACGCCGAGGAAGCCGACGTGCTTCTCCTGAACACGTGCTCTATTCGGGAAAAGGCGCAAGAAAAAGTCTTTCATCAGTTGGGACGCTGGAAAGCGATAAAAGCTGAGCGCCCAGAGGTGGTGATCGGCGTGGGTGGCTGTGTTGCTAGCCAGGAGGGCGAGGCCATCAGCGACCGCGCACCCTACGTTGACCTTATCTTTGGCCCGCAAACACTCCATCGATTGCCCGAGATGCTCGAAACACGTAACGAGCGGGACAGCGCAGTTGTTGATATCTCGTTTCCCGAGATTGAGAAGTTCGATCGCCTGCCACAACCGACCAGTGACAGCGCGACAGCCTTCGTCTCTATCATGGAAGGCTGCAGCAAGTACTGCACCTTTTGCGTGGTTCCCTATACTCGCGGCGAGGAGGTCTCGCGGCCTGTCGATGACGTCATTGCCGAGATTGCTCACTTGACAAACGAGGGCGTCAAAGAGGTCAACCTGCTTGGCCAGAACGTGAATGCCTATCGAGGCGAGAACCATTTGGGAGATATTGTCGATTTCGCCGAGCTGTTGGGGTTGGTCAATTTAGTACCCGGCATCGAGCGCATTCGATACACCACATCGCACCCCGTCGAATTCAGCGATGCGCTCATCGAGTGCTACCGTGACATCCCAGCGTTAGTGGACCACCTCCACCTGCCCGTGCAGAGTGGCTCTGACCGAATTTTGATGGCCATGAAGCGCGGCCACACGGCGATTGAATACAAAGCGAAGATCCGAGCCTTACGAGCTATTCGCCCGAACATATCGCTTTCTTCTGACTTCATTATTGGATTCCCCGGTGAGAGCGAGCAGGACTTCCTTGCGACGATGAAGCTGATCGAAGACATCGGTTTTGATACGTCCTTTAGCTTTATTTACTCAGCTCGTCCGGGTACGCCGGCATCGGACCTTGCCGATGATACGCCCGAAGATGTGAAGAAAAAACGCTTACAGCTGCTTCAGACACGTATCAATCAACAGGCCATGGCGATCAGTCGTCGCATGGTGGGGACGACGCAGCGAATTCTGGTTACAGGCGTGTCTAAGAAAGATCCGGGGCAATTGGCGGGTCGGACAGAGAACAACCGCGTTGTTAATTTCTCGTGCTTAGATCATGACCTTATCGGTGAGTTCGCAACGGTTGAGATCCTCGAGGCACTGCCTAACTCGCTCAGAGGCGTGCTTCTGAGTTGACATGGGCGGAAAGATAAGTATCTTCACCTGCCCACAACTATATGAGCGGCCAAACAGTCCTTGGACATTGACCCGACACCTCCCGAGCCTGACAGTCGGGAGGACATCACATCCTCTTCATTTTCCCTAGAACCTGAAGACGCGAAGCATGTTGCACTGCTTTGCGGGCATCTGAACGCCCATTTCAAGCTGATTGAGGACCGATTGCGGGTATCGATCAGTAATAGAGGCAACAAAATCCGAGTGTCCGGCCCCGATGCGGCGCGAGAGTCGAGTGAGCGGCTGCTCAAAAAGCTTTACCGCGACGTAACGCAGGGGATCCGATTGAGTCCAGAGACTATTCACCTGCAACTACAGCAAGCGGACCTTGAGCTTCTGAAGTCAGCACCGGCTACCTCGGACGCCACGATTGTCAAAGGCATAAAAACGAAGCGCGGCACCATCAAGCCTCGCGGTCACAGCCAGATCAACTACGTTAAA
>Ga0181593_10005819_pt1 | contig 11136 bp, 11 predicted proteins | sample 071ome_19_FD_133756 | JGI IMG/M metagenome (GOLD analysis project Ga0181593, IMG submission 133756) | Coastal salt marsh microbial communities from the Groves Creek Marsh, Skidaway Island, Georgia - 071413AT metaG (megahit assembly) | ecosystem: Environmental > Aquatic > Marine > Intertidal...
AGCGAATAGTCGAAGGAGACAGCGGGCCAAAGGGTGATGCACCTTAATATTGCAAGCATATGAATTGGTTGGCAATTTTTATTGGAGGTGGGCTTGGCAGCATACTGAGGTTTGGCTTAAGTCGCATTTTCCTCTCTATGGAACTCACACAACTTCCCTTGGCAACGCTGTCTTCCAATATTCTGAGTACAGCCATACTCGGTGTTGCGCTGTTAAAACTGACCGATCATCAATCATTCTTTTACTATTTCTTAATCATCGGATTCTGTGGAGGATTTAGCACCTTCAGTACTTTTAGCCAAGAAACATTCGTATTGGCTAAAAACGGTCAACTTGCTTGGGCTGTAGCCAACGTTTTAGTTAGTGTAGCAATTTGTATTTCAATACTTTATCTAATATCAAAAACTGCCAAATGAGATCTACCCTATTCGCGGTCTTACTCCTAATGAGTGCTTATGTACAAAGTCAAGAGAAGCCAAAACTGATTGTCGGTATTGTGGTTGACCAAATGCGTGCCGATTACATTCATCGATATTGGGATGTGTTTGAAGATGACGGCTTCAAAAAGCTGGTAAACGAAGGATTCTTCTGTAAAAACACCCATTTCAATTATGTTCCGACCTACACTGGACCGGGCCACGCCAGCATCTACACCGGCACCACTCCAATGAACCACGGCATCATTGCTAATACTTGGTTTGATAAGCACACAGGCGAAAGTCAATACTGTGCTGGAGATGATGATAGAAAAACCGTTGGCAGCGATTCCGATAAAGGCGAAATGTCTCCAAAAAATATGTTGGCTCCATCGCTTGGTGATGCAGTGCGCATTGCGAGTCAGTTTAAAGGAAAATCCATCGGGATATCCATCAAAGATCGGGGAGCAATTTTACCAGCCGGTCATTCGGCCAATGCCGCTTATTGGATGGATTATAACAATGGCAAAATGATTACCAGTGACTATTACATGGAATCATTGCCCACCTGGGTAGAGGCTTTCAATGGCAAAAAGCACCCGGATAATCTCGCAAGCCAGGGCTGGGAATTGAGCCTTGCGCCAGAGTTTTACACGGCCAGCACCCAAGACAATACTCCTTATGAACGCTCGCTCAACGAAGGCGTTGATCCAGTATTCCCATACGATGTGGAGGTCGCCATCAAAGCCGACTCATACTACAAGTTTGCGTGTACCCCGCATGGCAATACCTTGCTGCGGCTTATGGCCGATCAATGCATCGTGAATGAAAAATTAGGACAAGATGAGCATACCGATTTGTTAGCGATTTCCTTTTCATCGCCAGATATGATTGGGCACATGTATGGCCCACAATCCATGGAAATTGAAGACACCTATATCAAACTCGATCGAGAAATAGCACTGTTGATTAAATCGCTCAACGACCGTGTGGGGGAAGGAAATTATATGCTCTTCCTCACCGCTGACCATGCCGCTGCACAGGTTCCAGCATACTTAGCCGATCACAAGATTCCGGTGGATTATTTCGATGCGGAAGGACTAGAAAAGGTATTGTCTCAGGCCAGCATCGACCGATTTGGTGAAGACCTCATTCAAAACATTAGCAACCAGCAAGTTTTCATTGATCGCGCGAAGCTTAATGAAACTAAATTAGAATTGAAGACGGTGACCCAAGCCATTGCTGCCGCGGCACTTGAATATCCTGGTGTAGCCAATGCCTTAGATATTAAACAATTGCAGCATGCGTTACCACCAGACCAGTTCGCGCAGATGGCTTCACTCGGTTGGAATCCGCTTCGATCAGGCGATGTGGTCATTCAATATTTACCCGGCTGGATGTCTTACAAAAACAAAGGGACCACACACGGGTCGTCATTCAACTATGACAGCCATGTGCCATTGCTATTTTACGGAGCTGGAATCGAGCAGGGCGAGAGCATTGAGCCAGTGCGCATCACGCAAATTGTGCCCACGGTATGTCTCATCAACAACATTGCTTTGCCCGATGCCTCTGAGCACGAACCGGTAGATTTTGATTAGAAGGATTGACTAGCAAAGCGCTGATAGCTGAAAACTAATCCTGCTCGGCAAAAACTTTCTCCAGTAAATCGGTCACTCGATGCGAAGCGTCTGTACGAATCAGTTTTTCCTCATCGCGGACTTTCATAAATAAACCGCGCAACGCTCGATCGGTGGTATGCTCGCTCAGTGAATTGGTTTGTATCTCGTCAAACAAAAATCCATTTAGGCTCGCCTTATTATACACACTGATGAGATTGCTGTATAAATCATTAGCAGATAAACCGAGCACCAAATCCTTGCTGAGTGATACATCAATCTTCGGTTGAAATGCATCAAATAATTGCTGGCGTGTATTGCGTCTCAAATAATTGGTCGCGGCAGAATCTTCACCATTGAGAATCTCCCAACCATCGTCAATGGTAAAATTGGTGATGGCATCTACAAAGATTGGTGTGGCCTCACGAGCAGCATCCTCGGCCGCTCGATTTATGGCTAGAATATTATCCTCAACTAGGTTGGTCGGTAGCAGGTTTAGCACATCATACACGGGTTGAGCTTCTTCAGGAAGTAAAATCTTTACTGCTTGATCGCCATAAAAGCCATCCGTTTTGTTTAACCGAGTCACTGCGGTATCCGTACCTACCGCAAGGGCTTGTTTTAAGCCGGCAACAACCTCAGAATCAGTAACGCCACCTACAGCCTCTTCCCAAGGAAAGTCTTCGCAGGAGCTCAATCCGATGAGCACGGGTAGGCACCAAAGCATAAGTTTGAATCTCATTTTTCTCATATCTCAAGTCTTTTAAATGCATCAGCCGTATAATCCAAGGCGTTGGATGGGAGGCTTAAATGCGTTACAATTCTAATCTTACCATGACCGAAGGCCACCGTTTCGATGCCCAATTTTGTCAACGCTTGTATGATTTGTTTTTGTTTTCCTGCATCAGCGAGCACTGCTACCACAATATTGGTCTCCACATTCATCACTTCAGAAACCCACGATTGTGATTGAAGCAAGTTACCTATTTCCTTGGCCAAAGCATGGTCTTTTTTGAGTCTTTCCACATGATTATCCAGCGCAAAAACGCCCGCTGCAGCAAGATATCCGGCTTGTCGCATGCCGCCACCAAAAACCTTGCGCACCCGTATTGCTTGGTAAATAAAATCTGCATTCCCAATTAAAAGCGAACCCACTGGGCAACCAAGTCCTTTGCTCAGACAAATGGAAATGCTATCAAAGGTTTCTCCGATTAATTGTGTAGACTCTCCTGTCTCTACCAAAGCATTAAAAAGCCGAGCTCCATCCAAGTGAAGCTTTAGTGCATTTTCAGCACACACCTTTTTAATTCTTTGAACTTCCTCCTGTTTCCAAATGGCTCCACCGCCTTTATTGCTGGTATTCTCAATCGACACGAGCGTAGTTCGAGGATGATGTGGATCGTCCGGATTAATATTTTCTAGAATGTCATTGGCCACAAATCGACCTTTATCGCCATGGAGCAAGCGAACCGAACAACCGCTATTCATAGCAATGCCACCTCCTTCATAATTGTAAATGTGTGCCAATCGATCGCAGATTACTTCCTCTCCAGGTTGGGTGTGTACTTTGATTGCAATTTGATTGGTCATCGTACCTGATGGACAAAACAAGGCGGCTTCATGCCCAAACATACCTGCAGCTTTCGCCTCGAGGGCATTGATGGTGGGATCTTGCCCAAAAACATCATCGCCTACTTCTGCAGACATCATCGCATCCAACATGGCATCGGTGGGCTTTGTGACGGTATCGCTTTTAAAATCTAGTGTTACACTCATATATTTTGACTTACCTACGAAGTAAGGATTTAATGAGAAGACTAAAAACCTTTCACTGAACCAAGTGAGTATTGTGCCTTTTGCTACAGTAGGCTCTCCGAATTTCGGCCATATTCGCACCATGATTGAAATAGCCGGCTATATTGCCTCTATTCTTATAGGTGTTTCACTCGGTTTGGTGGGCGGAGGCGGATCAACGCTGGCCGTGCCTGTGTTGGTTTACCTACTCAGTGTGGAGCCAATTCTCGCCACATCCTATTCCCTTTTCATTATTGGTACCACGAGTATTGTTGGTGGAGCGCGCTATGCCATTAAAAAACTGGTGGATTACAAAATGGCCATCCTATTTGGCCTACCCAGCATAGCTGCCGTTTATCTAACTCGGGCTTTTGTTTTGCCCATAATTCCGATGGAAATTGAAGTCGGATCGCTATTTACGCTGAGCAAGTCTGTGCTCATCATGGCGCTTTTTGCCCTATTAATGTTGGCTGCCAGTATTGGTATGATTCGTAAAAAGCCAGAAAAGAAAGAGGAGCAAACGAAAGACTTCCATCCAGCCGTATTGGCATTGCTTGTATTGGCGGAAGGCGCTGTAGTGGGTTTCTTGACTGGTCTGGTGGGTGCAGGCGGTGGATTTCTGATCATACCAGCATTGGTCATTCTAGCCAAACTCCCTATGAAAAAAGCTGTGGGCACCTCATTGGTAATCATTTCATCGAAATCTCTTATTGGTTTTTCAGGTGACTTAGGCCATCTCGATATCGATTGGATGTTTCTATTCACTGTTTCGGCATTAGCCATCGTAGGAATTGCCATTGGTTCATACTTATCCACCAAGATTGACGGTCAATCACTTAAAAAAGGATTTGGCTGGTTGGTGCTTGTCATGGGCATTTTTATCATCTTTAAACAACTATTTTAATTAAACAATATGCGTTATCTGATTACTCTATTTACCATTACCACGCTTATCTCTTGTCAAGCTCAAGAACAAAAAGACACAAAAGACCTCGATCCATTTGCAGATATCAGCAATGAACAAGCCCACGAAATCATGAAGGCAAAGGCAGACTTGCAAATCATTGACGTGCGCCAAAACGCGGAAGTAGCCGGTGGAATGATCGATGGTGCGGTTCAGATGGATATTTCAAAGCCAAAGTTTTATGAGCAAATTGAAACGCTTGATAAAACCAAGCCAGTGTTGGTTTACTGTGCCGCAGGCGGCAGAAGTAAAACGGCTCAAGAAATAATGCAGGAGGCAGGTTTTACAGAAGTCTATAACCTTAAGAACGGGTACGGACGCTGGAAATAACCCATCATGTTCAAAGGCTTTAGGGCATACGGAAAGTCTATTTCATTTCTCAACAACCATGGATTGAGCTGGGTATGGTTTTTTCCATTGATCGTTACGGCATTGGTAATTATTGGTGGTTTTGAACTGACCTCATGGGCTGCCGATGCTCTAAACGTTTTGCTCAAAGATTTCTTAGATGGGCAAACATGGCTTGGCGACTGGCAATCGACCATCGGAACCATTCTTTACTGGATAATTTGGCTAGTCCTGCGAATACTCCTGTATTTCGCCATGGCGTTTATTGGTGGGTCAATCATCATTTTGATAATGACACCAGTATTAGCCTATGTAAGCGAAAAAGTAGCGGAGAAACTAGGCGTGGATGTTCCTGCGTTTTCACTCTCCCGATTTTTTCAAGACATTATTCGTGGATTAGGCATCGCCTTGAAAAACGGAACCATCCAAATACTGCTGACCATCATTTGTTTTGGCATCGGATTTATTCCTGTGATTGGGTTTTTATCCCCTTTTCTAATGATCGTTATAAATGCTTACTACTATGGTTTTAGCCTCATTGACTATTCGCTAGAGAGGCGCGCTATGAGTGTTGGCGATAGTTCCACTTATGCCTTTGAGCGAAAATTCACCACTACTGGAATTGGGTTGCCCTTTGCACTATGGATGCTCATTCCGTTTATTGGGCCAATGACCTCAGGATTTGTAGCCCTCTTGGGCACAGTGGCGGCTACCATAGCCGTTGAGTCAGAGTCTACTTCACCAGCGAAAACTGTCCAGTAGTTTCCGCGATTTTATAATCTGAAGTTCGGTAAACGATGTGATATGCGCAGGTACCAATCGATGCTAACATTCCGCTGTTGTAAGCGATGAAATCTCCCGTAGCAGGATCACTCTCCAAACGGCTGCCGCTTCTTGCGAGTCAATGGATAAATTACAATTAATGTAGGGCACCATTACTAAAATTCATTAAAACATTCGTGCCGAATGTCCAATTGTCGTAGTAGTTCTGAGCGATGGAATCAAACCCCGTCAGTGCCTAAAATACAAAAAGGAATGATGTCGAGTATATTGATTTAACCGCCATTTAGATCCTAATTATAAACGAATTGATCAAACTTTGGTTTTCTTGAACCTTAAGTATGTGAGAAAGGGTTTCTAACTTGAAATTTATTCGGCCCTATTAGGGTTAACCTTCGTATAAACGGTCCACTGCTTATCCTTAATCATGGACTCCATTTCCAACTCGAAATTGCGCAATTCATCCGGAGCATTCATTCGATTATAAACCCAATGTTGAACGTCTTGAGAATTCACTATGGTAGTAGATGAAGGAAGGTCGGTTACTGGTGCGTCATACACATGACGCAGCTTTGCATATCCAATATCCTTGGCCATCTTCTGAATTCGGACCAACTCCTCTTCATTAAACTTGGTTGTATAAGTGCCTTCGTAGTCAAAGAATTGGCGTCCCTCGAGCAATGCCCATCCACTTCTAAATACATTCACAGTGTAAACAGGACATTGACCAAAGCATGGTGTCCGATCCATTCTAAAATAGAGTGAATCTGGAAAAATAGGTGCTAGTCTGTCCACCTCGATTGTCTCCTGCTTTTGAATTCTGTCCGGCTCAGCCATGGCTTTCAATTCTACATTCTCGCTCATTTCCTCCTGAGAAATGTTGCCTTGGTTTTCCAATTTTTCTGCCTCAGCCTTTTCCACTGATTTCTTTGAGTTCTTGCAGCTCACCATTAGGATTGAGGAGCTGAATACCAACAACACAAATACACTGAATAGTCTCATACTACTTTGGATTTTGAAGACCGCGATCCTTTGCGATCTTCTCTAGACGCTTTTGGAAATTTGACTTCTTCTTTGGATTCTTCTTGTTTGCTTGAATCTTGGCCCTAATAGCATTCTCATCAATGAAATATCTTTTGATCACCAGCTGCTGCAAAATGGATACCACGTTCGAGGTAAGGTAATAGTAACTCAATCCACTGCTGTAGCTATTGAAGAAAAACAATAACATGAATGGCATGAGGTAGATCATCATCTTCATCTGAGGCATTTGTGCATTGCCTCCAGCGCCCGACATATCCATGTTATACTTGGAATAGAAGAATGTGGATGCTGCCATGAGCAGCGTAAACAGACTTACGTGATCTCCATAAAAAGGAATCTCAAATGGGAGGCTCAAGATGCTGTCATAGCTACTTAAGTCTTCCGCCCAAAGAAAGCTTTCTTGCCTCAGCTCAATGCTTGCTGGAAAGAAGCGGAACATGGCGTATAGAATGGGTAGTTGCAAAAGCATGGGAATACATCCTGCCATCGGATTCACACCGGCCTGACGATACAAAGACATGGTGGCCTGTTGCTTCGCAACAGCATCCTTGTCCTTCATTTTTTCATTGATCTCATCAATTTCTGGCTTCAGTGCCTTCGTTCTAGCGCTGCTGATATAGTTTTTCCAAGTTAGCGGTGAGAGCGCCAGTTTTATCAAAAAGGTCAGCACCAGGATAATAATTCCATAGTTCCAACCGGTGTAGGTGTCCAGCGTATTGAAAACTGGAATAACAATCCATCGGTTTACCCAACCAAAAATGGCCCAACCGAGATCAATTTGATCTTCCAATCCTATGTCGAGATCAGAGAGCGTTTGATAGTGGTTTGGTCCGAGATATAGTTGAAAGGGAAATGCAGGATCACGCTGATTGTCAAACTCCATGGTGAGGCGCGCGGTCATCTCCTTGGTGTACTTTAAGTCAACCGTTTCGATGGTTTCGACTTCACCGTTTTGTTTGGAAAATCCGTTCGGAGCAATGATGGCAGCAGAAAAGAATTGCTGTTTGAAGGCCACCCAATGAGTAGAGGCTTCTAACTGCTCCTCTTCATAGCTCGTTTCTGAAATGTAATCGGCTTCATCTTCCATGTATTTGTAATACACGGTGGTTTTCTGTTGCTCTTGTTCCCTGCTACGTTCGTGAAAAGGTGCCTTGATGCTCCAATTCAATTCAAATTGATCTTCGCTGGCAGCCAGTACATCGTCCATACCTACTGACTGAATGTAAGCGTCAACCACATATGAATTTGGTTCTGGAAGTTCATATACCACCTCAACAAACTGATCTTGAGACTGACCATAAAGTCGATATACTGCCCGTGTCGGGCTCATTTCATCTACTAACGGAGTGAAGAACATCTCATCACTTCGCAACTCCTTTGATTTATTTGCCCAGAAATTGAATCTAAAATTCGAGGTTTCCTTATCGAACAGATACAAGGGCATCGAATCGAATGTGACATACTCTATCAACTCTGCGCTTACAGGTGCGGCACCTTGATTGGATAGCGTGAGTCTTACAAACTCATTTTCGATTGTATGATATTCTGGAGTGCCATCACCAGCATTAGCAAATGTTCCAAGTCTTCGCTTTCGCTCTAATTGAGCCAAAGAATCTCTGAGAGCAACTTCCGTAGAATCAAGCTCTGCCTCGATGGGTGCAGCCACTGTCGAGTCCTCTCGGATGGCAGTATTGCTCTCATCAATAATTTCATCTGCAATTTGCGCATTGGCTATGCTATCCTGAATTCGCTGTGCTTCAGCACGCTCTGCCTCTGAGGGTTGCATCCATAAAGAGTATCCTATAAGGATGGCTCCGATGAGCAGTAGCCCGGTAATTGTATTTCTATCCATCTCCGTTTGTCGTTCTCAAAATGAGGGTGCAAATGTAGAAGGCTCAAGGGATAAAACACCCCAAATGTGAGCAACGGCAACAAACTAAAGTCAGCCAGCTCACATTGCTATATAAATCGGCCAAATCCTACTATTTGATATACCGAAAATCCTGATTATCCTTAATGCTCAACAATGAGTTATAGATCAATCGAATAACGTTTTCCACGTCATCCTTTTGCACCATTTCAACTGTGGTGTGCATGTATCTAAGTGGCAGGGATATCAGTGCTGAAGCTACACCTCCGGCACCGAAAGCAAATGCATCTGTGTCTGTTCCTGTATATCGGCTGGCGGCCATTCGCTGAAAAGGGATGTTGTTTTTTTCAGCTTGCTCTATGATAAGTCTGAGCAAATTATTTTGAACTGCTGGAGCGTAGCTTACCACGGGGCCGTCACCCGATTTAAAATGACCTTGCTCGTATTTATCCATCATTGGTGTGGTGGTATCGTGACAGACATCGGTAACGATAGCTACATCAGGCCTGATGCGCTCCACAATCATTTCCGCTCCACGCAACCCAATTTCTTCTTGAACTGCATTTACAATATAAAGCCCAAAAGGCAACTTCTTTTTGTTTTCACTCAAAAGTCGCACTACTTCGGCAATCATGAAACCTCCCATACGATTATCAAGTGCTCTGCCCACATAGTGCTTCTTGTTAAGGATCATAAATTCGTCTGGGTAGGTAATTACACAACCCACATGGATTCCCATTTCTTCTACCTCCTTTTTTGATCGAGCACCACAATCGAGAAAGATATTGGTGGTTTTTGGAATTTTCTCTTCCTTTCCTGACTTACGTACGTGTATCGCTGGCCAGCCAAAAACTGCCGGAATTTTCCCATTATCTGTGTGGATCAATACCCGCTTTGATGGTGCAATTTGGTGATCAGAACCACCATTTCTCTTCACGTAAATCATACCATCATCGGTAATGTAGTGCACAAACCAAGATATCTCATCTGCATGTGCCTCAATCACCACTTTATACTCTGCCTTGGGATTTATAACTCCTACTGCCGTGCCATAAGTATCTACGAAATATTCATCGATATAGGGCTTTATGTAATCCAACCAAATTTCTTGCCCAGGCCACTCAAAACCTGTTGGTGAGGCATTATTCAAATACTTCTCAAGGAACTTGATGGAGTTTGCGTTGGTTACTTTTTCCGGGGTTGAATTCGGTGTTTTTGCTTTTGCCATGTGCTAAATCTTTGTTGGGGGTGAATGTAAAATGCTGAATTTAATCAACGTGGATTAAAAGCATTTTTTTAAGATAATTTCGTTCTCGGTGAATCAAGCATTCATACGAAACCTTTTAGGCTCAAAATAGTTACATAAAATATGTTTACCACAGGTCGAATCATTTTTACCATCTGCTTCATTATTGCATTTGCCCTCTATTTGATTTGGGCCTACGTAAAAGATGCACGAAAACAGAAGCAGTATTACAAAGGCACAGGATACATACTCTTGATTCTCATTGGAATCTGGTTGGCTTTCTTTGCTTTTGTAAAAATCACATAAACCATAGCGTGAAAAATTTCGTACGTTTTCCCAGTGCGAAAATTGGTTTATTTAATCCTTCTTCTCTCGGTGCAATCCTGCACAGCGCCTAACACACCAAAGGAGGCTAAGCAGGAGCCATTTTGTCGTGATCTCGATGATATAAAGGCTGCAGGAAAATTAAGAGCCCTCACCGATGGCAGCAGCACCAGCTATTTCATATACAAAGGCAATCCGATAGGCTTTGAGTATGCCTTGCTCAAACGTTTTACGAAAGAGCTTGGGGTTAACTTGGATATGATTATGGTCGAAAATCTCGATTCAATCGAAGTGATGCTAGACCGCGGTGAAGGTGACATTATCGCGGCCAATTACAACATTACCGATCTAAGAAAGTCAAAGCTCGACTTTACACAACCGATATTTACATCAGATCAGGTTATTGTTCAGGCTATTCCAAAAGGTTGGGATACACTCTCACAAACGCAACGCGAACAATGGCTAATTGACTCCATATCAGATCTGTATGGCCGAACGGTCACTGTAAGGCAAGGAAGCTCGTTTCACGAAGAACTCTTAAAACTTAAAAACCAAGGAATACCGATATCCATCGAATTATCTGATGAAAGCACGGAGGGCTTAATTAAGCAAGTAGCTGATGGACAAATTGAGCTGACGGTGGCAGACGAAAACGTTGCGAAGCTTAATATGACCTACTATCCAAACCTAATTGCTTCTATTTCAATTGCTGAAGATTTGCCCGTAGCTTG
>Ga0181593_10005824_pt1 | contig 11128 bp, 7 predicted proteins | sample 071ome_19_FD_133756 | JGI IMG/M metagenome (GOLD analysis project Ga0181593, IMG submission 133756) | Coastal salt marsh microbial communities from the Groves Creek Marsh, Skidaway Island, Georgia - 071413AT metaG (megahit assembly) | ecosystem: Environmental > Aquatic > Marine > Intertidal zone...
GAATCCGCCGCAGCGAGACCTTCTGAAGGTCATGTCGCCCATCACTGCCCAGCGACTGCCCAGCAAGTGCCTCTCGGCGTTTTACCGCCAGTGTTTCCAACACCTGCGGATCGAGGTTTCGGACAATGCCATCGGCATCAACTGAAATTCCTCCAACAGCCTGATTACCAACGAGGCCACCCCCACCTTGCCCAAACGCCTGGCCGACCACAAGCAAAACACCAACGGCCGCCAATCCCAAGCCTTTTACACTCTCCTCAATCCCTTCGCGCATCATGATCAAGAGAGCGTTTCTGCGGCTGTGCATGTGAACTCCTCAGCAATTTTGACCCGGAGTCTCTGCCCGGAAGACTCATCTAATCTCGCCATTCCTGAACCCACCGAAGCCCCTAGGGCAGGCGGCCAGAACTTCGCTAGACCAGATGCTAGTCGCAGGCTGGCATCGGGAGCAAACCCGGTTCCTCCAGCGAAGTCCTGCCTTGTTTTTGCCGAGCGCAGCCTATTTTCTGCCGATTGAGGGGTGAAATCGAATGAAATGCCTCCTCCCCCCATCCCGCCGGACTCGCGACAGGCGAGCCGATTGGGCATGATAAGACTTATGCCTGCTCCTCCTGCCGCCATTGATGCCCATATTCTGGTTCGCGATCCAACCAGCGGCCCGCTGCTGATTCCGTTGCTGCCCGCCGAGCCGATCACCCTGGGACGTGCCCCGGGCAACCGGGTGATCCTGCACGACGAACGGGCCAGCCGCAGCCACGCGGAACTGCGGCTCACACCTGAGGGCCGCTGGGCCATCCATGATCTCAACAGTCGCAATGGCACGCTCGTCGATGGCAAGAACGTAGAGGGTAAGCAGCTGCTCAATGATGGCGACATCATTGAAATCGGTGCCATCGAGATCCTCTACTACGAAGGAAGTCAGCCTCCCGAGGCAACCAGCAAGACAGACAGCGACACCGACAGTGCTGGTGAAGGAATCACCGGAGAGATGTCAGCTGACGTTGAAGAGTGGCACTCAACGATTCGCTACCGCCGCAATCGCAGCCGGCTTCTCGACGACATTCCCTCATCAGCCCGTACAGCCCCACGAGCAGGACAGGCTGCCGCCGAACTGTGCCGCCTTACTTTTTCTCTGGGACGGGCCACCGAAATCACTGCCGCTGCGAATCGGGCTCTTGAATCGGCCATGCTCGGCACGAATGCCAATCGGGGCATGGTGCTCTTACCGAAGCCGGGCACGGCCCGCGGCGATCGCATCACCGATCACCGCCTCACCGTTGCCGATCTTATCGGCATTGCTGCGGTTCCCTCAAACCTCGTCATCAAGGCCACGCCAACTGATTTGATTGCCACTGTGCTCGCAACAGATGAGGCCATTCTGGCAGGGCCTGAAACTGTCGGTGATCAGCTTCCGGCAATCACGATCATCGCGCCAATTCGAGTCAGTGGAAAACCTCTGGGAGTAATCTATCTCAGCGGTGAACCCGGTGGCACTGACCGCTCACCCGATGACCTTGAATTTGTCCTTGCTGTCTGCGACGCGGTCGGTCAGGTATACGAAAATCTATCGACTCGCGACGCCTTGTCGTCCCGGCTCGCCACAACCGCCAGCGAGAACCGCCAACTGAGGGAACGGCTTGGTGAAGAAACCCGTATGGTCGGCGAAAGCCCCGCCCTGCAGGCGATCACGAAGCAGGTTGAGCGGGTCGCAGCCACCAAAGCCACGGTACTCATTCGGGGCGAGAGCGGGGCTGGCAAAGAGCTGGTTGCCCGAGCCATCCATGAATCGAGTGACCGGCAGGGGGGACCATTTGTCTGCCTCAACTGTGCGGCACTCTCAGAATCTTTGCTGGAGAGCGAACTTTTCGGCCATGAAAAGGGGGCCTTTACCGGTGCCACTGAAAAGAAGGCGGGGAAATTCGAACTCGCCGACGGGGGCACGCTTTTCCTCGATGAGATTGGGGAGATGAGCCCGACCATTCAGGCCAAGTTCCTTCGGGTTCTGGAAGGCCATGCTTTCGAACGGGTCGGAGGATCAAAACGCCTCAAGGTCGATGTACGGGTCGTGGCCGCGACAAACCGAAATCTCGAGGATGCTGTTGCCAGTGGTGGCTTTCGCCGTGACCTCTACTTTCGGCTACGCGTTGTCGAGATTGCTGTACCACCACTGCGGAAGCGGCCCGACGACATCGACCTGCTGGCAAGTCATTTCCTTGGGCGATTTGCCCGGGAAACTGGTCGTCGATTGGAAGGCTTCACACCAGAGGCTCTCGCCGCCATGCAGGCCTATCACTGGCCGGGGAACATCCGCGAACTCCGCAATTGCATTGAGCGAGCCGTGGTGTTGTCTGCCAGTTCCAGCATTGATGTCAGCGACTTGGCCCTCAGCACCTTGGCCGCGTCGGGAGACACCGGGAAGATCCAGGCCCCGTCGGCTGGCTTCTCACCAGAACCACTTGCTGATGTTGAAAAGCGACATATCCTCGCGACGCTTGAGTCAACCGGTGGCAACAAATCGAAGGCGGCAGGCCTCCTCGGTATCGAGCGGTCGACACTCGACCGGAAACTGGCCCGCTGGGCCAAAGCGGAAAAGTGACGGGTACTTAAGCATCTAAGATGCCTGACATCTAAGAGTCCAGTATCTAAGAGTCCGGTTCCTAAGAGTCTGCAAGACCGGCCCTGATCTCACCTGCTACCGTTTTTAAAAACGGCAACCTGTCAGGCCGCAGCGTGGCTGCCCCATGCTCGGGAGCCGGCAACTCAGACGCCGAAGTATCGCTTCCAGGCCTCCACATCACCTGGCCCCGGCTCGGGAGGTTTGGCCTCCTGCGGCTGCCGTCTCGCCCGCAACGCGACGCGGCGTTCCTTCAGCCACTCGTCACTTCCGATGGGTGTGGCCCGGCACCGCCGGGCGGCCGCCTGAACACGTCGATCACTCGAAACAACAACCCTGTTCCCTGCTGGCTCATCCTCGAGGACCTCTTCGATGAGGCTGTCGGCATCTGGATATTCACGAGCGAACCAGACCCGCATCGGGCCATGCATCAGCCTAGCCGGCAGGCCATCGGGGGCATGGGCCGCATCGAAGACCACCAGCGTACGCTCTGCCTCGGGCCCGAGCAGTTCCAGAAGATGATCCAGCAACGCCTGACGAGACAGCTCGAAACCACGCGGGCCGCGTTCTTCTCCAAAAGCACCCGACGCATGCAGCAGGTTGTAGCCGTCGATAATGATCATCGCCGGTCTCCCGTCAGCGGGGCAGGCGGTACTTGACCCGTCCGGCAACAATGGTGGCCACGGCCCGCCCCTTGAGCGTCCATCCATCGAAGGGCGAGTTGATGCTCTTGGATGCAAAGGTCGAGACATCGACCTGCCACTGAAGCGACGGATCGATGAGCGTGACGTCAGCAACCGCCCCCGGCCGCAGGGTGCCCCGATTGACGCCCAGAATTTGGGCCGGCAACCGGCTAATCGCATCCACAAAACGCAGCCAGTCAATGTGTCCGGCATCGATGAGTCGCGTCACACAGAGCCCCACGGCCGTTTCCAGGCCGAGGATACCGAAGGGGGCCCGATCAAGCTCCAGCAGCTTCTTTTCAGGTGCGTGGGGGGCGTGATCGGTTGCAATGCAGTCAATCGTGCCATCGACCAGGCCATTGATAATGCCTTCAACATCTGCTGCCGTCCGCAGGGGTGGGCTCATTTTGAAGTTCGAGTCAAACCCACGGAGGCTCTCATCGGTCAAGGTGAAGTGGTGCGGGCAGGCCTCCGCTGTAACCCGAACACCCCGACGCTTCGCCTGCCGAATCAATTCAACACCATGCGCCGTCGATACATGCATGACATGCAATCGCCCACCGGTGACTTCAGCGAGGGCGATGTCGCGGCCTATCATCACCTCTTCTGCAGCGGCCGGCATGCCCTTCAGGCCGAGGGCCATCGAGACCTGCCCCTCGTGCATCACGCCCCCCCGGGAGAGTTCCAGCACCTCTTCATGGGCCAGAATCGCCTTATCGAACATCCGGCAATATTCAAATGCCCGCCGCATCAACTCGGCGTCGTAGACCGGCGACCCGTCGTCGCTGAAAGCGACGGCTCCTGCCTCAACCAACTGGCCGATTTCGGCCAGTTCTTTTCCGGCTCGGTCACGGCTGACACAACCGACCACAAAGACGTTGCAGGTATCGGCCCGGGCCGCCTTCTGGCGAATGAACTCAACGTTCGCCTGCGTGTCGGTTGGTGGCTCTGTATTGGGAATGCAGGCGACGCTCGTGAACCCACCTGCAAGGGCGGCGCGGGTGCCCGATTCAATGGTTTCGTCTTCTTCCCGCCCTGGTTCCCGCAGGTGAACATGCATGTCAATCAGGCCTGGCGTCACAATCAGGCCCGATGCGTCAAGCGTTTCGTCAACCTTTCCGAGTGGCTGGCTGCCGCTCTGACCGATTGCCACAATCTGCCCATCCTGAATCAAGAGGTCATCGACACGGTCGATTCCCTGGTCAGGGTCGACCACGCGACCTCCACGAATCAGCATCGATGCCATCAGACGATTCTCCCTTCTGCTGCCTTGCTTGCCTGCGTTGATGAACGCCCCCCACAGATCAGCCAGAGGACTGCCATCCGCACAGCCAGCCCATTGGTAACCTGATCAAGTATCAACGACTGAGGGCAATCTGCCACGTCGGCAGTCACCTCAACCCCGCGATTGATCGGCCCTGGAGCCAAAATGACCAAGTCTTTTTTGGCCCGTCTCAGCCGATCTCGGTTCATGGCATAGAGGTGGGCATATTCGCGTACCGATGGAAAGGGACGGGTATGCTGGCGCTCGAACTGAATCCGCAGGAGATTGAGCACGTCACACCGTGGCAGTATTGCATCGAGGTCATGGGACACCTCAACGCCGAGTTCTCGCCAGCCATCTGCCACCAGTGTCGGAGGGCCGCAGAGAATGACCTTCGCCCCTAACTTGGTCAGGCCCCAGATATTCGAACGGGCCGTGCGGCTGTGGGCGATGTCACCAACCAGGCCAACCGTCAGCCCCTTAAGATCACCAAGACGTTCCCGGATCGACAGAATATCGAGCAGCCCCTGGGTCGGATGGGCGTGGGGGCCGTCACCGGCATTGATCACACCCACGTTGAGATGTGAAGCCAGCAGGTGAGGCGTCCCGGGTGTTCCATGGCGAACAACCACAGCATCAATCCCCATTGCCTGCAGATTCTTGGCGGTATCAATAAATGACTCGCCCTTCGAGAGGCTGCTGGTTGATGCAGAGAAGTCGATCACATCCGCTCCCAGCCGGCGAGCCGCAAGGGAGAAACTGGTCTTCGTACGGGTGGAATTCTCAAAGAAGAGATTGACGACCGCCGAACCGGCCAGCACGTCGATCTTGCGACGGCAGCCCTCTGTTGCCTCTTTGCAAAGCACAGCAGTGTCGAGAATGAGCGTGATCTCCTCCGCAGTCAGTTCTTCGAGATCGAGGAGATGCTGGTGCGACCATCCGGCAGGCGGTGAGCCAGCTTGGAGCGGCCTTGCAGCAGCGGCGAGAGGGGTCTGCATGGTCATGAGGCGGGGCGACTCAGGAGGAGAAAGTGGGCAAAAGGCGGCAGCCAGGCGAAGTCTACCAGCGGGCTGCCCAATCGTCAGCAGGCCACCATGCTGGACTTGCTCTCGCGACGAAAAAATTTCTACCCTCCCGGCATCATCCGCGTATCCGGGACACCGCAGACACCAACACGGCCCGCAACGGTGCCCCCACAGCAGCTACCCATGTATCGATTTCTCCACTCTCGCTCCCAAACGCAGACCATGGCTGGCGGCCCGGCGGCAATCCGCCACTGGCTGCTACTGGCCATGACTGCCCTGGCGACAGGACCGCTGGTTGGCTGCAGTTCTGCGATTTCGATGCGGGAGAGTCTTCGTACCAGCATTGAGCAGGCCGCAGCCATGACGCAACTGACGTCGCTCGCTGACCTATCCTCCGATCCTCACGCTGCCGAAGCAGGCCCCATTGAAACCGCCTCATACGAGGCCGACCAGATAACCGGGCCGACCTACGCCGAACTTGCCGACTCCCTTGCCGATGACGCAGAAGCCGTGGCTGCTGCTATCGAATCCGCGATCGACAATCTCGCCGAGGCCGATTCACTCGACACGGCCTCGAAGGCGGCGCTCATGGAAACACTCGAGATGACCCCTCAAGCTGATTGGCCGGTCGTCATCGAAGAGTTTACCGGGACACTTACAGCCTTACGGGCCTCAACAAAACCCGGTAACGAACCGGTTCCGTCGACAGAAGACCTGACCGAACCAGGCGCCACCGCGATTCCGACAGCAGCCGTTGAACAGGCGCAGTCAGGCATTGATCCCACAGCCCTGTTGGTGACCAGTGAGACAATCGCTCCGGAATCAGACCTTTCTTCTAAAAACACGTCTCCGCAGGGCATGCCCCCAGAGCCCAGTGAGGATACGGCTGCTACAGACCGGGCAGCCAAGGCCAATGCCGATGCACCGGCTAACGAGCAAGAGGCCGCTGCCGTTCTGACTACGGCTGTCCACAAAGCGTCCTCCGACACCAACGCTTCTCCGACTGCGATTGCTGCTCCTGACCAGCCGGTTGAGCCTGTTGCAGCAGAGAGCCTGTCGAGCCATTCCGAGCCAGCCTCGAGACCCGAAACTCAGGTGAATCCAAGCCCCGAAGACAGACCCTCGCCGGCACCGAGTCAGCAGTTGGCCATTGCCAACCCATCCATCGTTCGAGAAGTCCGGGGCTGGGGCATGGTTGAGCCATTTGCTCCGGAAGATCTCCAGCCCGGTGCGGAGGTGATTGTCTATTTCGAGTTGACCGGACTAACCGGCACGCCGTCAGCCACCGGCATCATCACCCAAGTGGCCACGAGCCTGCGGCTGGAAGACCCGCAGGGCAACGAGTTGCACAAGTGGTCATTCCCACCTATCACCGAAACCTGTGCAACTCAGCGACATGACTATTTTGCCCGATACCTCGTTGATCTGCCGGCTGATCTATCACCGGGATCTCATCAATTTGTGCTCACGGTGACTGACCAGCAGGCCAAGATGACCGCCGAGCAGATTGTTCCTCTGGCGATTGCCCCGCGGCAGCCCGAGGCAACGCTCGCCCAGGCCCAAGACTGAAGCCAGAGCAGGCGTCAGTGTGCAGGCATCACGAAACAGGCGTCAGGGAGCAGGGAGTGGCATGAACCCTGGCGCGGCTTGTTCGGGCGGCTTTCGTTCGACGGTAAACTCCAGTTCGGTCGTCGCCGGAGCTGCCATTGTCGGTGGAAATTCTTCCAACTGCAGCAGGTTGGCGATTTCCACTGCCCCCTGCCAGCGTGACCGTTGGCTGTCGACATAGGCCAGTTCTGTCTCCGTGAGAATCCGTTGGGCTTCCAAAAGCCGCAGGAATGTCAGTTCCCCCTGCGAGTAGAGGAATTGTGTGATCCGCACATTTTCTCGTGCCTTCGGCAGAATCAACTCCTGATACCACTCGGCCAACCGTCGCGCCTGACGGTAGCCGTTGACTGCCTTGGCTGTCTGATCGGCCAGCATAATTTCGATTGAACGCAATTCCGCCCGAGCGGTGGCAATGCCGGCCCGAGCCGAACGGATGGTGCCCTGATTGCGGTCGAACAGGGGCACCTCACACATCACTTCAATCAGCCCCTGATCCTGAGGTGGACCGACTTGCCGCTGATAGCCAGCCATGACGGTGACGTTGGGGATTGGTTCGACAACCGACCGTTCAAGCGTCCATTGGGCGCGGGCAATATTCGCCGCTGCGGCCTGCGGATTGGCATTCCGAGCGACAACCGCCCGCTGCAATTCCTTCAGATCGAAGTTGGGAAGAACCTGAAAAAGATCGCCGTCAATCGCACCAACATCAGCCATTGGCAGGCCGATTGACGCAGCCAACTCGCGACGTTCCGTCTCGATGTTGACGGTTGAATTCAGCAGTCGCACCTCGGCCCGATCCCGCTCAATACTCCAAAACAGCGTGTCAGCTCGGGTCCCTTCACCGGCCTCAGCCAGCCGTTGCCCCAGTTCATACGAACGGTTGGCAATGTCGTAGAGCAGCTTGTAGATTTCCAGCCTGCGTTGCGAGACAAGCAGATCGTAGAACGACAACCGCACCCCTGTGAGGACGTCATACCGAGCCCGAACCAGCTCGTACTCGGCTTTCTGCACCTCCCGGAGGGCTGCCTGTTGCGACAGTTTGAGTTTGCCGGCAGTGATGAACTCTTGAGACACGAAGCCGTTCCACTGGCTATCGCTGCCCGCCATCTGCGGACTCGACCCTGCGAGGACAGGATTCGGATAGAGCCGAGCCTGCACCGCTTTCCCCCGGGCCTCCTCGACAGCGGCTCGAGCCGCCCGCATTCGGGGATGGTTTTCAATGGCCAGCGTCGAAAACTCAGCCAACCCCTGAGGCGCTGGCCCAGCGACCGAGACACCCTTCCGTTCCGCCGGCTGGCCGGCTCCTGTTGGCGGCGAGGGCACTGCTTCGGCCGGCGCAGCCGCCAGCGGCCGACCCGATTCACCAAGCAAAAAAGGCCCCAGATCGCTCTCCGAGACCGGCTCAGCAGCGACCGCCGTCACGGCCACAAACAAAACCGTACCCACCAGTAGGAGCAGGTGACTTCGCGCCTTGAGGCAGTGTTTCATAAACTTTGATCCAACAAGACACGACAGCCACACAGACCTTCTCATCGACCGAAGCAATCGGCAGGGTTGAGCGAACCCAACAACTCTGCGTAATCCACCGGGGTTTCCCCTGCGTGGGCAACCTGCCTCGACTACCCTTCCTGAACCCCGCATCCTGCAGAGCCTCTCACCATGCCGATCCTGTCAGCCGAGCATCTCACCAAAACCTTTGAGACCGGCGGCGATGCCACCCGCGTGGCGGCTGTTGGTGGTGTCACTTTTGTGGCAGAGAAGGGAGAGTTTGTTGCCATCATCGGCGCGTCAGGCTCGGGCAAGAGCACCCTGCTACACATGCTTGGGGGCATCACCCGACCGACCAGTGGCCGGGTGGTGCTGGAAGGGGTCGATCTGGCCACACTCGATGATGATGCCTTGGCCCTCATCCGGCGGCGGCGGATCGGCTTCATCTTTCAGCGGTATAACCTGCTGCCAGAACTCTCCCTGCGTGAGAACGTGGCCCTGCCCCTGGTTCTTGATGGCCTGACTGCTGCAGCCTGCGAAGCAGCGGCCTCAGCGGCACTTGACGCTGTTGGTATGACAAATCGGGCTGGTCATCGGCCAGATGAGCTTTCCGGGGGTGAACAGCAGCGGGGAGCAATTGCTCGAGCCCTCGTGACCGAGCCCGCCCTCGTGCTTGCTGACGAACCGACCGGGGCTCTCGACTCTGGAAACTCAAGTCGGGTTCTTGGTCTGCTTCGCGAACTTGTTGAACAGCGGCAGCAAACGCTGGTGATGGTGACGCATGACCCAGAGATTGCCGCGGCTGCCGACCGCACGATCAGCATGCGGGACGGCCTTATCGTTGCCGACACAGCCGCCGTGGCGGAGGTGTCATGAAACGCTCACAGATGCTGCTGCGGCAATGGACGCGGCGGCCTGGCCGGGCGTTGGCGACGATTGCCAGCGTGGCAGTTGCCGTCGGCGCGGTCGTTGCCACCTGGGTCTCGGCCAATGCCTCACGGACCGGCTATCGCAGCCTCACCGAGACTGTTGAAGGCATCCAGTCAGTTGATGTGGCAGCCCGTGGCGGTGGCCGGTTTGAGGCCAAGACTCTGCCTAGCCTCGGAACCGTCAACGGTGTCCGGGCAGTCGTTCCCCTGTTCTATCGCCCAACCTTATTGCGGGTTGGTGAGCGACGACTGCGCGAGGTGGCCGTCGGCGTTGCTGCTGAAACCCTGACTGACCTTGGCCTGATGAAGCTGACCGCCGGCCGCCCCTGCATCGGCTTCAACGAGGTCGTACTGGAATCATCGTTCGCCGAGAGCCTGGGGCTGTCGCTTGATGATGAACTGCTCTTCTTTGCCCGCAAAGGCATCGACCGCATGAAGGTGGTCGGCCTGGTTGAACGAGACTCGATGGCCTGGTTCGCCGAAACATCAAGCGTGATCGTTGACATTCGGGTGCTCGGCGAGATGTCGAGGGCCTTTGGCCTGCTCGATCGGGCCCGCGTGGTCTTAAAGCCCGAGGCAAACCGTAAATCGGTTCTGCATGCCATCCGGGAACGGCTGCCAGAAGAACTGCTAGCTGAAATACCAGCAGGCCGGGCCAGCATGGCTGAGGATGTCCTTCACTCAGCCGATCTGGGCCTCGACTTTGTCACGGGGCTCACCGTGGCGATGGCCTGGTTCATTGTCGGAAACGCCATGCTGATGAACGTCACCGAACGCCGGCGGGGCTTTTCCCTGATTCGGCTCCTCGGGGCGACCGGCAAGCAGGTCCGACGGATGGTCATCCTGGAGGCTGCCCTGCTTGGTCTGATTGGTGCCCTCGTTGGAGCGGGCCTGGGGCTGGCTGCGGCGGGGCCGATCGCGGCAGGTATTTCCCGGGCCCTGCAGGCGCCCCCGGGAGAACACCTATTTGTGCAGCCTGTCGTGCTGCCGGTCTCGATCGGGCTGGGAATGCTGGTGGCGATGGCTGCCGCTTGGTGGCCGGCCCAGGAAGCCACCGACGTTGACCTACTCGATGGCCTGGCCACAGCCCCCCAGCCACCGGCCCGCTCAACGCCCTGGAAATTTATTGTTGCCGTTGGCGTGTTGACCCTGCTCGCCATCGGCAATCAGGCCCTCGTGCTGGCTGAAATCCTGCCCCCTCGGGCTTCTGTTCCTGGCGGCATGATCCTGCTGTTGGCTTTTGTGGCAACAACGCCGATTCTGCTCCCGCCGATCACGCGTCTGCTGGCACTGCTTGTTCCCCGGCGATACTCGGTGGAAACAACCCTGGCGGTCGAACAAATTCTGCGTCAGCCGGTCCGCACCGCCCTGACGACCGGCGTGCTGGTGGTGGCAGTTACCAATGGCATCGGCTTGGGCCATGCCATTCGCGACAACGTCGACGATGTACTGGGGTGGTATGCGCGAATGATGCGGGCCGACTGGGTCCTGACCCGTGCCGGCATGATTTCGCCAGC
>Ga0181593_10005828_pt1 | contig 11127 bp, 8 predicted proteins | sample 071ome_19_FD_133756 | JGI IMG/M metagenome (GOLD analysis project Ga0181593, IMG submission 133756) | Coastal salt marsh microbial communities from the Groves Creek Marsh, Skidaway Island, Georgia - 071413AT metaG (megahit assembly) | ecosystem: Environmental > Aquatic > Marine > Intertidal zone...
AAAGCGCGGGGATGAACAGTATCTCGAGCGAGTACACCCTGGCGATATAAAAATCACGGTAATGTCCGTCCGACACCCACATAAAAGCACTCTTTGCTCTTTGCCAAATCAACTCGATGATAGTCGGCTCTGGAGGCTTGACGACTTCGACCTCATCGGAAATTTCAATCTTAAGAGGCTCCTGATAACGAATAAATCCGGTCTCCGAGCGGAGAGCTAAGATCCCAATAAACAAAGGCAAAATCAAAATAAGGCCAATCGTGGCCAGATTACGAGACCGCCTCTTCTCAAGGATGATTACTATGATCCCAATGAGCATCACCACTGGTGCCAGAAGAAGTAGGTTGAAGTGGTACGCGAGGCTCGTCGTTAGAAATCCTCCTGCAAGAAAAAGACTAAAAGAATCATCCCGATCATGAAAGAAACTTATCAGAAATACTATTCCAAAAAAGAAAAGCAACTTCGCCTGTTGCAGAGGATATAACCCGTAGTTGAGGTAATTATCAAAGCTTCCGGCAACTAGCACGCCAAGTGTCAAAAAATAGACAGCTATTGCCGTCGGTTTTCTATCAGACTTCTTCAATACAAACTCAAATATCTTCGCAACAAGAAAGATCAGCACAGCGATTCCGACCAAGTAGTAACCTAGGAATCCCCCCGCGGAAAATCCTTGCGTTAATACAGCATTTGTGATGCCAAATAACGGGTATCGCGCGACCGACCAACCCTCCCGCACCTCAATAAGGACAGGAAAGAGGACCTCCCCCTTGATCGCGGCCAGATAGGCTAGGTGTGCAGGATCGTCAAAGCCCAGATTATGAGAGAGAACAAAGACAGCGGTTCCGGAAAGGGTGAGAAAAGACAGCATCCAAGGAAATTTGTCAGCCGCTAACTTTAGGGATTGCCATTCGTTAGATAATCCATCCGGGTCACGGAGCAGTCGCGCTGTGGAAAGTACGGTAACAGTGGCAAGCATTGATCGCGAGGCTAACGAGATAGTCTCAACGCCGGAAAAAAGCAAAGAGGAGGTAAGTGTGACAAAAATGCAAGCCAATAATCCCGTCGCGAAAATGTCGGACATGGAGCAGTCTTGACGAAAACTTCGAGCTATAGCCCAGCCTGGGATAAAGATCTGAAAAAAAAGTCCGATAGTTAGAAAGGAAATTTGCATATCAGAATTGAGATATGTGAAGAGCTAGTCAACTTTTACCTGCAGGGTTCAACGTAAAACCGGATTGATCACTAGCCTTTACCGGGCGAATAGCGGCCCCACAAGTTAACGAGCGTGATACTTGCTAGTACAATTAAAAGCGGCTCCAACGGCAATCGATAGCGAATTGATCCAAGAATCAACGCATGCAGTGCAGTCAAGTAACCCACCGCCGCGAAGATCAGTATTACTTCTTTTCGGTGCTTTTTAAGAACCACTGCTCCCACCACCGAAAGCAGCAAGACTGATCCAAAACTCAATACCGATACTAACTTATAGAGCCAATGTTGATGGTCCCCCGAGTTCGGCCAGAGACTCCAGAATCGCTTTAACTTCAAAAAGCCGTTTTTTAAGAATTGAGTCGGCTCTTGTTTAATGAAGGCAATCGCCTCAGACTTTTTCCATTGATCTTCGGCAAGTTCTGACATTGAGCCAGGCACCACATCCAGCCAAGTCTGGGTATCGTCAAACGTACCCGACACTCCACCCGTGGTGTTCCATGGATTATTTCCCTCCCAGAGAATATGACCCGAGCTTGCCGTCCCAATAACTATCTCGCCAAAGACAACGTAATTGCGAACAATCCATGGCGAAATAACAAGCGTCATTATCACGATACCAAACGCGATATTTTTAATGGGGAGTCTCTGGAAAAAGTACTGCCAGACCCAAATAATCGGAAGGAAGTAAAGAAAAACCGGTCGTGTAAGGTGCATTAATCCGGCTAAAGCTCCTTGCCACGCGGCTCCCCCTGATTGCCGGATCAATGCCCAGAAGAAAAGAGTCACGAAGAAGAGAAAAATTGTCTCCGAAAGTATCCGCGCAGAGTAAAAGATAAAAAACGGATAAATCGAACAAATTGCCGCAGCGATCAATGCAGACCTATTCTGTTTTGAAATCTCAAAACAAAGTCTGGCTACAACAGCTATTGTTAGGGTAGAGATCACGACCATAACAAGCTTCACCGCAAAAACAGATTCGCCGGAGAGAAATAAGCTCGCCGCGATAACCAGTCCAGTCAAGGGCATGTCATGCCCAAGCTTTCCATCAGCCTGCAGGCCAACCCCCTTCACAAGAGAGTAGCCCTCTTCCAGAAATCTCAGCTCATCCGGGAATAAGGACTGAGATCCAGAAGCAGCCAAATAAATTAGTCGCAGAACAAACCCAGCCGCGCATATCGCAAACAGTGCTCTATGGTTCACTCACTTTGCCTTGCCGGGAAAAGTTTGCAACCCGTAGTTCATACTGTTCGCGGGCGCTACGGGCAAATGTATCCAATATCAAACCACAGCTCACCGAAAGGACTGCAACAATTTCCAATGCGGCTGCGAGAATCGCCAAAGGAAATCGAGTGACGAGGCCCGTACGGAAATACTCCATTACTGGCACACTTCCTGCCAATATCCCGAATCCAAAAAAAATGAGCCCTATAATGGAAAAAAATTGCAACGGCTTGTAATCCTTAAAAAGTAGGGCGATTGTTTTGAGAATGCGAATTCCGTCTTTGAAGGTGCTCAGCTTCGATACGCTACCGTGAGGTCGATCACGGTACTGAATGGGAATTTCCTCCGTCAAAAACTTCTTATCAACGGCATGTATTGTTAATTGCGTTTCGACCTCAAATCCGTCCACAAGGATTGGGCAGTTCTCAACAAATCTCCTGCTGAACACGCGATACCCGCTCAGGATATCAGAGCAATTCGCACCATAAAGTAGGTTAATTAGCCTAAGAACTAAGCGATTCCCGAAACCGTGGAATCGCCGCTTATTCTGATGATCATATGCCTGACTCGAGAGTCGATCCCCAACAACCATATCCAACCGTTTGTTAATCAGCGAATCCACTAGTTTCGGAGCATCTTCAGCCAGGTAGGTATCATCGCCATCGACCATAATGAAAACTTCAGAACGTATTTTTCTGAACATCTCCCGCACAACAGCTCCCTTACCCCGCTGAGCAACGTGAATCACAGTCGCTCCTGCCTCGCCCGCAATCTTGGCGGTATCATCATCCGAACTATTGTCAAACACATAAATCCGAGCGGTTGGGAACACACCTCTAAAATCGCTAATAACTGATGCAATCGTTCGCGATTCGTTGAGACATGGAATCATTACGGCAATTTGATCTTCATAGACTGTGCTCATAGATTTTTGACTCTTTTCTCCGAATGGAGATCTAAATAATAACTTTCAGAGCAGTCTCGGTGCGTTGCCCAAGCGCTTCTATCGAGAAGTTTCTCACAATATGCTCCCTTGCCGTCTGCGCAAAGACATTTGAGAAGAACGCTGGATTGGCCAGTGCTTCAGTGATCGCCCTCGACAGCGCAGCGGGATCTGCCGCAGGAACAATCAATCCAAACTCTCTCACGATTGACTTTGAGTCACCCACGTCAGTTGCAACGCAAGGGAGTCCTACAGCAAGGCCTTCAGCCAGGACATTCGAAAAGCCCTCAGCATTCGATGCAGAAACCAGAATATCGAGACCATTAAGAATTTTCACCACCCGCCCATCATGCTTTTCCCAGATGAACTTTTCTTCTACCTGTAAATCGCGCGCGAATGCACGGAGATCAGATATCTGGGTCTCGTTGCGATAGCCTGCGCAAACAATCTTTAAATCTTCCTTTTGCTGGTCAGGAAGTTGTGCAATCGCTGATATGAAGTTTTTGTGATCTTTTTGTGGATCGATTCGACCAATTAATCCAATGACTGTTTTCTTGTCATCAACCGCCCACTCGGCGCGTTGCGCCTTTCTCAATAACGGATCTGGATAATTTTTCTCAGTATCAATTCCATTTTTAATGACCACTAACCTCTCTGGCGAAAATCCGTCAGTAACAGACAATTTTTTCCCCGCATCTGAGTTCGCAATAATTAAATCAGGAACGGTCGATAGCCGACATTCAGCCTTATAAAGTAGCTGCTCGAAACGTCCGTACATTTTCCGATTAAGGCCGGCATTGCGAACACCCCATACCAAACGGTACCTACCGCCTATAAACCGATCACAAAGGGCGAATATATTGACTTCAGGCCCATAACTGTGGAGCACGTCTGGACTGATTTTCTTAACTAAACGACGTAATCTGAAAAGCGGCTGAAGAAACTGCCAACGATGTTGCTTATTTAATGAAAAGACCTGGATGTCATTTCTTCTTAGGTCCTCAGCTATCGCTCCATAGTCGTACATCGTAACTACGCTGATCTCATGGCCTCGTGCGTGTAGGTTGACCGCAAGATTTGCCATCTGACGCTCGGCACCGCCAACTTCCAAAGAGCGAATAAAGAAAATAACCTTCATGTGCGCGCTATGCATTCGGCTCAATTAGAAGGCCTGAAAAGCGATGGGCGCGAGTCAGTCCACTCACCCATATTGACGATCGCTGCCGCCTAGCGGCTTATTTTTCGGGTCCGAGACGGAAATACGTTTCAAAGGGACTCTATTTCCGCAGGGGTATATGCGAGGATACTTTCTGCGCGCGCTGTCCACGAATAGTATTTTTCCAATTCGTCTTTGGCCGCCTTGCCCAACTTGGCCCGCAGGCCTGGATCCATAAGTGCAGCAATCGCCGTTTTCCATTTTTCAAAATCTTGTGGTGGCACTAGGACCGATATACCCTCGTGCAACACCTCCCTGAGGACTGGCAAATCCGATGCGATTATGGGTTTCCCGTGCGCCATATATTCAAACATCTTTAAAGGGGACGTAAAGGAACCGATATCCACCGGGGTCCTCACACGACTGCTACCGGATGCCCAAACGGTCTCCTGATTTGGGAGCAGACAAATATCTAGCGCATCGTAGTAGCGACCCAACTCACTCCTATGGACGAACCCGTGAAAAAACACGTTTTTTTCTTTAATTCTGCCTCTCCAGAATTCCAGATCCTCGGGCTGGCCACCTATGATATGAAACTCGACATCCTGAAGGCCTGGGGCTACAGCCTCAATAACTTCTAGCCCTTTCCCTCGGTAAAGATGCCCAACATACCCAACCTTAAGCTTGCCCAGGGAACCTAGGGTGATGCCGTCTATCTTCTCTTGGGTCTGATCATCAATAATCTCGGCTCCGTCGGGCGCAATCATAATCCCGTCCTCCAACGCGGGATACTTTTCTAAATAGGCCTGCCCCAGCGTCTTCGTAATTGAAACGAGTTTGAGGAAATATCTTGAGCTTATCAATCGCTTGAAAAAATACCTCTCTAGACGATTCATCCATACCGGCGTATGGGTTTCTAAAAAAGTACCCAGCCGGCATCCAGTGGAAGCCCAAGCAGAAAGCACATCGCGAGTAAAAACCACATCAAATTCGTCTTTTCGCAACGCCCGTCGGACGGCAAAAACACTTGAGATCGAGGACCAAAGATATCGCAACCGACTATCTTTTATCTGCGGTACATTTATTTTTTTTATCTCAAAGCGATGCCGTACATCATAAAACTCTGCAATTTGCTCCCATCGGAGCTCCTTGTTGATACTCCCGTGGCTGTTGATCACGAAAAAGGTCACGGAGTGCCCTAGTCCTGCAAACGCTGCGCATACATTTACAGACTGAACACTGTTTGCGGATATATCCGGTATTTGTGTCCTCGCGAGGTAGGCGATTCTCATCTTGAAATGGCTCTTTCAGACGCTATTATTTTACTCTGCTGCCAGGCGACGCCCCGACCTCGATTGGAGGAGCTTAACGATCTCCCGCTCCGCTTTTAACGACGCATCAAAATTCGTCGTAGCAATAAGCTCGCCGACTCCCGCAGGCAATCTTCGATCACTGGTTAGCCTCTGTGCTCGCGCTTGGTTAACCAGAGTTAGAAGATCTTGATACTCATTTATTCTCGCCAGTTCCGAAATATCTTTAGGAAAAAAACTATTTTCCTTCTCGAACCAAGTTGCAAATTGGGGACACCCCACAACTCGCCCTGTTAATAATCCTTCTAGCAGGACCGTCGAATGACTCCCCAGAACCAAGTACGATTCCTCAATAAGTTTGGATGGGCTCTCGGTGTTGGTAATCCTAATATTCGGCGCTAACCGTTGGGGGCCAAGGTACTGGCTAACCAGATTGTTAACATAGTCAAGGTAGTGCGGGGCGGCCTTGGTTTTGATCACCACTGAAATGGTCGGATTTTCTAAGGCAAGTCGAATTACCCACTCGTGAAACTCTCTTGCGACTGACTCGACCTCTGACCGATCTGACGCGCTTAAAGCTGTATACCTGACCTTATCGGGGAGAAAAAATGAGAAAAAAACAAGCTGATCGCTCTTATCCGCTGGAGGGACATACTTAAGAGGATCCAGCCGAGGTATCCCCGTAGCCACAACATCGACGCGCCCCACGCCCGGGATTCCGGAACGACGAAACCGACGTACAAGATCATCGTTATAGCAGAGCAAAAGGTCGCAGTTTAGAATCTTTTTTCTGTATTCTTGAAATAAATAGTCAAGTTGTTGGCGAGGCAATAATCCTTCTTTGTAGAGAATTATTACAGGCCAGCCGCGCTGTTGCGCGACCTTAAATAGCTCTTGTTGGTCGGGATATCCGAAATTGCAGGAAATAATGCCATCAAATTTCAACAGTTTATGCAGTAAGTCCATCACGTTATGGACTGTCACTCGCAACTTTTCTTTGGATTGATTCAGGCTCGAATCATGATGGTATGTGACCTCTGAAAAACTTTGACGGCCCAAGTAGAGACTCATAATCCTTTTAAAGTATTTCCTCTGAACCCCTAGATACTGAACTCGTCCTGAGACCTGCACCATGGCCTCGAGATCGTTTCGAAAAATCGATCGATCGAAAAATAAAAGACGCTTGTCTTGATTACCATTGAGGCGAAAGGTCACAAGCGCCATAACGAGGGCTGCGAATTTGAAACACCTCGCGCGAATAGCTGCCACAAAGACGGGAAATAACACAAAATCCAGAGCGCTTTGAATCTTGCTGACTCTTAAGAACATCATTGAGTTATACAGGTATTCTGGTTTTGACCCTGGGAGACCCAGATATTGTATGCGTCTAAATTCTTACGCATGCTCAAGACAATCCGCTCGCGGATGCATTAAACAGCGGGAGGTTTACCGTGTTTGACAGCCAAAAACAGGGGTTGGCATGAGACTGCCCCGTTGGAAGTCTTCATGGGAGTCAATATTTATGAATTCATGGTCGATGAGAAACGGTGCGGTCACCGATCCAATCACCTTTTTTTGATCTATCAAGCAGTCACGGGACACCGCATAAGCAATTCCATTGCGGTAATAAGTGGGGAACAATTCTTGGCGCGCCACCACTTTGCCACCGGCTGGATCAAAATACTCCAAGCGGTCGTCGTTAACTTTAAATTGTTTCCAGGGATGAAAGGTAAGCGGTGCCACAGACACTGTTACGACTGAATCCCAATCTTCGTCAATAAGCTTGTCAACTACCTGTCGAATCTGATCCGTTTTTCGGTATGGGCTAGTGGGTTGGAGCATAAGCACAATGTCATAAGTGCACTTATCAATCCTTTCCATTTCGCGTAACGCGTGATCTAGTACATCGAAATCCGAAGCTCGATCTCCGGAAATTTCTTGAGGCCGAAGAAATGGGGTGTCAAGACTCGCCTCATTGGCGACCCTTGCTATTTCTGGATGGTCGGTCGAGACGATCGCACGATCAAGAAACCTCAGAGTCTCTATTAGCTTAGCGGTCCAATCGATAAGCGGGCGACCATGAAACATGGCGATGTTTTTTAACGGGACACCCTTGCTTCCCCCGCGGGCGGGCACCACGGCAAGTATTTTTTTATTCTTGATCAAAACAGTTTTTTCGGTTCGAGCATTCTAGATTTACCCAAGCACTCTATGGAATGCCGAGCACCGCATGCAGTTCTCGCAGAGAGAAACCACGGAAGGTAGCCCCCGGTAGGGTGTCACAATGGGGCCCGACCGCTCCGAAAACGCAGCCAAATGCTTCTGCCGTATCGGCATCGTGCTCAGAGTCTCCGATCAAGAGCATAGACTGAGGATCTCCCGAAACGCTGTAGCGAATACGATAAAGATGTTCGAGTTTTGTATCGGGGGAACCATAAATGCCTTCGAATGCTCCTGACCATGGCCGTCCAGCCACAACTCGGAGCAACTCGTTTTGGGGCGTAGCGGAACTAATAAACAGAGGTATGCTCCGCACACGTAGCCCACTAATAAGCTCCGAAGCTCCCGGGATTTCAGGCGCCCCTCCGACTTTTTCACGACAAATCAGCGAGTACTTTTCTGCTATTGCGCGCGCCATCCTTTTCACGTCACCTGAGCCGACGAGCGTCAACGCCAACTGTTCGGCAACACCGTATCGATCAAGGGGCGGCTTCCGTAGCAGCAGTTGCTCCAAGTAATCCCGAGCTAAGGGTAGGTCTGGTAGCGCCTCGAAGAATGCCTCACGCTTGATTTGCGCTGAGTGAATTAGAGTGCCGTCGAAGTCAAAGATTACCGCCGAGGGCGAAAACCTCACAATTTCCAATTTTCAACTATCGTTTTCCGCTCTTCGCGCGGTTTGTTGGCGATTAGAGGATCTTCGTAAAACGAATCATCATTGTAATGGGTCGTTGAAATCTCCTCGAAAATTACTCCGCCTAAAGTTGAAAACTTATGCCAAGCGTTTGGCTCTACAAGAAAAGTATCCCCAGGGTATAACTTTAGAGGATGGCCATTCTTTTCTACTTCTAGTTCACCGAAAAGCACCTGGAACGTTTCCTCCTTACGTTCATGTCTATGGTAGGGGTGCTTTTGTCGTGGCAGTTGTACCAGCAGTTTTTTACAGTACTCGCGGTTTATTACGTCAATAATCACCGCTCCAAACTCCCGGAATCGCCGCAACCCGTAGTGATGGGAGATCTCAATCTTGTCCGACCTGCTTAGCTCGATGCGCGCCTCATGCAGCATACCTCGAACCTGCAACATGATGTCGTCGATGAAATCCTCATCGGTTAGATCGATGGGTCTAATGCTGCCGGGAACTGGCGCGTTCTTCTCAATAGTACAGGAGGCCTTAAGTCCTTCTCGCCATTGTCCAGCCAAAAGGCCTTCTTGTGAGGCGGGCATGGCAAAGAACACATCGGCTTTCTCCAACACTTCGCCTTCATTAACATCGCGTCGAGCAAAAACTCCTCTTGCTAAAGTTTGCAGGGACCCTCTCTCTTTTACCGATGCAGGACCTCGGTTCTCGGCACCGAGACGCACCTGGGCACTCTGGTAAGCATGAATCCACCTCTGCACTTGCTCAGGGGTCGAAGAATATTTGTTCAACGAGATGGTATCGGTCTCTAGCCCAACATGGCGCTCAAACAGCGTAGCTCCCTTAGCGCAAGCCAGCTGGACCGTGATTACATCATCGGGATCTTCATGCGTTGACCAACCAATAGGTACCTTCGGATATCTATCCCGCAGTACACCGATCTGATTTAACTCGAGTTGCTCCGGTGGTGTCGGATAGATCGACACGCAATGTTCAAGGGCAAAATCCACCTGATTATCGTCCATCAACTGAACGACCCGGTCTATCTCTCTGATGGTTGCGCCGCCTGTTGAGATCACGACGGGTTTGCTAGCCCTAGCAACTTCGTTAAGCAGTGGATAATCCGTGACACTACAACTTGCAATCTTGATAACATCGAATCCTTGTCGAAGAATTGGCTCAAGAGACTCTTCGTCGAAAGGTGTACACATCGTTATCATGTTCTGCTGTCTAACAAGATCCACGAGGCTCTCGTATTGATCTAGGGACAGGCGGGTATCTAAGAATCGTGGAATATGAGCCGCTTTTGATCCCACCTGATGATCGGGGTGAATAAACGAGTCGAGTTGGCGGAACTGAAATTTGATGGCAGCACGGACCTTCGTCGCGGCGACCACTTCACCGAGCCGGCTTATTATTTCGCCGCCATGGCTGACGCTCCCCTGGTGATTATTTGCAAGATCGAGGATAAATAGATTGTTAAAGTTAAAGTTTTTCATTTTAGGGGCGGGTATGATAACGAGAGATCCTCTCCAAAAATAAAGGCGTTTAATCTAGCCCGCAGTGGAGGCCTGAAGCTCACAGGCTTCTTTGGACTTGAACCGCAGTGCCATTGATTGCCGAATCATAAGCTGCCGAAATCACTTGCATCACTGACACGCCGCGTCCGAGAGCATTCGCAGAGCTCTCCGCATTGATCTTCCCACTCAGTAAACCGTCGATGTGATCTATCTGACCGCGAAAGTCATCGGGTCGGCTTTTCTTCACAAGCCGGACTTCTTCGGGCTTACCGTGACACCCGAACCTCACTGAGTCATGGGACGGATCAGCATTTGCCTCCCAACAAAGAAATCCATTCTCAAATTGGATTCTCATGAATTTCTCTGCAGGCGCCGTTACGACATCCTGAATAATCGATCCTACGAGGCCCTCCGCGGACTCTACCAAGGTTTGCGCAGTTTCGTCGTAACAGACCGTCTCGTTATCGATAAATTTCATGGTAGCCGACACTTTGCTGATATCGCCTTTTCCTAGAAGGTTTGAGAAATGCTGCCACAGGCTGATGGCGTGAGAATGCTCGCCACACGCCCCCCCACCTCGTCGCCAATGACCCAGGTAGCTTGCCTCCGGTCCTGAAAGCCAAGGATGCGCAGCGAATATGCCTCCCCAGTGCTCTAACCACCGAACATGCAAAGACAAAGGAGCGCCGACCGCCTCATTAGAAATAAATTCCTCAGCAATCTTCGTATTTTCACAAAAGATATGGTTATAGCCAACGAGTGCGCGGCATCCCGTGATATCCAATTGAGCCCGTAAAGCCTCTAGATCTTCAAGGTTAGGACCACATAAGGGCTTCTCAATGAGCATGAACCTTATGCTCAAGTCTCGGGCCAGTCTTAATGCAATCGGAAGGTGGGTATCTGGCGGC
>Ga0181593_10005829_pt1 | contig 11124 bp, 12 predicted proteins | sample 071ome_19_FD_133756 | JGI IMG/M metagenome (GOLD analysis project Ga0181593, IMG submission 133756) | Coastal salt marsh microbial communities from the Groves Creek Marsh, Skidaway Island, Georgia - 071413AT metaG (megahit assembly) | ecosystem: Environmental > Aquatic > Marine > Intertidal...
ACACCACAGGTTTGGCCCGGGTTTTGGGCGGCCGCGCCGTCATGATTTCACCCATCGAATGATGTGCTCATCATAACCCAGCGGATGCACATGATCCTCTGCTATCACCTTGTCTTTAATAGTTATACCTGCCTCCTCCATGGCCTGCCGGGAGCCACTCAACAGTGGATGCCAGTCGGAGAGCGGCCTGTCTTCCATGCGTAGCCTGTAGGCGCAGGTATCCGGCATCCAGTGCAGAGTCTCCATACCCATATCCGCGACATTCATGCATTCCGGCACTCTCTGACTGCGCTCGGCATAGCAACCGCAGGCACCCTTTTCGCTGTCGTGATACCTGCAGACAATGCGGGTCCAGTAGAGCTCCCCGTCGTCCTCATCTTCCAGCTTCTTGAGGCAACAGCGCCCACAGTGATCGCACAGGCGCTCCCATTCGAGGGGGTTCAGTTCTGCCAGGGGCAACTCCCAGAACCTGCTGCGCAGGCCTTTGTCTGTCGACTCAGCCATCGCTCGCCAATTCATTCAGCACAGCGCTGAAACCCGGTTCCAGCATGTCCTGTCGCCAGCCACGCAGGGATTCGGGCCAGGCATTTTCAGCACCAGCGAGGGTGTCTTGCAGCAAGTCGTTGATCCAGCGCTTTCGCGCCAGCAACTCGGGTGCGATACCCAACTCTTCCGCTTTAGCCACAACAAGCTGGCGTAATTTATTCAGCAGATTGCGCTGACTGGGCGGCAAGGGTGGCGACAACTTTGCAGTACTGGCCGAACTGGCCGTGACTGGCTGTCGAAACAGTTCGATGATCCGGTCGCCGTTGTGCCGAATGAATCCCTGGTTGACCGACTTTACCCGTCGCCAGTTTTCGAAGGCAAGGTCCGGGTCGGCGGCGAATACCTGGGCGATCTCAAATAAATCGGCGTCCTTCGCAATCCAGTTGCGCGGTTTATTCCGCCGCCGCGCCTGTAGCTCGCGCCAGTAGCAGAGCTGCTGCAGTAATTCCAGCTCTCGCTGATTGAGACGCCAGGCGTTGCTGATCTTCTCGTAATAGTGTTCCCAGTTCGACTTGTCTTCCTGGGCTACTGCCGTAGCGAGAAGCTGTTGGCTGTCTTCTTCGAACCACTGATACATGCCCTGAGTCTGCAAGGCCTCCGTCAGTCGCTCCCGGATTTCAAGCAAATATTCCACATCGAGCGCGGCATAGCGTTCCTGCGACTCGCTCAATGGGCGCTGCAGCCAGTCTGAGCGGGTTTCATCCTTGGGAATCTCGGCTCCCATGATCTCCTTCACCAGCGCCTGGTAACTGAGACTGAACCCTTTATCGAGGTAAGCTGCGGCAATCTGTGTGTCGAACAACGTTCGTGGTAAATCATTAAATGTGGTCTGGAATACGGTGAGGTCTTCGCCAGCCGAATGCATAACAATCGCTCGCTGGGGGTCCGCAAGCAGATTCTTGAATGGCGTCCAGTCTTCAATTCGCAGAGGATCTACCAGGTATACCGCTTCACCATCAGCCACTTGCAACAAGCCCAGCCGGGGATAGAACGTATTGGTTCGCATGAACTCGGTATCCACTGCCAGGGCCGGTAGCTGCTGCCACCGCTCGCAAATGGACGCGAAAGCCTGCTGGCTTTCGATCATAATCCAGGAATTCTCGTTATGCGCTGTCATGGAATCAGTTGCTTCCCATGACCTTGCGCCCCATGAACGCGTGACTCAGGGTACCGCCGTCTACAAATTCCAGCTCACCGCCAACGGGAACGCCGTGCGCTATCCGTGACACCACAACCGGCGAGCCTTTGAATTGTTCAGCGATATAGTAGGCAGTGGCATCCCCTTCCACGGTAGGGTTGCAGGCGATGATCAACTCTTCTATTTCCTGTTGCCGCACCTTCTCCAGCAAGGCATTAATACCTAACTGTCCCGGACCAATTCCGTCAATGGGAGACAGGTGTCCCATGAGTACGAAATAGACCCCACGGAATGTTCCGGATTGCTCGATGGCGAAGATATCGGCCGGCGATTCCACGACGCAACAGAGCTTGCGATCACGTGATTTGCTGGCGCAGATTCTGCAAAACTCTTCCTCCGTGAAGGTGCGACAGTCCTTGCAATTGCCAACGTGCTCAATAGCAGCTTGCAGGGCTTCGCTCAGCTTACCCCCGCCCGTACGATTGCGCTCGAGCAGGTGCAAGGCCATGCGTTGCGCAGACTTCGGACCCACGCCGGGAAGACAGCGAAAGGCTTCTATGAGTTGGTCGATTAGCGGGCTGGAGTTCATCTCGGGAATTTCTTGCAGGCGGAAGTCGCACTAGAATGGAAATTTGAAGCCCTCTGGCAGATTGAAACCGCCGGTCATGGCACCGAAGGTTTCCTTGTTCTTGTCCTCCAGTTTACGCGCGGCATCGTTGAACGCGGCGGCGATAAGGTCCTCTACTATCTCCTTGTCTTCCTCTAACAAACCCGGGTCCAGATTGACCCGTGTTACATCGTGCCTGCCGTTCATGCTGATCTTGACCAGTCCGGCGCCGGACTCGCCCTCTACGATCTGCTCGGCCAGGTCTTTCTGGGCCTTCTGCATCTGTTCCTGCATCAGCCGGGCCTGTTTCATTAGTTCGTTTAAATCTGTCATTGCATGCCTCAGTTCTCAAGCGGGGTAATACTATCCTTTGCGATGGTTGCAGAAAACGTGTCGAGCAACTGGCGCACATTATCATCCTGCTCAAAGTCTTCGATCATTTGTTCGTGTTCTTTCTTCTTCAAGCGTTGCGCCATCTGTGCCGGCGTTTCCGATTCGGCCTTGTCAATTATCACCTGTACCGCAACTGACTGCTGGAAATAATCCGACAAGGCCTGCTCCAGCCTGGGGACTATCTCCTCGCTGAATACGGCACTCTGCTCCGTATCCAGAGTCAATTCGATGCGCGAGCCTGACACACCGGATACCGTGCAGTTGGCGATAATATTGGCGGCAATACCGGAAAGTTTGAGACCTGGCGCCACCCGCAACCAAGTGCTGTGATCCAGCGCTCCCAAGGCAACAGTCGCCATCGCGCTGCCGTCATCATCGCTACTGTCCTGGCTCGCGACCAGGCCAGCATCGGGACTGTCCGGTAAGGGTTCAGGCGCTGTATTATCTTCGCAAGCAACCTCGACGGTCCTGTCTTCTACTGCGGCTTGCGTCGGCTGTGTTTGCCCTGGATCTCTCCTGGCCTCTTCCTGCACGCTGTTACGGGCATTCTTCTCGGCCGCGGCCGGGGAAACCTGTATGGGTTGCGAGTCGACAGCAGGCGCGCTTAGCTCAGGCTTTTTTTTTACCTGTTCTGCGGTACCAGCATCCGCTTCCTGACCTTCCTCGGGCAGCGGGCTGAGATCATCACCCACGATCGAGGGTGAAAACAACATCATGCGGATCAGCAGCATTTCGAAGGCAGCCTTCATATCGGATGCCATTCGCAGCTCGGTGCGACCGCGGCTTCCAAGCTGATAGAACAACTGGATATCTTCGGCCGTGAAACGACTGGCCAGCTCTTCGATCAACTGCTTGTCACCAAAACTGTTATCGATGCTTTTTGGTGCTACCTGGGAGATGGCGAGCCGGTGCAGGGTGCTGAGCAGACTATCCAGGGTGTGACCATAGTCTGGCGTATGCTCGGACATGGCAGTCACCAGCGACAGCACTTCCCTGATGTGCCCCGCCGCCATGGCAGACAATAAGGCGTGCACCTGCCGTTGCTCGGGTACCCCGAGCATCTCCACGACGCCCTTGTGATTGATTTCGCCCTGGCAATAGGAGATTGCCTGATCCACCAGGGTCAGGGCATCACGCATGCTGCCACTGGCAGCACCCGCAATCTGCCACAGGCTTTCCTCGTCGAACTCGATGCCCTCTGCCTTCAATACCTGCTGCAGGTACTCGGCGATGAGCTGGGGACTGAGGTTCTTCAAATTGAATTGCAGGCATCTGGACAGGATAGTGATCGGCAGCTTCTGCGGATCGGTCGTGGCCAGCAGGAATTTCACATGCGGCGGCGGCTCCTCCAGAGTCTTCAACAGCGCGTTGAAGCTGTGGTTGGAGAGCATGTGCACCTCGTCTATGAGGTACACCTTGAAGCGGCCGCGGGAGGGTGTGTATTGCACGTTGTCCAGCAATTCACGGGTATCCTCCACCTTGGTGCGTGACGCGGCATCCACCTCGATGAGGTCGATAAACCGCCCCTGATTGATCTCCTTGCAGGCCGAGCATTCCTCGCAAGGCACAGAGCGGATGCCGGTTTCACAATTGAGGCACTTGGCGAGGATGCGAGCCAGGGTTGTCTTGCCTACTCCCCGGGTGCCGGTGAACAGGTAGGCGTGATGCAGCCGCTCGTTGTCGAGGGCGTTGATCAGGGATTTCAGGACGTGTGCTTGACCGGCTACCTGGGCGAAATTGGAAGGTCGCCACTTGCGGGCGAGTACTTGATAGCTCATGTCAACATTGCATAGTGAAGTCTACGGCAAGGGTCGGTTAGCCTGGCTACGCCCATGGGCTACCCTAAAAACAGTGCCGCGCCCTGGCGTACAGTGTAAGTGGTAGCCCTTGCCAGCCACACCACGGCACATGAGTCAGCTACTACCGTTGCTCCCTTCCGGGCCTGGCGGGGTTTATAACCTATCATTGCGCGGGGACCGACAAAAGCTACCGCCGTCAATGATAACACGAGACTGGCCTGCTCTGGCACGGTCTCTGCGTATCAAGGCGGATATCCGCCCCGACCGGATTCAGATTGTGGAAACCCGCCGTGTCAGGGCAAGGCCAGCGCCACCAGGCGAGAATCACCCCCTCCACCCACGGCGATACAGATGTATTGGTTGCCGTCCACCATATAAGTCATAGGGGTGCCTCCCGGCGGCAGGGGCAGTTCAATCTCTGCAATGATCTCGCCGTTCGCCTTGTTAAAGGCACGGATCAGGTTCCTGTCACCGTCCCGCTGCGCCATGAACAGCAAGGTGCGGGTGAGAACCGGACCGGTTCTGCTTGTGCTGCCGACGGGCCCGGGATCCAGGATACCCAGGTCGATGATCTGCTGCCTGGGGCCTTCGCCGTGGGGTACCATCCATTCATGCTCACCGGTGTTGAGATTTATGGCGGTGATGCGGCTATAGGGTGGCTTCGTCAGGGGCAGTCCCTGGGGGCCTCCCACGTTCATGGGGCCACCGCGAACATAGCCCATCTCCTCCCGTTCGCGGCGCGCTTCCCGCAGTTGCACCACGATGGGTTGGGAGGCCGAAGGAATGTAATACAGGCCCGTCTCGGGATCGAAGGCCGCACCGTGCCACTCCCCGCCCCCGGCCCAGCCCGGGAACTGGATCGTTCCCCTGAGCGACGGCGGCGTGAACAAGGGTCCGTAGTCAAACTCCTCGATGATCTGCAGAGCCTCCTGGCGCAACTCGGGGGTGAAATCGATCAGGGTTTCGTCTGTGATGCCTTGGGGTTCAAAGGGTGCCGGTTTGGTGGGAAATGGCTGGGTGGTGGAGGCAATCTCGCCGGGTACAGTGCTCGGAGGCACCGCTCGCTCCTCGATTGGCCACACCGGTTCACCCGTTATCCGATCGAATACATAGGTGAATCCCTGCTTGGAGATAGCGGCTACGGCCTTGATGGGACGTCCATCCACCGTGATGTCGAGCAAAGTAGGCGCCGCTGGCAGGTCGTAGTCCCACAAGCCGTGGTGAATAGTCTGGAAGTGCCATACACGCTCGCCTGTGTCGGCCCTCAGCGCCACCAGGCTCTCGGCGAAGAGATTGTCGCCGAGGCGCTTACCCCCATACCAGTCATTGGTCGGTGTTCCGATGGGGATGTAGACAATACCCAACTCATCGTCCGCGCTCATGATGGTCCATGAATTGGTGTTGCCGGTGTATTCCCAGGACCCGTTTTCCCAGGTCTCGTTACCGAATTCGCCGGTCTGGGGAATGGTATGGAAAATCCACTCCATCTCGCCGCTGTCGGGATTAAAGGCACGCACGTGACCAGGCGGCATTTCGATGGAACCGGGCGCGTCATGCACCGTGGAATTGACCACCACCACACCATTGCTTACCAGCGGCGGGGAGACCACACCGTAGAGTGCTCTCTCGAATGTCCTGCCAAGACCGAGTGTTAGGTCGATCCTGCCCCCGTCGCCGAATGCAGCATCTGGCTCACCGGTTTCCGCATCGAGGGACCACAGGTAGGAATCATAGGTCGCGTAGAAGATTCTTTGCTTACCACCCCGCTCCCAGTAAGCCACGCCCCGGGTGTTGTAACCGAGGTTGTTTGGCCGCCCTTCCATTTCCCAGGCGCGGGTATCGAATTGCCACAATGGCTCACCGGTAGCCGCGTTGAGTGCAAGAACGCGACCGAAAGACGTGGACACATACATGGTGCCATCGATGACAATGGGTGTGGCCTTGTAGTCGGCGGGAACCGTTCTGGCGTTGCCGGCGGCCAGGTTGGCGGCAACGGTTTCGTTGTCCACACTGTCCCAACTCCAGGCCTGTTGCAGCCGGCTTACGTTGCTGGCATCGATCTGGTCGAGCGGCGAGTATTTACTGGATCCGTTGTCGCCACCGTAGCTGGGCCAATCCTGCGCCAGGGACAGTGGGGCTGCGAGACAGGCTATGGTGGTGAGGATTACCCGATAGCGTGTAGTTTTCATTGTTCCCCCTGGGATGCTTCTTTGAGCTTTTGGGGAGGATACTATTTACTTGTGGGGCTTGGCACCAGCTAGTTTGGCGCTGCGGTGGATGGATTGGGGGGTGAACGTGTTGCTGGATTGTGTTGGGAAGGCGGTCGGGATTGATTCAGAATTTGCGGGGCCGCAAATTCTTCATCCCTGCGGGGCAGCCTTCGGCTGTCTGCGCTGCTTCGCAGCTTTCGAACCGAAGGGTTCTCATCGCGATCCCGTCACGGATAAATGAAAAAAAGGGCCCCATGGGGCCCTTTTTTCATTTATTGGCGGTGAGGGAGGGATTCGAACCCTCGATGCCTTTCGACATACACACTTTCCAGGCGTGCTCCTTCGGCCTCTCGGACACCTCACCGTGTTCAGTAATTCTTTTCGGCACATTGCGAGCCGGTTTTATAGGCCCGCTTCGCGAGCCTGAGGTCGGGATGGATTCAGAATTTGCGGGGGCGCAAATTCTTCACCCTGCGGGCAGCGCTTTGCGCTGTCTGCGGCGCTAACGCGCCTTTCGAACCCTCGATGCCTTTCGACATACACACTTTCCAGGCGTGCTCCTTCGGCCTCTCGGACACCTCACCGTGCTCTTTAAGGGCGCGTACCATAGCCTAGCCCCGTTTCCATTACAAGTCAGCTACTGCCGAATCGATCTCCGGATAATCTGCTCGAGCGCTACCGGGCCAGAGCTTCTGTAAACGTTGATATCCAGCCCTCCCCGGCGCAGGAAGTTCATGGACAGGTGCAACTCCTGGGGCTGGCAACGTAGCGAGATATCCCTGAATATCCGTTCCCCGCACTCCTCATGATAGCCCTGATGCTGCCGGAATGAGCACAAGTACTGCAGGAGGCTGCCCTCCTCGATGCGATTGCCCGTGTAGCTGAGCTGGACACTGGCCCAATCCGGGGCGCCGGTCACCGGGCAGTTGGATTTGAACAGGTCGGAACGCAGCTCCTCGTCGAAGACCCATTCATCCTCTGTGCGCAGCAGAGAGGAATCCGGTTCATAGACCTCGATCTCAATGTCCAGGCCGTCGATGGACTTGCCGCGCCGCTGGGCATCGGTTCCAAAACCGGGGTTTTCCACACCGTGGATAGCGACTGTAACCTGGGACTTGCTCACCGCTGACAGGTCATTGACGATTACCTCGGTGATTTCTGACGAGCTGGCGAAGGACTCCTGGGCCAATGAATTCAGATAGAGCTTGAGCGACTTCGATTCGACGATATTTTCAGAGTCGGCGTTGAAGAAGAAATCGGCGACTGCGACAACCGGTTTCCCCTTATTGTTGAGCCAGGACAATTCGTAGGCATGCCAGTGATCCAGTCCATGCATGCTGAGCTTCTTGTCGATGTCCAGAAGCGAGCGCGCTGCCCAGCGGGGAATGGGATAGAGCACCCCTGGATCATACTTGCTGGGACTCGGAATGCTCTCTCCCAGCGGATTGATAGCGGTATTTTCAGCCATATCAGTGCCTGATCCCGGTGCCGTGGCGCAGGAGCCAGAGGCAGCTGCAGTACAGGACAACGACAAATATCCCCAGGATCAGGAAAGCCCAGTAAACATCCACGTCGGAGCTACCGAGAAACCCATAGCGGAACGTATTCACCATATAGAAGATAGGATTGAAGCTGGACAGGGTCTGCCAGAAGCCCGGCAGCATCTGCACCGAGTAGAACACGCCACCCAGGTAGATCAGCGGCGTGAGCACGAAGGTAGGAATAATAGAAATATCATCGAAGCTGTTGGCAAACACCGCATTGATGAACCCGGCCATGGCGAAGACAATCGAGGTCAGCAGGATCACGGCGACCGTAATAAACGGATGCGCTATCTCCAGGTCTGCAAAGAACAGGGACATTGAAGTTACGATTGCGCCGACAGCCAGTCCGCGCGCCATGCCACCTACTACGAATCCTGCAAGAATGACGTAATTGGGAACCGGCGATACCAGCAATTCCTCAACGCTGCGCTGAAATTTATGGCTAAAGAAGCTCGACACCACGTTGGAATAGGAGTTCTGGATCACGCTCATCATGATCAGGCCGGGGATGATGAACTCCATGTACTGAAAGCCGCCCATCTCACCAATACGCCGCCCCACCAGGTTGCCGAAGATGACGAAATAGAGACCGATGGTAATCGCCGGCGGCACCAGAGTCTGCAGCCAGATCCTGGAAAAGCGCCTGACCTCTTTTATTACAATTGTTTCGAATGCAATGAACTTGTGATTATTCAGTAGTGACATCGGTCTAATTCTGATTTCGCAGGCGTGAGATAAAGAGCTGTTCCAGGCGGTTGGTCTTGTTACGCATGCTGCTGATAGCTACCCCCTTGCAATCGAGCTCGGCAAACACGGAATTGACGTTCACCCCTGCCGCAACGGTCACCTCCAGGCAATGATCATCCACGCGTCGCGCGGAAACGCCGTCGACATTGAGTTCAACCACCTCCGGCAACAGGCTGGGGGAATCCAGCACGAACACCTGAGAATCCAGCTCGGAGAGCAGTTTCTTCATGCTGGTGTTTTCGATTATTTCTCCGTTGTCGATGATGGCGATATTGCGACAGAGTTGCTCCGCTTCTTCGAGGTAGTGGGTAGTCAGGATGATAGTTGTCCCGTTATCGTTAATCTCGGTGAGAAAGTCCCACATCGAGCGTCGCAACTCGATATCCACTCCCGCTGTGGGTTCATCCAGAATCAGCAGGCGTGGCTCGTGCACGAGGGCCCGGGCAATCATGAGCCGACGCTTCATACCACCAGACAGGGAGCGGGAACGGTCCATGCGCTTCTCCCAGAGCCCCAGTTTCTTCAGGTATTTTTCGGTGCGCTCAGCGGCAAGGGAACGGGGCAAGCCATAGTAGCCCGCCTGGGTCATCACGATATCCTTCACCCGCTCAAACTGGCTGAAGTTCACTTCCTGGGGCACCACACCGAGATCGAGCTTGGTTTCATAGACGTGGGTGTCTACATTTCTGCCAAACACCTCAACCGTCCCGCCGCTACGATTGACCAGGGTCGAAATCACACCGATGGTTGTAGATTTGCCCGCACCGTTCGGCCCGAGAAGCGCGAAGAAATCTCCCTGCTCCACTTCCAGGGATATGCCTTTCAGGGCTTCAAAGCCATTGGCATAGGTCTTCTTCAGGTCCTTGATTGCGATTGCGACGGTCATGACAGCTTGTGCTTAAAAGTACGACGTTATGAAACTGTTAACTCTATAAAGAAATGCAGGCGCTAATCTACGACAGATTCCCTGCCAAAAAAAAGCCCGGCTTGTGCCGGGCTTTTCATGAGGCCTCTGTCCATACGATGGGCCAATAATGGCGTCCCCTAGGGGTTTCGAACCCCTGTTGCCGGGATGAAAACCCGGTGTCCTAGGCCTCTAGACGAAGGGGACAAGTGGATTACCACAGGGGGTAATCCCGAGAAGCGGGGGATTCTAAGAAGCTTGGCTAATTCAGTCAAGAAAAATCCCAGCCAGTTACTACACTTTACAGGAAGTACTCTCATTTTTTCCGACCCGCTGCAGCAATATCCGGAGTTTTGGTGGGTTGCAATGATTTCCGGCAGCGATACGCGCACAGAGCGACAAGGACGAACGATGACACCCACCCTGCTCGCGGGAATTATAGCGGCCACCATCCTGGCCGGGGCGTTCGGCTACCTGGGATTTCGCAAGGATTACAACGCCACCCTGCGCCGCAGGCATATCAACAAGTATCGCGACCGCCTGCGCAAACTGGACAATATTATCCTCGGGCTACCGGCCAACTACTTTCCCAAGACACTCAAAGCCCTGGTATACGCCAGTATCGTCAACAGCCTGGAGCATATGGCGCAGTTTTCCGGTGAAAAAACCACGGCGAACAGGTCAAACGTGCCAAACAGCAGTTGCAGTTGCAGTTGCAGTTGCAGCTGCTGCAACAGCAAACTGACCCGCAAGAGAAAGTAGCGTTGGAATTGGACAGCCACAGCCTGCGGGAATACAAGCACATGTTGAAAGACCTGCACGCGCTGATTCTGGACTTTCACAAGGAGGGTATGCTGTCGCAGAAGGAGGCTGAGGTTCACCTCAAGCTTGTCAATAATGCGATGATCGGTGTAACCCTCGATTTCTACTGCGAGGCCGCGAAACGCGCCGACAGTGGAGACAACAAGTCACTGGCATTGCACTACTATTCGATGGCGAAGGGGCAGATTGAGCACTCCAGCTCGGAGAAATTGCGCAGCGAACGGGCACCAGCCATTGCGCAGCGTATCAGCGACCTGACCCGGGCGCTTGAACACGAGAAAGCCGTCGCAAACAACGAGGAAGGACTACTGCCCAATTCCAGCGTTGTCGCCGAATGGGAGGCGCTGAACAAGGAAGAGGAAGAGTGGCGCAAGAACTACTATTAGGCGAGGCTCCGCGGCACGCACGAGCCGG